>JACCEC010756792.1_pt1 | contig 33326 bp, 28 predicted proteins | sample 7450121 | NCBI WGS metagenome assembly JACCEC01 (sample SAMN15323455, study PRJNA562643) | freshwater metagenome | isolation source: river surface water | place: USA:Blue River Watershed | collected 2017-08-18 | reverse complement strand
ATGGTGTCGCGCCCCTCTATGGGCGCTAACATCTTGGAGTGCAGCACGCCGTCGGTGGCAAACAGGCTGGCGCAGGTGTCCCAGTCCTGTTCGTGCCAGGCGCGCGCCATAGTGCGAAACACCTCCATTTTTTTCTGGTCGTCTGGATCGCTACTCATGGCAGTCCTGTCCTGGAGATTCATTCCGGCTTGATGCCAGCGTTTTTCATGACGGCCGGCCAGCGAGCGAAATCGGCCGCGACCATGGACGCAAATTGCTGTTGGGTGCTACCGCCGGTATCCAGGCCGAGCTCCGCGATACGACGGGCGACGTCAGGCAGCCGCAGCACCGTGTTCACGTCGGCGGCGATCTGCTGCACCGCCGCGGTCGGTGTCCTGGCCGGGGCGAACATGCCGATCCAGCTGTAGGAGTCCAGGCCCTGGTAGCCGTAGGAGGCAAACGTCGGCAGCTGGCTCGTGCGGGCATCGGGCTTGGACACAGCGAGCAACCGAATCTTGCCGGCATCGACGTGAGGCTTCATCGTGGCGTAGTCGCTGAAGGCGGTCACGACCTCTCCGCCCACCAGGGCCGTCACCACCGAAGCGCTCCCCTTGTAGGGGATGTGTACCAAATCGAGCTTGGCGGTCTCGTTGAGCTGCGCGCCATATAGGTGGCCCATCGAGCCCACGCCGACCGAGGCGTAGCTGTGATTGCCTGGCTTGGCGCGCAGCTCCGTCACGAACTCGGGCAAGGTGCGCGCCTGCGTCACGCCGGCGTTGACCGCCAGAATCAGCGGCGCGCCACCCAGTTCGGCGATGGGTGTGAGGTCTCGCATGACGTCATACGGAACTTTGGCGATGGCGTTAGGGGCCTGCACGATCAGCTGGTTGGTCACCAAAAGGGTGTGACCATCACCCGCCGCCTTTGCCACCAGGTCGGCAGCAATGGTGCCGCTGGCGCCAGGCTTGTTTTCCACCACAACGGCCTGCCCCCAGCGCTCTTGCAGGTGCTGCTGGACCAGCCGCGCGAGGAAGTCGCCCGCGCCTCCCGCGGCGAAGGCAACGACCAGCCGCACCGGCCGGGTCGGATAGCTGCGGGTCTGGGCAGAGGCTGGGCCAAGACCCATCATGCCCAAGCCGGTGATCAGGCCCAGGTGCAGGGAGTCGCGCCGCGAGAGGCGCATGGGATGGCACTTGGCTTTCTGCGGGGGTGTCCCGTTGGTATCCATGGTCTTTGTCTCCTGTCGTCACGCGTGCTGGCCCCATTGGCTGCATCGTCTACGCATGAGTCTACCGGCGCAAGCAAGGTGAGCGGAGGGACTTTGCTTGTTCTTTTATTAGTGAAAACACTCCGCTGTCGGTGATTGGGCAGATGCGGAGCGCAGTGATGCAGATGCGTCATGCGCCGAGACGTGGCAGGCGCCAAACTGCCAGAGCAGCGCGAGTGCGCGCCGCGTACCCTGCGCGTCAGTGCTCATGCCCCCACAGCAACATCGCGTCGCGTCCCTCCACCACCAGGTCCACAGTGGCGCCGACTGGCAGGCAGATCTTGGTGGGCACATGGCCGAAGGGCAGTCCGGTCAGCACCGGCGTCTTGACCCGCGCGCCCAGCCAGTCGACGACCGTCTGGAGCTTGAACCCCTTGTCATGCGGCACCGTCTTGTAGGCCGTGAACTGCCCGAGGATGATCGCCTTTTGCTGCGCAAGGATGCCTGCGTGCAGTAACTGCGTGAGCATGCGCTCGATGCGGTAGGGGTGCTCGTTCACGTCCTCGAGAAATAGGATGCCGCCCTTGGGCGGCGGCAGGTAGGGGGTGCCCACCATCGAGGCCAGCACGCAGAGGTTGCCGCCCCAGAGCAGGCCGCGGGTATGCAGGGGTTTCTCCCGCGCCTCAGCACGCGGTAGTTGCCAGCCAGCGCCCTCCCCTGCGCCGCCCGCCAGGTCGTCGAAGCAGGCCGCCATGATCTCGTCCGGCTCGCCCTCGACACCGAAGTCCTCGCCCAGGGCCGGCCCAGACCAGGTCACGGTGCCGCTGCGGGCCGCGACCGCATTTTGAAAAGCGGTGAAGTCACTCAGGCCCACGAAGCGGGTGCCGCGCGCCGCCGCCTTGGCGATTGCCTTGTACGGCAACTCGGGCAGCAGCCGGGTCAGGCCGTAGCCCCCCCGGGTGATGAGGGCGATGTCGGCGCCGCTGGCCGCGGCGCGGCTGATGGCTGCCAGGCGTGTGGCGTCGTCGCCAGCAAAGCGCATGTGGCTGGCAAGGGCATCGGGATCGACCTCCACCTCATGACCGAGCGCCCGCAGTCGGGCGATGCCACGGCGGAAGGCGGCGCGGTCACGCACTGCACTGGAGGGGGAGTAGATATAGAGGTGGCTCACGGGGTCTGTCCTGGGCGCGAATGTTCAGCGAAGTGTGAGAGCGCGCGGGCCGCCGCCTCCGCGCCCTCCTCCGGTTCGATCGGATCGTCAGGCGCGACCAGGCCCTCGAAAGCCCGCAGGGCGGCGCGGTGGCCGCGGTCGGGAAACGGAGCCTCAAAGGCGTCCTGCGTGGCGGCATCCGCGCGCAACTCGAGGGCCATGAGGCCCTCGCAGCGGGCCCCCTCGGTGATCTGCAGACCCTTGCCCAAGGGCAGCCCGGCGGCCTGCAACACCACCATGTGGTGCAGGTCCAGGTGGACGACCAACTCGCGCAGCAGCTGTAAATGCCAGTCCATGTCATGGGCCGATTCGCGCTTGGGCTTGTCACTGCGGCCAAAGCCCGCCAGGTCGGGCGCAACCACCCTGTGACCGGCGCGCAAAAAGGCCGGGATCAGGTCCCGGAATTGGTAGCTCCAGCCCTGGGGTCCGTGCAGGCACAGCCAGACGCGCGGGGCATCGGCAGGGCCCTCGTCGACATAGTGCAGGCGCAGGCCCTGGGCCGAGGGCAGGTCTGCCAGGTAGCGGGGCTCCCAAGGGAAGCCACGCAGGTGTTCGAAGCGCGCCTCGGGTGTCCGCAACGCGTCCTCACGCAGTGGCGTCCCCTCTTGCCGGGTGAGCGCGCGGCGATGCGCAAAGAAGTCGGCCAGCAGCGATCCGCACTCCTCTGCCAGCACGCCGCCCTCGATGGTGGTCTGGTGGTTCAGCCGCTTGGTTTTGAACAGGTCGATCACCGAGCCGGCGGCGCCGGTCTTGGGGTCGGCCGCGCCGTAGACCACCCGGTCCAGGCGGGCGTGCAGCATGGCGCCGCTGCACATGGCGCAGGGCTCCAGGGTGACGAACAACTCGCAACCGTCCAGCCGGTAATTGCCCAAGGTTTGGGCAGCGGCCCGCAGAGCCATGACCTCGGCGTGCGCGGTCGGATCATGTCGGGCAATGGGCTGGTTGCGACCCAGGCCAAGTACCCGCTCGCCCTGTACGACGACTGCCCCCACGGGTACTTCGCCGTCTGCCCGAGCCTGGCGCGCCTGGGCCAGGGCCAGTTGCATGAAGGCTTCGTCGCGGGTGGGCATGCGTGCATTGTGCCCGGAGCGCCGTGCTTCATTGCCCCCATTGGTGCGGGCCCAGCGCGATGGGGCGCGCCCTCACTGAGTCCGATGGGGGGCGCGTCACTGAGTCCGCTGGGGCGCCTGCCTCAGCCCGCGGGAATAGGCCTGCCGGGGCCAGAGGGCATGACTGCGGGCAGGGATTCACTGCGCAAGCCGCCTACCCCGAACACGGCAACACGGTTGCGGCCCTCCCGCTTCGCATCGGTGAGGGCCAGACCCGCCTCCCGCTCAAGGCTGCGAAGGCCGGCGACGCCCTCCCTCGCCTGGGCCCCGTCGCCCTGAGCGGCAACTCCGATGCTGGCGGTAATGGGCAGTGCCTGGCCGGCGACCGAAGGCGTAAGCACCTCGATCGCATGCCTGAGGCGCTCAGCCAGTGCGACGGCACCTGCCAGATGGGTTTCGGGCAGAAAGACCGCGAATTCCTCGCCGCCGAAACGGCCGACGATGTCTCCCTCGCGGATGCCTGCGTGCACGCAGGCGGCGACCGCCTGCAGAACTTCGTCACCTGCCTCATGGCCCCAGGTCTCGTTGACGACTTTGAAGCGGTCCAGGTCGATGGCCAGGAGGGCAAAAGGCCGACCGCTGCGCCGCGCGGCGCCGATCTGGCGCAGCGCCAGCGTGTGAAAGGCCTGCGTATGGAGAGCACCCGTCAAAGGATCGCGCAGGACCAGAGTGCGCAGGCGGACAAGCAGGCCGAGCATCTGGCCCACCGAGGCGTGGAGAAAGACGGAGAGGATGGCCAGGCTGATCACCGCGGTGGCCAGGGCCGGCTCCGAGTAAGGAGCGGCCAGCGAGGGGTTGAGCGCCAGCAGGCCCAGCACGGTCAGTGCGGTCAGCAGGCCTCCGGCGAGCCTGCCCAACAGAAAGTAGGCGATGGGCAGGCTTGTGAAGATCCAGAGAACGCGAAGCTCATCTGAGGGCAGGTAGACCAGGGCCGAGGCATTGGCCATGAGCCCGGTCATTCCATAGCCCCAGGCCACCGGCACCAGCAATTGGGGGCGCCCCCGCAGTGCGATCCAGAGCAAGGTGGAGGCCATGGCAAAGATGCGCATGGCCCGCATGTGCTCCGGGGGGACCGCCTGCCCGCCGGCTGGGCCAGCACCGGTCAGGCTGAACAACAAGTAGGCTGTGGAGGCGACAATGCTGGCCCCCAGCAGGACCATGAGAAAACGGTAGCGAAATTCGGTGAGCAACTGGGTCTCGCCAAATTGCAGCCCGCCGAAATACCAACGTCCAATTCTGTGCATTTCAGAACTCCTTCCGAGTCAGATGTTGATCCATTTGAACTCTTTACTCAGACTTAAATGTATACCAAGAGGCTATAAAAAGGCGCGATATTAGTTTTTAGGTAGTGGTCATGGCTGAGCCTGTGGAGCATCGGCCGCGCGAATGGGGTGGTGCACGCGGTTTTCAGGGGTGGTGCACGCGGTTTTCCCCTTGCGGCCGGGTCAGTCAACGGCTAACTTCGCAGAGTCAGTTCAATTACGAAAGTCAACGCCCTCGCGTCCCCCAGGAGAAAACTTGGCAACCAGCCCTTTCCCCGACCCGGTCAAAGAAACTGCCCAGAGGCTGCAGGGGGTCTGGCATCTCCTTCGCTGGGAAATCGCCTACAGCGATGGCCGGCCCAGCAGCTTTCCGTATGGCGAGGATGCGATCGGCCTGATTCAGTACACGCACGACGGCGGTATGGCCGGAACCATTTCCCGACGAGCCCGACCCCGCCTGTCTGGCGAGAGCGTGCGCAGCGTGCCCGAGGCCGAGCGGCTCGGTGCCTTCGAGAGCTACTTCAGCTACGCCGGCAGCTATGAAACCCGCGTCCACCAGGGCCAGGCACAGGTCGTGCACCAGGTGGACCTCGCGCTCAACCCGAACTTCGTCGGTAGCCAGCAGGTGCGCAATGTGGACTTCGATGCCGACGGCGGCTTGACGCTGTCCGCATCAGACGCCTTGCCGGGCACGCCGGGCGTCATGCGGCATCACCGGCTGATTTGGCGCAGAAAGAACGCCTCATGAATCACTATGAGAAGCACCTGCCGGTTCTGGAACTGGCGCGCCAGGCCTGTGAGACACGTCATTGCTGGAGCCCCTACCCCGAGATGCCGGCCAAGTATCCGGACGCGGCTGCCGCCCAGGCGGCTGGGCGTTCGGCATTTGAGGCCCACCTGGGCGATACCGCAGGTGCCGGCAGCCGGCAGCGCTTTTCCCTCGATCAGCCCGGCCAGATTGGCTGGCTTGGCGAGGAGATTTCGCCCTATACCCAAAAGCCTCTGGCGATCGACTATCCCCGCGCCGACGTCGACGCGCTGTTCGAGGCCGCGTCTGTGGCCATGTCCTCCTGGGGTCTGGCTTCCATTGAAACGCGCCTTGGGACATTGATGGAGGTGCTCGATGTCTTGTTCCGCGAGCACCTCTTTGAGCTGACGCATGCCGTCATGCACACCGCTGGCCAGAGCTACAACATGGCCTACGCGGGTTCCGGGGTCAACGCGCTGGACCGGGGCATCGAGGCCCTGGTCTACGCCGAGAAGGCGATGCGGGCAGTGACGCCCCACGCGCACTGGGCGCGCAGCTTCGGCCCCTCGCAAATTCAGCTCGAGAAAACCTACCGCATCGTCCCGCGTGGTGTCGCGGTGTGTTTCACCTGCGCGAGTTTTCCCACCTGGAACGCCTGGCCCTCGATGCTGGCCAGCTTGGCCACCGGTAACCCGGTGATCGTCAAGCCGCACCCGGCCACTGTGCTCCCGATGGCCATCTCGGTACGGGTGTTCCGCCGCGTGCTGGCCGCAGCCGGGTTTGATCCCAACCTGGTCACGCTGGCGGTCGACTCGGTAGCCGAGCCCTTGGGCAAGGTGCTGGTCAAGCATCCCAGGACTGCCATCGTCGACTTCACCGGCAGCGTGCAGTTTGGTCAGTGGGTCGAACAAAACGCCTGGCCGGCCCTGGCCTATACCGAGACTGCCGGATGCAATACGGTGGTGCTCGAGTCCGCTGACGACCTCGACGCCGCCATTCGCAGCCTGGCCACGACGCTTTGCATGTTCAGCGCGCAGATGTGCACCAGCCCGCAAAACATCTACATCCCTCGAAGCGGCGTGCGTACCCCCCAGGGGCAGGTGTCGCTGGACGAGGTCGGTGAGCGGCTGGCCGCAGCGGTCGCTGCCCTTACCCGCGACCCCAAGAAGGCCTCCATGATTTTGGCGACGATCCAGTCGCCGCAGACGCTGGCCATGCTCGAAGGTTTCCGGCAGCAGGGCGCCGAGAAGGGGCGCGTGCTGCTGGAGCCGGCGCCCTACCCACACCCTGAGTTTCCCCAGGCTCGCACCAGCACCCCCCTGATGCTGCAGGTCGGGACGGCCGATCGCGCGCTTTACGGTGGCGAGCGCTTTGGCCCGGTGAGCTTCGTGATCGCGTGCGAGAGCGCCGAGGACGCGCTGGCCCAGGCCACCGGTGACGTGCGTGAGTTTGGCGGCCTGACCGCCTTCCTGTACTCCACCGACGAGGCCTATATCGCCAAGGCCGAGGCCGCCTACGCCCGGGCCGGCGCGCAACTCACCACCAACCTCACCGGTGCAATGCCGCTTAATTTCGCCGCTGCCTACAGCGACTACCACGTCACTGGCCTGAACCCGGCGGGCAATGCCAGCCTCACCCATCTGGGCTTTGTCGCCGGGCGCTTTGGCGTGTCGCAATCGCGTCGCCCCCAGCGCAGCGCCGCCTGAAGCCGGTATCACCGCACCCACTGACACAACGAGGAGTACCTCATGGGAATGAACGACCTGCCTGTTCTCGAAGGAGGCTTCGCGCCCGTGGAGCGCGAGCTGACCCTCGACCTGACCGATGTGGTCGAGGGCGAGATCCCGCGCGACCTTACCGGCATGCATGTACGCAACGGCCCGAACCGTCGCTTCGAGGCCGCCGGTCGCTACCACTGGTTCGACGGCGACGGCATGCTGCACGCAGTGGAGTTTGAAGGCGGCCGCGCCCGCTACCGCAACCGCTGGGTGAACACCCAGGGCTTGCAGGAGGAGCGTGCCGCGGGCCAGGCCTTGTGGCAAGGCATCAAGGACCCCCCGCGTAAGGACAGGCCGGATGCGCCGCTGAAGAACACCGCCAACACCGATGTGAAGTACCACGCCGGCCAGTTGCTGGCCATGTGGTACCTGGGGGGCGATGTCTACAAGGTGAACCCGACGGACCTCTCCACCACTGGCCGGCTGGACATGGACCCGCGGATCGCGGGGCTGCCGATATCGGCCCACTCCAAAGTGGACGAGCGCACCGGCGAATTTCTCTTCTTTGCCTATGGCAAGGAAGCGCCCTACATGCACTACGGGGTGATTGACCGACTCGGCGCGCTGCAGACCTTCATGCCCGTGCAGTTGCCGGGCCCGCGCCTGCCGCATGACATGGCGGTGACCGAGCACTACACCGTCTTGCACGACTTTCCGCTGTTCTACGACATGGATGCCTTTGCCGCCGGTCGGCACAAGCTCAAGTTCTACGCCGACATGCCCTCGCGCTTTGGGGTCGTGCCGCGCCATGGCCGTCCGGACCAGATTCGCTGGTTCGAGGCCAAGCCGACCTACATGTACCACGTGGCTAACGCCTGGGAGGAGGACGACGGCCAGGGTGGCATCGAGATCGTGATGGTCGGTACACCCTTCCGCGTGCCGCGCGACTGGCGCGGCCAGGTCGACGCGGAGGGCTTCCCCCGGCTGTTGGCGACCCTGGACAACGACTGCATCTTCTACGAGTGGCGCTTCAACCTGCGCACCGGCCAGACCCGCGAGCGGGTCCTCGACGACATCTTCAACCAGGAGTTTCCGGTCATCAACTCGTCGATGCAGGGCTTCAAGACCCGCTACGCCTGGAACGTGCTCATGGCCCGCAACACCCGGCCGGAAGACCCGCGGTTTTGCGGCATCACCCGGCATGACCTGCTGCGGGGCACCACCAGCGCTTACCACGGTGGCGTCGACAAGTGGTTCAGCGAGCCGCCCTTTGCACCGGCCGATGGCGCCCTGGCAGAGGACGACGGCTATCTGGTCGGCTTCATGTGGGACGCTGCGGCCCAGGCCTCCTTCGTCACTATCTTCGATGCCCGGAATGTGGCACAGGGGCCAGTCACGCGCATTCGGCTACCGCAGCGGGTGCCCCACGGCTTTCACGGCACCTGGGTGAGTGGGGAGCGACTGCGGCGCGGCTGGTGAGGACCGCTTCAGATCAATACCCATAGTTCCGGAATCCGGAATTTTTCGGCGATTCACTTGCGGGGGCACAAGCCCCCTCGAAGAATCGGAGCGTTTAGCACTCGCAGATTCAATGCAAATGCCTCCTTCCCCCCGAATTCCCGATTTTCTCGTCTCTGGCGAAGGCGAAACCACTGTCTTCCTGCTCCATGGCGCCTATGGCAGCAAGGACTACTTCCGCAACGAGATCGCCACCCTTGTCGGCGTCGGCCTTCGGGTTGTCGCCTGGGACGCACCCGGCTATGGCCTGAGCCGCCTGCCAGAGCAGCCTTTGAGCATCGAGTACCTGGCCGAGGCAGCCACTCGCCTGGTTGACACGCAGGGCACTGCAACCAACATCGTGCTCGGTCATAGCATGGGGGGCATCATCGGGCCCTTGGTAGCGACGCTCCGACCAAAGACCGTTCATGGCCTGGTCATTTCAGCCACTGTCGGCTCCTTTTCGCAAAAGAGCGATGAGGATAAAAAGCGCTTTCTGGCTGAGCGAATCGAACCCCTCAAGGCCGGCAAGCCTTTCCGCGAGACCGCCAAAGCGGTGGTGGACAGCATGTTTGCCCCTGGCTCCAGCGGACCGCTGGTGGAACTGGTGCGCGAGGTGGCTTTGAGCACAGCCTCGGAAACTTTCATTCAGGCCATCGCGGCCATCGTCCAATACCGTGGTGAGGAAACCCTGCCCCAGGTCAAGGTACCGACATTGCTCATGGCAGGTGCCCACGACGCCGTTGGACGCCCTGAGGGCATGCGCAATATTCAACGCCAGTTCATCCCGCACGCACAGTTTCAGGAGTTGCCCAACTCTGGTCACTATGGCTTTGCTGAGGAACCAGAACTTTTCAACCAACACCTGCTGGCCTTCATTCGCCAGGTGCAGCAGGCCTAAGCCCAGGAGACAACATGCGCCCCATCCTTCCCCTCTCCCCTCGTTCCGATTCTTCTGCGGCGTTCGGTTGGCGTCGCCGCTTGATGTGTGCAGCCTTGGGCGCGCTGGCATTGGCCAGTCCCCTGCCTGTGCTGGCGCAGGCTGATGCCTGGCCGAGCAGGCCGATCAAGCTGATCGTGCCTTACCCGGCCGGTGGGCTCACCGACATCGTCAGCCGCGCCCTGAGCGAAGAGTTAGGGCGCCAACTGGGCACGCAGATCGTCATTGAAAACAAGGCTGGCGCCGGGGGGCAGGTGGGGCTAGAGCAGATGCTCCAGGCTCCGCGCGACGGATACACCATTGGGCTGGTGGTCCCAGCCACCATGATCACTCTCCCCCTGACGGCCCCAAGCTACAAGATCAAGCCCCTTGAACAGTTCGAGCCGATCACCGCCGCTGTCGAGACTTTCCTCACCCTGATCGTCGACAGCCGACTGGGCATCAACACGTTGCAGGATTTCGTTGCTGCAGCCAAGAAGAACCCTGGCAAGTTCAACTACGGTACGCCAGGCGTCGGCACCAGCTTCCATTTCAATAATGTGGCGATGGCCGTCAAGGTGGGCATTGATACGGTCCACGTCCCCTACCAGGGCGAGGTGAAGGTCATCTCTGACGTGGTGAGCGGGACCCTGCAATATTCGTTGGTGTCCAACGCTGGCAAGCCCTTCATTGACAGTGGTCAAGTGAAGGCGCTTGCAGTGAGTTCGGCCAAGCGGGTCACCTCCCAGCCAAACGTACCCACATTCAAGGAACAGGGCGTGGACTTCCAGTCCGATGGCTGGGTGGGCTATGTGGTGGCCAAGGGGACGCCCAAGCCCATTGTGGACCGCATCAGCGCAGCCTTCAGTCGTACCCTTTCGAATCCGGCCGTCAACAAGCGCCTGACCGATATGGGCTACATCGTCACTGGCAGCAGCCCAGAGCAATTCACCCGGGACGTTCAGGAAGGCTTGCGAACCTACGGCGACATCATTCGCAGCGGCCGTATCAAACTCGACTGACCCCTCTCCCTCAATCTGGCAGTGTCACCTCATGCAGCGCCTCCTCAAGACCTATACCGCAACCCTAGCGCCCGATAACGACCACCCCTTCTTGCACGGCCCCTTTACGCCGACGATGGAAGAGTGGGTGGCCGACTCGGACAGCATGCAAGTGATCGGCGAGATTCCGCGCGACCTGCACGGCATCTATGTGCGTAACACGCACAACCAGGTGCACGAGGCTATCGGCATGTACCACCCCTTCGACGGTGACGGCATGCTGCACGCCATGCACTTCGAAGATGGCAAGGCGACTTACCGGAACCGCTTCGTGCAGACCACCGGCTTTCTCGCGGAGCAGGCCGCGGGCCGCTCCCTGTGGCCCGGTATGCTGGCTCCGCAGATGTACGGGCGGCGCGGTTGGGGCTCCATGGGGGCGATGAAGGACAACGCGGGCACCGACGTGAAAATTCACGCTGGCAAGCTCCTCGCATCAATGTCGCAGGGCAGCGAGCCCTGGCGCCTGGACCCCATCACACTGGAAACGCTGGGGCCAGACCCAGCATGGGCACGCCAGGTTCCCGACGGCGTAGCCTCCCACTACAAGGTCGACCCGTCCACCGGGGAGATGATGTTCTTCAACTACCCGGAAAAGCCGCCGTACATGAACTACGGGGTTGTCGACCGCAACAACCGTCTGGTGCACTACGTTCCCATCGACTTGCCTGGCGCTCGCTGGCCGCACGACCTCGGCATCACCCAAAATTACACCATCTTGCACGACCTGCCGTTTCACTTCGACGAGCAGCTCCTTGCCAAGGGCGAGCGCAAGATGATGTTCTATCGGGACAAGCCTTCGCGCTTTGGGATCATTCCCCGCTACGGCGACTCGGCCTCTGTGCGTTGGTTCGAGGCGACGCCCTGCCACATCCTGCATCTGGCCAATTGCTACGAGGACGGAGACGAGGTGGTGATGGACGGCTGCATCATGCCGGACCCACACAAGCCCAACGTGGGTCAGTCACTCGCGGAGGGCCGACAGGCGGCCTACGACAAGATCCGCGCGCATCTGGACAAGTACAACAACCCGACTCTCATGTATCGCTGGCGTTTCAACATGAAGACCGGACAGACCCACGAAGAGCAGATCGACGACGAGATCACCGAGTTCCCCATTGTCTCCAACGATTACGTGGGCCGGCCTTACCGCTATAGCTTCAATGTGCTCTACCAAAAGGGTGAATGGTTGTTTCGTGGGCTCAAGCGCTACGACTTGCTGACCCGGAAGACCCAGAGCATGGAGTACGGGCCAGGCTGCTACGGCAGCGAGCCGCAGGTAGGCCGACGCAGCGGCGCCAAGGCCGAAGACGAGGGCTACGTTCTGAGCTTTGTGAACAACATGGTCGAAAACCGATCCGAGTGTTGGGTGATCCCGGCCGAAGACATCACCCGTGGCCCGCTCGCCCGGATCATCTTGCCTCACCGTATCTCGGCCGGCACACATGCCGCCTGGGTCGAGGGCGACCGCATCCATGGCGAGAACCGCGACCCGCAATACATTCCAGCATGAATCTAGCAAGCGATGCGCGCCCGCACACGGCTGGCGCCTCTCACATGTCAGGCCCGGCACTCGCCCTGGTCCCGGGCCTGAACAACATGGCCACCGTTTTTGACGGGGTTCGTTCGGCACTCCCCGCCACATTGCAGGTCCACGCCTACGACAACCCGCCGCTGGAATCCGTGGAGGCGATTGCCGCATACTGGCTCGACCGGCTGCCACAGCGTTTCTGGCTGGCTGGCTTTTCTTTCGGTGGCTATGTGGCGCTGGCCATACTGGAGGCGGCCCCCGAACGTGTGGCCGGTTTCGCCCTTTTGTGCTCTGGGCCTCAGGCCGATTCAGCCGAGGCCGCCCAGCGGCGCCTGGATTCTTTGGCTGCAGTGGCCCAGGGCCGCTACTTTGAGCTGATGGAGCAGGCCGCGGCCAACGCTTTCCACCCGGACAGCCTGGCCGATGGGGCCCTAATGGATCGGCGGCGCAAGATGGTGCAGGCCTACGGCCCCGATCGTTACGCAGCCCATGTGCGCGCGACAGCCGCCCGACCCGACCGCAGCCGACTGCTCGATGGTTCGCGGCCCACCTTGGTATTGGCTGCGTCGCACGACAAGTTATTCGTACCGGCCCAGATGTCCGCCCTGGCCGCGGGCATACCCGGCGCCCGTTTTGTCGCGATCGAGGGCGGCGGGCATCTGGTACCGATGGAGCAGCCGAAGGCAGTAGCCGACGCGCTGGCCCATTGGATTTTGGGCTAACGCCAGGGCGCAGGCGCCTCTCCAGATTCCATTGGCACACTGGGCCGCGCGAGCAAGGCGCACGATCAGGGCTTGTGAATCTCTGGTGGCTGCAGCCTCCGCCGAGGTCGGGTGCGCCAAGCGGCTTCCACCTCGTGCACCATCTTGAGCAAGCGTGGTCCGAGTTCCTCTCTCAGTTCCACCGGAGACAGCGCACTGGCCGGACCCGCGCAGTGGAAAGCGTAGAGGGTTCGGCTGCTCTCGAGCATGAGGGGTACCCCCACTCCACTGACGGCGCGTCCCCATGAGCGACGAGTGGTGACAAAACCTTGCCGTCGATACTCTTGTGTCGCCTGTTCTATACCGCGCCTCAACGCAGGCCAGTCCTCACCATGCCGCGCTTGAAGCCGCTCCAGCAACTGCTCGCGCTCTCGTATCGGTGCCGCTACGAGATAAGCCAGGCCCAGCGAGGTGGTGGGCAAAGGTAGCACCGTGCCTGCGTCCATGTTGATCACGACTCGGGTGTCCGTCGGTGGGTGCATCACCTCCAGAACCAGCATGCCCAGACGGTCGCGTGTCGCCAAGGAAACGGTCATGCGCGCTTCTTTGCTCAGGGCTTCCATAAAAGGCCGCGCCACCCTCTGCAGGCCGATCTGGCGCTGGACGCTCACACCCATGCCAATCAGACGGGTTCCCATGAGCAGCTTGCGGCTGCCGGGATCGACCCGCAGATAACCCAGGTCGACCAGCGTGCTGGTCAGACGCGAGACCGTCGCCTTGGGCAGGCCGGTGGCGTCGACCAGTTCCTGATTGCCCAGAAGCTGTCCCTCAGAGAAGGAGGAGAGGATCTCTAAGCCTTTGGCCAGCGAGTGGACGAAGTCCGGGCGCTGGTCGGGAATCGCCATCGCTGATGCAGAGCGCTTGTGGGCGGGGGCTTCGTTTTCGCGGTCAGCCGCGCTCGACGACGAAGCTCACCACCGTGGCACAGGAGCCGCCGATATTGAGGGTCTGCAGGCGCTGCGCACCCTCGATCTGGCAGTCTCCCGCCTGCCCAGTCACCTGGCGGGCGGCGTCCAGCACCATGCGCGCGCCGGTAGCGCCCACCGGGTGGCCGCAACCAATCAGGCCGCCGCTCATATTGACGGGGCACCGACCACCGGGGGCGATGCTGCCATCTTCCACCGCCTGCCAGCTGTGGCCAGGAGGTGTGAGCCCCAGGTGGTCAATGGCAGCGTATTCGGTGGTGGTGAAGCAATCGTGCGTCTCGACCCCGTCCATCGCCTCTACGCCCGGCACGCCGGCGCGCTTCCAGGCGTCCTCCAGCGCCTGCCGAAGGTGCGGGAAGACATAGGCCTGGCCCTGGCTGCGGTCGAACTTGTCTTGCAGGCGCAGACCGGCGTTGCGGTGGCCCCAGCCGCTGATGCGGGGAATGTCCTCAAGCCGGCGGCCGGTTCGGCGGGCATGGGCCTGGGCAAACTCGGCTGAGGCCAGCACCAGACCGCAAGCGCCGTCGGTGATCTGGCCGCAGTCACGGCGGCGGGTTCCAGGCTCGATCACCGGGTTGGCGACATCATCGTCAGTGAAGTCCTCGGGCTGAAACGTCCACTGGCGGGTCTGGGCCAGCGGGTTGCGGCGGGCGTTACCGTAGTTGATCTCGGCAATGCGATTGAGGTACTTGCGGTCCAGGCCGTAGCGGCTTTCGTACTCCATCGCGACCCGGCCAAAAACCGCCGGCCACATGAAGGTGCAGTCAAAGCCCTCATGGCCTTGCCAGGCGGCAGCGTTCTGGTTTACGGAGGCCTCGTTGCCAGAGAGGTTCTTGAACTCCTCGACCCCCAACACCAGGGCGCAGCCGTAGCGGCCAGCCTCGATCTCGGCCATGGCACTGAGGATGCCCAGCGAGGAGGAGGCGCAAGCCCCTTCGTGCCGCATCGCAGGCACGCCCCACAACTCGGGCACCACCTGGGCCACCATGGCGCCCAGATGGGCCTGTTGGCGCTGCATCTCGCCGAATGCGTTGCCGACGTGGATGCTCTCGATTTCGGCTGCGTCCACCCCGGCCGCCTGCAGGGTGCCCAGAGTGCCCTCGCGGGTCATGTCGGAAATATCCTGGCCGTTTCGGGCCCAGGCTTTGGCGAAGTCGGTCTGGTAGCCACCGAGGATGTAGACGGGCGTGTTCATGGAGTGCCTTTCTCTGGGTGTTGGGTCGGGCTCAAGCGGGTACCTGCCAGTCTGAGCGGATTTCACTCGCGTCGGCCCAGCAGGCGTGGGTGCCGCTGCTGATTCGGTGCGGAAGGAGGATGCGCGCCACCGGCCCGGCAGCGATGTTGCGGGCGTCGAGCACGATGCATTCGGAGCGGTCAGCGTTCATGTCGGTGACGAAGCTCACCACATAGCCGTCGTCTTCATCACCAGGGCCGGTGCCGGCATCGTGGCAGGGCGCCATCGGCGACTCGCTCCCGAACCGTCCCTCCCCGAACAGGTACTCCTGCGACTGGCCGCTCGCATGGTCATAGCGAAGGATGCCGTCGAACAGGAAAGAGCCTGGGTGCGCGACCATGTTGTACGAATAGCGGTAGGGCCGGCCCCAGTAACGTGCATTGACCATGCCAAATTCAAGGAGGCGTTCATCGAGCCGGCGCTCGCGCACGGCCCCCGTCACCCGATGGAGCCTCCACTCGTAGAGCGTGGGGCCGTAGCGCGACGGCCCCAATGTGCTGCCAGTGTTGTCGTAGCCGCCGGTGGGCATGGGGGTCTTCTGGTGGTAGCCGTGGAGAACGACCTCATCGCCCTCCTCCCAGGCATTGAGCCAGTGAAGCACATAGGTGGGACTGGCCTCGAACCACTGAATACCCGTTTGCGGCGCATGCCGCCGCGGCACAAGCGCAAAGCGGGGCGGGCGGTCGGCGTGGTAGACCAGCTTGTGCCGGCCCTGGGGGAGCAACGTTTCGTCCCAGTGCAGGGGGAAGTCATTGAGTAGGGCGAAGTTCTCGGTGAACATCATGTCGTGCGGTAGGCGCGGTCCGGGCAGCGGCACCGGAACGTAATGCACGAGTTGGTTGTTCTTGTCCACCTCCCCGTAATGCATGAAGGGGGCCTGCTTCGAATAGTTGAAGAACAGCAGGTCTCCGCTGCGGGGGCAAACCTTGGGGTGGGCCGATATTCCGTTGCCGTCCATCACCTGCGCGCCCCAGGGGGCAACGCCCTTCATCTCCAGGGTGCGGGCGTCCAGGTAGTAGGGCTCACCGCACTGGTAGAAGGTAGTGAGCGCCTGGCCTGCGTGGACGATGACATCGGTGGCCGAGGTGTCCTTGAGCCCGCCGCGCGCGCCCCAGCCCGGGCGGGTGGCGAGCGAGGGCCGGTCAATCAGGCCGGCGTAGAGGGCCTGACCAGCGGCCTGCTCCTCCTCAAACCCCCGCGTGCGGACGAAGCGGTTGCGGTATTCGCAGCGACCGTCCTGAAAACTCAGCAGGTGCACCATGCCGTCGCCGTCGAAGGCGTGGTAGGTACCCAAAGGCTGATGTACGGGGTTCTGCGTGTTGCGCAGGTAGACCCCATTGAGACGCCGAGGAATCTCGCCGATCACCTCGAGCCCGCTGGCGTTGACTTCCTGCCAGTTGGGGGTGAAAGGCCCGCTCATGAAGGGGTGATCGCCCGGCTGCAGGGTGTGCAGGGGTTCGTCCACAAGGTCGATGTGCATGACGCGGCCTGGCTTGTGTGTGTTGTCGGTTTCGGGTGACGAGGTGCCGGCGCCGCTAGCGTGCTATCTCAGCAAAACGCTTTGCCGCCTGCTGGTATTCCACAGCCAGCCGGTCCACCACCTGGGCCACCGGCTCAATTTGTTTGATCGCGCCCAGGCCCTGGCCGGCTGCCCACACATCCAGCCAGCGCTTGCCGGCAACGCTCTGGTTGCTGTCGTAACGCCGCTCGGGCGCGTCGGGCAGTTGGTCCGGGTCCAGGCCGGCATTGCGCAAGGAGGGCTTGAGCCAACTGGCCGCGGTGCCGGTGATGCCGGCGCTGACGATCAGGTCTTCGGCGCTGCAGTCGACGATCATCTGCTTGTAGGCCGGATCAGCCTGGCTTTCATGGGTGGGAATGAAGCGGGTTCCCATGTAGACCAGGTCTGCGCCGCTGGCGATGGCGCCGGCCACTCCCCAGCCGTCACTGATGCCACCGCCGACCACCAGCAGGCCATCAAAGAACTCGCGCACCGCGCTCACGAAGGCGAAGGGCGACAACGTGCCGGTATGGCCTCCCGCGCCCGCGCTGATGCAGGCCAGACCGTCCGCGCCGGCGGCAACCGCCTTGCGCGCCAGGGCCAGCGTGGTGACGTCGGCGATCACCTTGCCTCCGTAGCGGTGCACCACTTCGATCGCCGGCTTGGGGCTGCCCAGCGCGGTGACCACCACCGGTGGCTGGTAGCGGGCGACCAGTTCCAGGTCTTGCGGCAGCCGGGTGTTGGACGAATGGGTCACCAGGTTGGCCACCCAGGGGCCGACCGAGGCCGCACCCTGGGTGTCACGGGCCTTGGCGAGGCCCTCGGTGATGCGCTTCATCCAGTCCTCAAGCACCTCGATCGGACGAGCGTTGGGTGTTGGAAACGCGCCCGCGATGCCCGCCTTGCAGGCGGCCAGCACCAGGTCCGGTCCGGAAATGAGGAACATGGGCGCCGCCACGACAGGCACTCGCAGCTTGGAGAGGAACTCGGATTGGGGCATCTTGCTGGCGAGGTTGGGCTTTGACTTACTCGCTGGCCTTGAAGCCGGAGATGCGTACCGCTTCCGACCAACGCTTGGCGTCCGCGCGAACGAAGTTGATGAAGTCCGGGGTGCTGAAAGGCAGCGGCTCGGAATCGGTCTCGCGCCACTTGTCGATGATGGCCTGGGTCTTGAGCGCCTTGGCGAACTCCGCCTGAACCCGCTGCACCACCGCATCGGGCGTGCCCAGAGGCGCAGAAAGGCCCGACCAGATATAGATGTTCATGTCGGCAAAGCCCTCCTCAACGAAGGTGGGCACGGCTGGCATCAGTGGCGAGCGCTTGGGGGTGGACACCGCCAGCACCTTGACCTTGCCCGACTCGACGTGCGGGCGTACGGCGGTCAGCGGCAAGAAGGCGGCATGCACCTGACCACCGACCAGGTTTTGCACAGCGGGCGGGGTTCCGTTAAAGGGCACGTGCACCATGTTCAGGCCGGCGCGCTGGTTCAGGATCACGCCGGCGAAGTGCGACGAGTTACCGGCGGTGAAGGATGCATAGGACACGGCGGCGCCCTGCGGCTTGGCCCAGGCGATGAAATCCTTGAGGTTATTGGCGGGCACGTTGGCGGCGTTGACCGCCAGCACCAGCGACGAGCCCAGGAAGCCGGTCACATGCTTAAAGCTCTTCTCGTTGTCGTAAGGCAGCTTGGAGAAGGTGAAGGGGTTGATGGTCAGCATGCTGGTGTTATTCAGCAGCAGCGTGTAGCCATCTGGCGGTGCCTGCATCAGGGCTTGCACCGCGATGATGCCGGCCCCGCCAGGCTTGTTGTCGATGATGATGTTCTGGCCGTTGGTCTTTTTCATCTCCTCCCCCACCTGGCGCAGGGCGGTGTCGAGCACGTTGCCGGCGGCAAAGGGCACGATGACCTTGATCGGCCGGTCTGGCCAGGTCTGGGCGATGGCGGGTGCCAGGGCGGACGATGCCAGCCAGGCGGCTGCAGCAGCAGCGAGCAATGCGCGTTTTTTCATGTCTTGTCTCCTGTAACAGTTGTTGTGGTTCCTGAAATCAAATCCCGCAGCACGCGTGCCACGGCCTCCGGCTTCTCACGCGGTAGCATGTGCCCCGCGTCGTCGATGATCTCGAGCTGTGCCTGGGCGATCTGCTGCGCCAGTGCTTCCGACAGCGGCGGCGGCGTGACTCGGTCGTGGCGACCCACCAGGACGCGGACCGGCATAGGCAGATTTTCCAGCAGCGCCCGGTGGTCTTGCCGGCCCATGATGGCCTGCACCTGGCGGCGGCCCGTCTCGGCCCCGATGTCCAGCATCATCTGGCGCAACTGTGCGCCTAGCACCGGGTCGGTGGAATAGGTATTGAAGGCCTGGACACCGGTGACGAACCTGGGGAAGTCGGCAGCCATGGCAGCCAGGGTCTTTTCCCGCACCACCCGGCTTTGCTCGGTCTCCGGCATGGCCGATGTCGACATGAACAAAAGCCCCTGAATCGGGCGTGCGGGATGGGCCAGCATGTCCAGGGCCACATAGCCGCCCATCGAGAAGCCGGCCACTACCACGGGGACGCTGTCCGGTACGTCTGCCAACTGCGCCCAGGCGTCTTCCCGCATTCGGGCGATGCTGTCCTGGCGCGAGACCTCGGCAATCCGGATGTCGGCCTCTCCCGCCAACAGCGTTGCGATCTCTGCCCAGACACGGCCGTCATTGAGCATGCCGGGAATCAGGAGCAAAACGGGTTTCATGCGCGGGACTCCATCGGCGCTGCGGGTTGGCCTAAGGCGCCTGATACGCATTGGGCGGTGGGGGCCGTGGCAGCGACACCGACACCGAAGCGCTCTCGCAACTCGCGCTTGAGAATCTTGCCGACCGGGTTACGGGGTAAGGCGTCGACCAGCACCAGGTGCTCGGGCCATTTGAATGCGGCCGCCTGCGCGTCATGGCGCAAGTAGTGCACCAAGCTATCCAGAGTTGGAGTCTGCCCGGGTTGGGGCGCCACCACCGCACACACTTTTTCGCCCAACACCGCATCCGGCACACCAATCACCGCGGCTTCCCGCACCTGCGGATGGCCCAAAAGCAGGTTTTCCACCTCCTCGGAGGAGATGTTCATGCCACCCCGGATCACGATGTCCTTGTGGCGACCGGCGAAGCGGTAGAACTGCCCCCTCTCGCCTGCGATCGCGAACAAATCACCGGTACGGTAGTAGCCCTGGTCGTCGAAGGCGCGTGCGGTCAGCTCCGGCGCACGGTAGTAGCCGCTGAAGATGGTGGGGCCCTTGAAGCGCAGCTCGCCCACACGTCCTGGCTCGTGGATGTCCTCACCGCTTTCGACGTCGACCAGCCGTGTGGTGACCTTGCGTGCGTTGGAGAGAGTCCAATCGTAGCCGGGCACGCCCACCCGAGGGAAATAGATGGCGCGCTGGGCGCGGTCCGGGACGTCCATCGGGGCTGCAACGAGAGAGGCGCCCTCGTTGGAGCCAAAGTAGTTCACCACCTCGATGCCAAACTGAAGGGCCATCTGCTGCACCATCCACTCCGACAGTGGGCCACCGCCAGAGCCAATCCGCTTGAGGCGAGAAAGGTCCACACCCGCCAGCTTCTCCGGCTGCTTGAGAAGTAGGTTGAGGACGGCCGGCGCCGCTACGCTGTAGTCAATCGGCTGATCGCGCAATTGCTGAATAAAAACGTCCAGATCAAAAGGGTGATGCTGATGCAGCCCACAGCCGGCCACCAGCCAGGCCATCAGGCTGCTGGACACCCCCGCCATGTTCACGAAGGGGAAGGGAATCACCATTTGCGCGCCATCAGGGATCTGGCCGCCGTCGATCACCGATCGCCCGATGATCAGCCACTCGTTGTGGTTGCGCGGTACGCCCTTGGGCCGTGCCTCGGTGCCCGAGGTCCAGCAGATGGTGAACACATCGTGCGCGCTCAGGCCAATCGCTCTCATGTGCGCGCGCATGCGCTCTGGGCTCCAGGCTGTGGCCGCAGCCAGGGCCGGCCCCAGGTCGAACGCGCTGGAAGGCGCGTCTAGGCCGAGAGACCAGACCTCGCGCAGGCCTGGCAGTTGCCCCTGGTGCGCCAGCCAGTGTTCTGCGGCGCGGTGGCTTCCGACCCGTGTGGCGGCGATTGCCACGCGCGCCTGGCTGACACCGACCACATGCGCCAGTTCGTGTGCCCGGTACTGGACGGGCACTGGCGAGACCACCACGCCTGCGATGGCGCAGGCCAGGTAAATGGGGTGCAGCTCGACCACATTGGGCAGTTGGACCACCACCACATCATCCTTGCGCAGGCCGCGTGTATGCAGGACGTCGAGCCAGCGGCCCACCTGTTCCTGCAGCGCAGCCCAGCTCCAGCGAAGCGGCGCCTCGCCGGTCAGTTGCATCCGGTTCGGTGGGTCGGCCACAGCCAAGCGGTCGCCCAGGCGCTGCGCCTGTTCGATGAAGATTTCCCCAATCATGCGTTCGTCCCACCAGCCGCGGCGGGTGTACTCGTCGATCTTCTCGCTTGGAACAAGGATCATGGCGTCACTTCCAGCGGCGCAGGGTCTGCTCGCTCACGAAGGTGGCGTGAAAGCCGTGCGGCACCCGGCGCGGCAGGATCACCCGTGCGACGGGCCCCTCCGCCAGGCGGGCACCACGTGCGTCGAAGATCTGCACCTCGGAGCGCTCGTCGACCGGGTTCCACACCAGCATGACCAGGTAGCCGTCGTCCTCGGACTGCGGATTGTCCCGGGGGGCGAAGCCCGCCTCGTTGTAGAAATAGCGGGGGCCAGCGCTGTAGGCGATGTAGCCACCGGTCTCCAGGTCGTACTTAACCAGCCCCGGAAAGCGCGGCTCCTCCCGCCCACCCTGCGGAAAAACAATGTGGTAAGACCAGCGGTTCTTTCGACCCTGATAGGCGCTGTTGATAGCCGGAAACTCGGTATTGAGCACGTCGTCGATCGTGCGTTCACGCGTCTGGCCTGTCTTGAGATTGAAGCGCCACTCATGGAGCAGGAAGTCTCGCTGCCGCAGGTGAATGGTCTGCTCCAGCCGGCGTGCATCGATGCGGCCCTGCGCGTCCTGGTGAGTCCGGTAAGGCGTGCCCACCATCACTACCTCGTCGCCCTCCTCCCAGGCATTGACCACATGCAGCATGTAGGTGGGCGCAGCCTCGAACCAGCGCACCTCGCTGGCCTGGCCATAACGGGGGACGACGGCAAAGCGTGAGGGCTGATCCGGGTTGAAGCGAACCTTGTAGCGACCGGCCGCGAGCGCCTCGGGATCTGGTCGCAAGGGGAAGTCGTGCAAGATCGTGTAGTGCTCAGTCACTGCCATGTCGTGCGGCAGGCCAGGGCCGGGCATGTCGATGTCGATCTTGTGGCGCAGCTTGCGGTCGGGTCCGACCACACCGTACTGCATGTAGGGCGCGGTAACCGAGTAGTCGAAGAACAGCAACTCCCCGGTGTGCTCGTCGGGCCGGGAGTGGGCCGAGATTCGGCTGATCGCGCCATCGAAATCAGCTGCCCCCAGCGTCTGCAGTGTCTCCGGATCGAGCGCATAAGGCATGCCCGAGCGGTACCACATGGTGATCAGGCGGCCGGCGTGGTACTTCACGTCGGTGTTCGAGGTGTTCTTTAGCGGCTCGTCCGGGCGGTCGGCGCGCATTGGCTCCTTCAGGCCCTTCCAGAGGGCGCGCCCGGCGGCCTGCTCCTCGCTCAGTGCGGTGGTCTGCACCCAGCGGTTTCGGTAGCTCACCTGGCCCTGCGCAAAACGCACTGCGTGGAGCATGCCGTCGCCGTCGTAGGCGTGGTAGCGCCAGTCGGGCGGGTAGAAGGCATTTGGACCGTTGCGCACGTACAGGCCATTGAGGTCACTAGGCACTTTGCCAATCACCTCGAGCGCGGTAAATGTGTCCTCCTGGTGGACAGGCGCGTTGTTCCCGTTCAGTGCCGGGATGTCGTGGACCGGCAGCGCATCTCGCTTCATGGCGTGTCTCCTGGCGTTCCCGGTCTAATTGGCCGGGTGGGTAGCGCAGGAACGAGTCTAGGCGCCTGCCAGACCACGGGCGATACAATTTCGATATATCAAAACCCTTGCCAATATGTTGAATCCCCAACGCGTGGCCCCTACGCGCCGCGTCCCCGCTGGCCTTGAGGAATACGAGGGCGACCGCCAGTTCGCCACCACCCTCGCCCGTGGCCTCGAGCTGCTTCGATGCTTCACGCCCGAGGAGCCAGTTCTGGGGAACAAGGAGTTGGCCCAGCGCCTGAACCTGCCAGCCGCCACCGTCTCACGGCTCGCCTACACCCTCAGTTGCCTGGGCTATCTCGCACCCACCGAGCAATATGGCAAGTACCAGCTCGGGTCGGCGGTGCTCTCCCTGGGACACCCGGTTCTGGCCCAGTTCACCTTGCGCCGGCAGGCCCGGCCGCTCATGATGGAATTGGCGCGCAGCACCGGAGGTACCGTCTCGATTGGCATCCGGGACCGCCTCAGCATCGTCTATATCGAGTCGGCGCGCCACTGGAACAGGCGTGTCTACCCGATGGAAATCGGCACTCGCCATTCCTTGGCTGGTACCGCCGTGGGCCGCGCCCTGATGATGTCTTGCCGCCCGGCCGAGCGCGAGTCTCTGCTCAATCAATTGCAGGTCAAGCAGCCCGAGGAGTGGCGCCGACACCACCGGGGCCTCACCGAGGGGCTTCGTGCCTATCCCCGGCATGGGTGCTGCATCTCCGTCGGTGAGATCTATCCGGACGTGCAGGCGGTGGCCGTTCCCCTGGGCCGCATCGACCGCAACGAGCCCGCTGCCATCAACTGCTCCTTTCAAGGCCTGCCCCTGGATCCCGATTGGCTGCGCCGCGAGATCGCGCCCCAGCTCCAGGCCCTGGTGCGCCAACTGACATGAGCCCCCTGCCACCTGCGGGCTGGATCCGCACCTGCTCTATCTGGCGTGCTCTCGAGATCGTGGGCGACACCTCGGTGCTTCTGGTGATGCAAGCTGCCTGGCTGGGTGTCCGGCGCTTTGACGAATTCCAGGCCCGCACCGGGCTGCTCAAGACCACGCTGTCTGACCGGCTCAAGCGCCTCGTCGCAGCCGGTGTGTTTGACAAAGTTCCCTACTCCACCAAGCCCCTGCGCCATGAGTACCGCATCACGTCCAAGGGCCAGGACCTGTACTGGACGGCGCTGATGATGCTGCGCTGGGAGCGGCGCTGGTCCCGCACGCCAGCCCCGCTGGACGTACGGCTGCGGCATGCCGTCTGCGGCCACCCATTCGAGGCGGTGCCCACCTGTGCCTGCTGCGGCGGTGAGATCTCAGCCCGCGACATCGACTGGGCGGAGGGACCCGGGGTGGGCTGGATGCCGCCCGAGTACAGCCGGCGCCGGCAAAAGCGGCAGGCCGCAGCCGAGGCGCCCGGAGTCCTGGTGGAGGTGGCGCAACTCACGGGCGATCGCTGGGCCTCTCTGGTACTGCGCTCCATCTTCACCGGATTGCGCCGTTTCGATGAGATTCAGCGCGATACCGGCATGGCCAGCAACATCCTGTCCGAGCGACTGGCCTGGCTGACCGAGACCGGCGTGCTGGGCCTGCGCGAGATCGGTGGCGGTCGCAACGAATACCGTCTCACCGACAAAGGCATCGACTACTACCCGATCTTGCTGGCCCTGCTGCTCTGGGGCGATACCTATTACGTCTCCTTTGAGGGGCCGCCGCTGCTGCTGCGGCACCGCACTTGCGGCCAGCCCCTTCGGCTCCAGGTCAGTTGCTCGGCCTGCGCGGGGCCTGTCGAATCGCGCCAAGTTCTGTACGAGGTCGGGCCCGGGTCACCGGCCGGGGACCCCCGGGTTCCCTCTAGCTTTCATAACTGAACCCAAACCGTACACTCCGCCCGAACTGGGGAGCGTGGATGTCTAGTCTCTGGATTCGGTGGACCTCTGTGGCAATGAGCAGGGCGTGGCTGCGGGCCCTGCCCATGCCATCGCCCACAGACCCGTCTCCCGGCCGGACAGAAATCAGGAAACGTGCCGTATGAACCAGCCCCTGATCATTGATGCACTGCGAACCCCGCGGGGACGGGGGAGTGACAAGGGCACCCTTAAAGCGATCAAGCCGGTAGAACTGCTCGCCCAGCCCCTGCGCGAACTGGCCGAGCGTCATGCGCTGGACACCGCCCATGTGGCCGACGGCCTGTTTGGTTGTGTGACCCAGACTGGCGACCAAGGCTCCAACCTGGGCAAGCTGGCCCTGTTGCAGGCCGGCTGGAGCGACGCGGTGGCCGGTATGACGATCAACCGCTACTGTGCCTCGGGCCTGAGCGCGGTGCAGTTTGCCGGCTGGCAGGCGATGCACAGTGATGGTCTTGCGGTCGGCGGGGGCGTAGAAATGATGTCGCGCGTGCCCATGGCCAGCGACCAGGGACCGCTCACCCACGACTTTGGCTTCCAGCGCGATGCCGCGCTGGTTCCCATCGGACTGGCCGCCGACGCTGTGGCGACGATCGAGGGCTTTTCCCGCAACCAATGCGACGACTACGCGCTGGCTTCGCAGCAGCGCGCGGCCGCTGCGCTGGCAGGCAGGCATTACAAGTCCGTCGTCCCTGCGCAGGCCGATGGCGAAGTGTTGCTGGCGCATGACGAGACGCCGCGCCCTCAGACCAACGCCGGGTCACTTGCCAGCTTGGCTCCGGCCTTTGCTGCCATGGGCGAGAAGCACGGCATCGATGCCCTTCTCTGCCAGCGCTATGGCCTGGCCCGCATCGACCATGTGCACCATGCCGGTAACTCGCCCGCCATGGCCGACGGCGCGTCGGCGGTGCTGGTGGCCAGTCCGGACGCCGCGCGGCGTCTGGGACTGAAGTCCCGCGCACGCATTCTTTCCAGCGCCGACTGCTGTATCGACCGGACCCTCGCCCTCACCGGCGCGCTCGACGCCACTTTGCTTGCTCTCAAGCGGGCCGGGCTGACGCCGGCCGACATTGACCTGTTCGAGGTCAACGAGTCCTTTGCCGCGCTGATGCTGCACTACCAGAAGCATCTGGGCATCGGCCATGACCGGCTCAACGTCAACGGTGGCGCGATTGCCCTCGGCCATGCCATGGGCGCGACGGGCGCCAGCCTGGTCGGCATGGCCCTGGACGAACTCGAGCGGCGCGACCAGCGGCGCGCAGTGATCGCCATTTGCGGCGCGGCTGGACTGGCCGTCGCCATGGTCATCGAAAGAACCGGGACCGCATGACCGAACTGCTGCCCGTCTTTGCCCAACTCACTGTGAATGGCATCGCGGTGGGGGCGATCTACGCCCTGGTGGCGATCGGCATCGTTTTGATCTACAAGGCCACCGAAGTCCTGAACTTCGCCCACGGGGACCTGCTGGTGGTCGCCGCCTTCGGTGCTTGGGGACTGATCGCCGTTCTCGGCTGGCCCTTTTGGGCCGCCTTGCTCGTTGTGGTGGCCGGCTCTGCCCTACTTGCCTTCTCGCTGGATGCGCTGGTGATACGGCGCATCGCCGGGCAGCCGCAATTTGCCGGCGTGATGCTCACCATTGCCCTGGCCTTCATGATCCGGGGCGCGGTCAGCATGCTGTTCGGCCCGGAGTCGCGCAACTACCCCACGCCATGGAGCAACAAGTCGGTCAGCCTGGGCGGCGTCGCAGTCGCAGAACTGCAACTGGTGATCCTGGCCGCGGCCTTGATGGTGACACTGGCCCTTTTCGCCTTCTTCCGCTACACCCGCCTCGGCATTGCCATGCAGGCAGCCTCGCAGAACCAGCTGGCCGCCTACCTCAATGGCATCAATGTGAAACGGGTCAACTCCCTGGTCTGGGCGCTGGCTGGGGTTTCCGCCGCGGTGGCCGGGGTGCTGCTGGCGCCCATCACCCTGGTCGATATCAGCCTCTGGTTTGTCACCCTCAAGGCGCTCTCGGCAATCGTGCTGGGCGGTTTTGGCAGTCTTCCCGGGGCTATCGTGGGCGGGCTCCTGATTGGCATCATCGAGCAGTTCGCCGGGGTCTACCTGCCCGATGGCAGCAAGGACATCGTGGCCTACCTGGTGTTGATTGCGGTCTTGGTGCTGCGGCCTCGCGGCCTGCTGGGCGAGGCCCACGGACGCAGGGTCTGAACGGAGGAAGGCCGCATGCGTTTTGACTACCACATCCGCTACCGTGATCGTTTCCCGCTCTTTCGCAATCCGCTCGAGCGCGGTCTCTATCTGGGGCTGCTGGCCCTGCTGTGTGTGGTTCCGTTTGCAGCGACGCCCTTCATGCTGGGCGAGCTGAGCTATGTGTTCATCTTGTGCATCGCCAGCCTTGGGCTGATGACTCTGGCCGGCTTCACAGGCCAGGTCTCGCTGGGGCATGCCGCCTTCGTGGCCATCGGCGCCTACGCCCAAGCCTGGTTCCTGGGCAAGGGCCTGCCGCTCGTGCTGTCACTTCCCGCTGCCGCCGGGGTCAGTGCCCTGGCCGGTTTGCTGGTGGGAATACCGGCCATCCGCATCTCCGGCCTGTACCTGGCCATGGTCACCCTGGCCTTTTCGATCATCGTCGAGCAGGTCATTGGCCGCTGGTCCTCGGTCACCGGTGGCTTCACCGGGCTGCCGGTGCCCGATGCTCGCTTCCTCAGTCTAGACCTTGGCAAGCCCCTGCCCTTTTACTTTTTCTGCCTGGGCATGTTGGTGCTGGTGATCCTGGCGCTGCGCAATCTGATGCGATCCGGCTTGGGGCGGGCCTTCATCGGGGTGCGCGAGTCGGAGGCGGCTTCTTACGCGCTTGGCATTTCGGTCGACCGGGTCAAGGCCACCGCCTTCGCGCTGTCGGCCGGCATTACCGGGCTTGCCGGCGCGGTGCTGGCGCACCACCTCAAGTACCTCACGCCTGATGGCTTCACCCTGCTGCTCTCGCTTGAACTGGTGCTGATGGTCGTGATTGGCGGCTTGGGAAGCCTGCGCGGTGCGGTGTTGGGCGCCATCTTGATCAGCATGCTGCCTTCGGTCATTTCGCGTGCCAAGACGTTCCTGCCCGATTCGGTGGCCAAGCAGTTCGGCATGGAAATCTTCACATTCGGTCTGGTGCTCGCGCTGTTCGTTCTGTTTGAGCCGACGGGACTCAACGGACGCTGGCTGAAGGTACGTGCCTTTCTGGAGTCCTTCCCGCTGTATCGAAAAGACACCTTCAAGCGCAACAAGCGCTACATGAAGTCGGAGCGCTACCGATGAATATGCCTAACTCCGGCGCTCTGATGGAGGTCGATGGTCTGGCCCTCACCTTCGGCGGGGTGCGCGCGATCGCTGACCTGACGATGCGCGTTCATGCGGGTGAAGTTCTGGCGGTGATCGGCCCCAACGGTGCGGGCAAGACCACGCTGCTCAATGCAGTCACCCGGGTGTTCGACCCGAGCGCCGGGCGCATCCGCTTCAAGGGCCAGGACATCACCGCCCTGCCCCGCCAGCGTATCGCCCACCTCGGGATGGCGCGAACCTTCCAGAACATCGAGCTGTTCGAGGCCGCCACAGTGCTGGACAACCTGATGCTGGGCCGCCACCGTTTCCCGCAGGGCCAGTGGTGGCAACAGCTGCTTCGCACGCCTGCACTCGTCCGCCGCGAGGAGGAAGCCTATGCCGAGGCGGAGCGTGTCATTGATTTCCTTGAGCTCTCGCCATGGCGCAATGCGCCCATTTCTGGACTGCCCTATGGCGTGCGTAAGGTGGTGGAGCTCGGGCGCGCCCTTTGCTGCAAGCCGGAACTCCTGTTTCTGGACGAGCCAGCCTCCGGTCTGAACCCGGAGGAAACACGGGACCTGGCCTTTTGGATCGACGACATCCGCAGCGACCTGGGCATCACCGTGGTGATGGTCGAGCACGATATGTCTCTGGTCAGCGCGATCGCCGACCGGGTCATTTGCATGTCTCAGGGCCTCCTGCTGGCCGAGGGTACGCCGGCCCAGGTGCAGTCTGATCCTGCCGTCGTGGCAGCCTACCTGGGGGCATGACGATGGCGACGAACATGACCACGTCTGGACAAGATGCGCTGTTGGAAGTGCGTAACCTGGAGACTTGGTACGGCCCAATCGCCGCGATGCAGGGCGTCAACCTCAGCGTGCGAAAAGGCCAGATGGTGGCGGTCTTGGGCGCCAACGGCGCAGGCAAGACCACCTTGCTTAACACGCTGGCCGGCGTGGTCGACCCATTCAAGGGCGAGGTGCTCTGGCAGGGCGAGCGCATTCACGGCCTGGATGCAGACGCGGTCTGCCGCCGTGGCCTGGTGCTGGTGCCTGAAGGCCGGCAGATTTATCCCTTCTTGAGCGTGCGCGACAACCTGGCCATGGGTGCCTACACACGCAAGGACGAGGCGGGCGTACGCGATGACCTCGCCCGCGTCCTTGGCTGGTTCCCACGCCTGCGCGAGCGCGAATTGCAGCACGCCGGGCTGCTCTCAGGCGGCGAGCAGCAGATGCTGGCCATTGGCCGGGCCTACCTCGCCCGTCCGCAACTGCTGATGCTCGACGAGCCCTCCCTCGGTCTGTCACCCCTGCTCACGAAGGAAATCTTTGCCATCGTGAGCCGTATCCGCTCCGAGACCGGAACCGCCATTTTGGTGGTGGAACAGAACGCCGCCATTGCCCTGGCGCACGCCGATGACGGCTACATCATGGAGCTAGGGCGCATCGTTGCGGCCGACACCTGCGCCGCCCTGAGCCAGAAGGCCGACGTGCGCGAGGCCTATCTCGGAGGCCATGCGGTGCAGACTGCCAGCGGCACCGCCCAGCGCTGGAAGCGGCGGAGGACCTGGCGATGAGCGGGACAACCATCGCAGTGCCCGGGGTGCACCAGCCCATGGACTTTGCCGCCCGCGCCGCCGAAGCTGGCGCCTGGGGCGAGTTTCTCGGTCATGAAACCCCGGCCCGGCTGTTTCGGGCTCGCTGCCGGGAATGGGCGGACCGCCCTGCCTTGCGCCACAAGGTGCTGGGGCTCTGGCAGACGACCACCTGGGGTCAGTACTACGAACGCGCCCGCGCGGTGGGACTGGCTCTGGCAGACCTGGGGCTGGCCCGTGGCGACAGGATCTGCGTGCTGGCTGAGAACCGTCCCGAGTGGCTGTACGCCGACCTCGGCGCCCAATGCATGGGTTTTGTCGGAAACGGCATCTACCCCACCTCCTCCCCCGACCAGGTGCGCCATGTGCTGGCCGACTCAGGCACGGTCGTCCTTTTCGTCGAGAACCAGGAACAACTGGACAAGGCACTTCAGGTGCGCAGCCAGTGCCCGGCGCTGCGCTCAGTGGTGGTGATGGACCGTGAGGGCTTGCGCGGCTTCCAGGACCCGGCGGTGATGTTCTTCGACGAGCTCCTCGCCCGCGGCCTGGCTCTGGCGGCGGACCGGGCCGACGCGTTCGAGGCTGCCATCGACGCCAGCCGGCGCGAGGAATTGGCCTTTCTGGTCTACACCTCGGGGACGACCGGCGCGCCCAAGGGCGCCATGATCATGAACTGGAGCCTGATGTTCCAGATGCACACCGCCGACCGCTACTTCGAGGTCAGGCCGGGCGACAAGTCGCTGTCTTTTCTGCCGCTTTGCCACATCGCCGAGCGCATGGCCACCGTGTTCAGCCCGCTCTCTGTGGGGCTGATCGTGCACTTCCCTGAGAACGCGGGGACGGTGATCAACGACATCCGTGAGGTCGCCCCGCACCTGGTGTTTGCCCCGCCGCGCTTCTGGGAGAAGATGTACTCGCAGGTGGAGCTGTTCATGCGCGACGCGGTCGGGCCGGCGCGCTGGGCCTACAGGCAGGCCCGGCAGGCCCTGGAGGTGTCGGTGCAGGCCCAGGCTGACGGCGGGCCGGCGCTGCCACTGTCACTGCGGGCGAGACTGCTGCAGTGGTTGGCCCTGCGCAATGTGAAGGTCTTCCTCGGATTGCAAAACGTGCGCACCGCACTCACCGGCGCTGCGCCGGTGCCACCGGACCTGATCCGCTGGTTCTTGGCCTGCGGCATCGAGCTGCGCGAATCATTCGGAATGACAGAGACCTCGGGCGCCGCTTCGATTACCCGGCGCGGTCGTATCCGCCTGGGCTGGGCAGGCGAGCGTCTGCCGGGCACGGAGGTCCGGCTTGGCGCCGACGCCGAACTGCTGGTGCGCGGCCCCAATGTCTTCGGCGGCTACTGGAACCTCCCGGAAAAGACCGCCGAGGCACTGGACCCAGAGGGCTGGCTGCACACCGGCGACTGCGGCGAGGTGGCCGAAGACGGCTTCGTGGCAATCCGAGACCGGATCAAGGACATCATCATCACCTCGGGCGGCAAGAACATCACGCCTAGCCACATCGAGAACCTGCTGAAGTTCAGTCCCTACATCACCGATGCGGTGGTCATTGGCGACGGGCGCAAGTTTCTCTCCTGCCTGGTGATGATTGACCAAGAGCATGTGGCCCGCCACGCCCAGGAGCAGCAGGTGCCCTACACAGACTTCGCGAGCCTGACCCGTGCGCCTGCAATCGTCGACTTGGTGCGTGCGGAAATCGAGCGAATCAACGGACAACTCGCCCGGGTCGAGCAGATCAAGGAGTTCCGGATCATCTCCGAATTGCTCACCGCCGAGGACGAGGAACTCACGCCGACCATGAAACTCAAACGCAAGGTCATCGCGCGAAAATACGCGACCCTGATCGATACCATGTATCCCACTGAGACGGCCGCTCAGTAGTGATGGAAGCGACCTCTACGGCCAGACAGACTACCCCATCAATGAAGGAGACGAACCCATGAAATTCCAACGACGCACCCTTCTGGCCGGCGCCGCCCTGGCGGCAGGCCTGGGCGCCAGCGGCCTGGCCCAGGCACAGTCCCAGGGCGTGACCGACAACGAGATCGTGCTGGGCACCCATTTGGACCTTTCCGGTCCAGTGGCTGCGGGCATGCCCTCCCTGCGCAACGCGATGCAGCTGCGCATTGACGAGGTCAATGCCGCCGGCGGCATCAATGGCCGCCGGGTCCGGCTGATCGTCGAGGACAACGCCGGCCAGCCCCAGCAGGCGGTGCGCGCGGTGCAAAAGCTCACCAAGAGTGACAACGTGTTCGCGATCATCAACCCCTTCGGTTCGGGGGCCAACCTGGCCACCCTCAAAATGGTGATCGACGCCAACGTGATCCTGTTCGCGCCCTGGGCGGCTTCGAACATCATCCAGAAGACGGCCAACGGCAGCCCCTTGGTGTTTACCACCGTGCAGAACTACGACAGCACCACCGCCACTGGCGTGTCCTGGGCGGCCAAGAACTGGAAGCCCCAGCGCGTGGGCGTGATCTACCAGGAGGGCCCGTTCGGTGACATGGTCAAGGCTGGCGTCGCCCAGGCTCAGAAGGAGGCTGGCGGCTTCACCGTCGCAGCCGAGGCGGCCTGGAAGGCTGGCGACATCGACTTCTCCTCCCAGGTGGCCCGTATGCGGGCGGCCAACGTCGACCTGATCGTGGCTGGCACCATCACGCGTGAGACGGTGGCGGTGATGACCGAGACCAAAAAACTGGGCTGGAACGTCAAGGTCCTGACTGCGTTGCCAGGTCGCAGCACCATCGTGATCGGGGTGGGCAAGGACGCTGTCGATGGCCTCTACGGCATCGGCGGATGGCGCCTCCACGACGCCAGCTCCAGGGAGGCCGACGCGATGAAGTTCATGACGGCTTTCAAGCAGAGGTTCAACATGGACGCCGACGAGAACGCGGGCAATGCCTACTCCTACACCAGCTGGTTCCTTAGCGCGTTGCAGTCGGTCGGCCGAAACCTGACCACTGACGCCGCTGTCAAGGCCCTGCAGGCGAGCAGCCACCAGGACTTCACCACCTACTCCCGTCAGAGCTTCAAGGCCAACCATGTCAACCCGGAGCTTGTCTCGATCGACCAGGTCAAGGGTGGCAAGTGGACCAAGGTCTCCGACCCCATGAGCGGCATCATCAAGTAAGCCGCAGGGCGCCGCCTACCGGCAGCGCCCTTCTCCCATGACAAAGGGGCAGCCTCGGCTGCCCCTTGTCACGTCTGCGGCTGATTGGCTCAGGGCGGCGGGAGCATACCGTCGCGGATGAAGCGCCGGTCGGCCCAGCAACTGTGGGTGCCGCTGCTGATTTTGTGAGGAAGCGCGATGCGCACCACCGGGCCCGCCTCAAAGCGCTTGCAGTCGATCAACAAGCACTCTGAGGTTTGCGTGTTCTCGTCGGTGATGAAGCTGACCAGGTAGCCGTCGTCCTCGTCCTTCGCGTCGATACGGGGTACGAAGGGCGCCTCGCTGGCGTAGCGGCCCTCTGCTAGTTGCAGCGCCCAGGACTGCCCGGTGGCAAGGTCGTGCTTGACGAAGCCTTCAAAGAGAAACCAGCCCGGCGTTGCCACCGCCGAGTACGCGTAGCGATAAGGCCGCCCCGCATAGCGCTGGTTGTACATGCCGAACTCCAGGACCCGCTCGTCGAGGTGCTGCTCGGTGGTGGTTCCTGTTTTGAGGTTGAAGCGCCACCGGTGGAGCTTCGGCCGCGTCATGTGCTGGTCCAGAAACCCCATGAGGTGGGCGAAGCCGCGCGGTGCATCGCGCATGGGCCCCGGCTCGGGGTTCTCCTGGAAATAACCGTCCATGACCACTTCGTCCCCCTCTTCGTAGGCGTTGAGGAAGTGGAGGATGTAGGTGGGCGCGGCCTCAAACCAACGGATGTCGTGCCCGTT
>JACCEC010733166.1_pt1 | contig 33349 bp, 31 predicted proteins | sample 7450121 | NCBI WGS metagenome assembly JACCEC01 (sample SAMN15323455, study PRJNA562643) | freshwater metagenome | isolation source: river surface water | place: USA:Blue River Watershed | collected 2017-08-18 | reverse complement strand
TTGGCCAGGGCCGCTTCGCTGTCACCCTGGGCCATCAGGTCTTCGGCTTCAGCCGTGTCGGCCTCGGCCAGGAGTTCGCCCTCGGTGGGCAGGTGTTTGTCCAAAAATTCGCGCAGTTTGCCTTCGGGCTGGGCGCCCATGAAGCCGTCGACCGGCCGGCCACCGATCATCAGGACACACGTCGGGATGCTGCGAATGCCAAAGGCCGCCGCCAGTTGTTGCTCGTCATCCGAATTGATTTTGACCAGTTTGAATCGGCCGCCATAGTCAACCTCGAGCTTTTCCAGCACCGGGCCGAGCGATTTGCACGGGCCGCACCAGGGTGCCCAGAAATCGACCAGCACCGGGGTGGTCACAGAGGCCTGTACGACCTCGGCCTCGAAGTTTTGCATCGTCACATCCAACATGGTCCCTGACTCCGTGTATTGCCTGAAGGCTAAAATGGAAAGCATAACCCACCCGCAGTCCAAATGACATCAACCCTCGTGGGCGTGGTCATGGGCTCCCAATCCGATTGGGACACCCTGCAACACGCCAGCCAAATTTTGCAAGAGTTCAACGTGCCCTTCGAGGCCCGCGTGGTGTCGGCGCACCGCATGCCCGACGACATGTTTGCCTACGCCGAAGCCGCCCAGGGGCGCGGACTGCGGTGCATCATCGCCGGGGCTGGCGGTGCCGCCCACCTGCCGGGCATGCTGGCCGCCAAAACCCCCGTGCCGGTGCTGGGCGTTCCGGTCCCCAGCCGCCATTTGCAAGGCGTGGACTCTTTGCACAGCATCGTGCAAATGCCCAAAGGCGTGCCCGTGGCCACTTTCGCCATCGGGGCCGCCGGGGCCGCCAACGCTGCCTTGTTTGCGATCGCCATGCTGGCGCACGACCATCCGGCTTGGGCGCGCCAATTGGCCGAATTCCGGCAAGCTCAAACCGAACAGGCGCGCGCCATGCGGGTGCCGCCTTTGCCATGATCAACCCCGCCACCTTGGTGCCCCCCGGGGCCTGGCTGGGCATGTTGGGCGGTGGGCAATTGGGTCGCATGTGGGTGCATGCGGCGCAAAGTTTGGGCTATCGCTGCATGGTGCTCGACCCCGATCCGCACAGCCCGGCGGGCGCAGCGGCCGATCGGCATCTGCAGGCCGCTTACCTCGACGCCCAGGCTCTGGACACCCTGGGGACGTCGTGTGCCGCCGTCAGCACCGAGTTTGAAAACGTGCCCGCCCAAGCGCTGGAACGCCTGGCCCAACTGACGCGTGTCACCCCCGATGCCCAGGCGGTCTCGATCGCCCAAGACCGGGCCCGGGAAAAGGCCCACTTTCAGGCCTGCGGAGTCCCTGTCGCGCCCCATCAGGTGCTGGAACACGCCAATCAACTGGCGGCCGTTCCGGCCGCCTTGTTGCCAGGCATTTTAAAAACCACCCGGCTGGGCTACGACGGCAAAGGGCAGGTGCGGGTGGCCACATTGGCTGATTTGCCAGCGGCTTGGCAGCAGTTGCAAACCGGCTCGTCGCAGGCCGTGCCCTGTGTGCTGGAACAACGCCTGCCCCTCCAGCAGGAGTGCTCGGTGGTGCTGGCGCGCGCCGGCGACGGCTCGTTCACCCATTTGCCGGTGCAACTGAATGTGCATCGGGACGGTATTTTGGCCTTGACCGAAGTCGCCGAAGAGCTGATCGATCCGGCCCTGGCACAGGCGCTGGTGCAAGCCACCGTGGCGATCGCCGAAGGGCTGCGCTATGTGGGGGTGATTTGCGTTGAATTTTTCATCGTGGGTCAAGCCGGTGGCGGCAAGTCGTGGGTGGTCAACGAAATCGCCCCGCGCCCGCACAACAGCGGTCACCACAGCATGGACGCCTGTGATGTGTCGCAATTTGAACTGCAAGCCCGTTGCATGGCCGGCTTGCCGCTGCGGCCGGTTCGCCTGCACAGCGCGGCGGCGATGCTGAATCTGCTGGGTGACCTTTGGTTCAAGGCCGGTCGCACGTGCGAACCCGATTGGGCCGGCGCTTTGTCGGTACCGGGCACGCGTTTGCACCTGTATGGCAAAACCGAAGCCCGTGCAGGCCGCAAAATGGGTCACCTCAACATCACGGGCCCCGATGTGGCCACGGTGCGCAAACGCCGCGATGCGGTGGCGCAGATTCTGGGCATTGCGCCCTTTGGTTCCTGAATGGCCGGGTGCCTGTCATGATCTGGCCGGGTGACCACACGACCCACATCGAGCAGGCCGCCCGCTTGCTGGCCGAGGGGCACCTGCTGGGTTTTCCGACCGAGACGGTGTACGGCCTGGGGGCCGACGCCTGTAACGACGAGGCGGTGCAGGCGATTTATGCCGCCAAAGGCCGGCCCACCGATCACCCCCTGATCGTGCACATCGCCGAGCCGGGCGATGCGGCGCATTTTGCCGACCCCATCCCCGGGTTCGCCTTGCGCCTGATGCGCGCCCATTGGCCCGGCCCCCTGACCCTGATCCTGCCCCGGCGCGCCGGGGTGGCCAACGCCAGCGCGGCCCATCAGGCCAGCATCGGGATCCGCTGCCCCAGCCACCCGGTGGCGCAAGCCTTGTTGCGTGCCGCCCGCGCGTTGGGGGTGAAAGGGGTTTCCGGCCCCAGCGCCAATCGCTTTGGGCGCGTCAGCCCAACCTGCGCCGACCACGTCGTCGCCGAGTTCGGCGCGGCGCTGGATGTGCTCGACGGCGGCGCCTGCCCGGTGGGCATCGAATCCACCATCATCGATTGCACCCGGGGCCAACCGGTGCTGTTGCGCCCGGGCATGCTGACAGCCGATGTGTTGTCGCAAAGTGCCGGGGTTGCGGTGCTGACCCCACAGTCCGCCGGTCAGGCACTGACCGACCCGGCCCCCAAAGCTTCTGGCACCCTGGCTTCGCATTACGCGCCTGCCGCCAAGTTGCGCCTGCTTGATGAAGCCGGCATGCGGGACCACGCGGCGGCGCTGCCGCCGGATCAGCGGCGCCGGGTGGCGGTCTGGTCGCCCGACCGACCTGCCGATCCGGACTTGCACTGGAAGCCCATGCCCACCGATGCCCCGACTTGCGCCCGCGAGCTGTTTCTGACCCTGCGCGAGCTGGAGGCGTGGGGGGCGCAAGAAATATGGGTCAAACCGCCCCCCCCGGACATGGCTTGGGACGGCGTGCGGGACCGATTGACCCGCGCCAGCCACGGTTGAAGGCGCAGAACGGCCTGATGCAAGTAAACTAGTCAGGTTATATGGAGAAACACATGCGCTTGGGGCAACCCGTATTGATGCACCGACTGTGGCTGACCTTGTGCCTGGGCCTGTCTTTGTGGTTGGCTGGTTGCGGCGGCGGCGCCGGGACCAAATACAACGAATTCATGCCCCAACGCATCGTCCTGATTGGCGACGAAATCACCTACGTGGGGTGCTCAGTCACCACCCAAAACGGTCAAAGCGTCTGTGCCGGCACCGATGACTTGCGCGATCGCTTCAACGTCAACCCAGCCTCAGCCAGCAGCGCGTTTTTTGTCAACAACTGGGTCTACCACCTGGCTCTGCGCTACGGTCTATCCGTCGGCAACATCATCGAATCCACCTCGGGTTGCGCTTCCACCGACACGGCGTGCCGACGTACCGCCCGCCTGGGGTCCAAAGCTGCCCAAGTGGCCATCCAGGGCCAAAGCCCCAACATCCCGTCTTATGCGGCAGGCGACATGCTGGTGATTGCCGGGGGCACGCATGACGTGTTGGCGATCCTCAAAGACACGTCCATTGCCAGCAATGCGACCCTGAGCCTGAAGCGCGGCTACACCGCTGACATCGTCAACCGCATCAAGTCGCAATACGCCAACGACCTCAGCCTGGGCAAGGCCTATCACATCATCAAAGCCGCACAAGACTATCAGGACATCGCGCTGGACATGATCAACAACCGGGGGCAGCGCAATGTGTTCCTGACGCCGATCTACGACTTCAGCAACAGTCCCCATCGAAGTGCTTTTTGTAACACCGGTGACTGCTCGGAAGCCTTGGTCAAGCAAGCCGTCAACCTGTTCAATTTTGCCCTCAAAACCCTGACCAAAGACAATTTTGAAACGGTTGATTTTTACCCTGGACAACCACGCATCCTGTTGACCACCGGGATCACGTCCACCGATTTGCTGTATCAAAACATCACCCAATTGACGGGTTTGTTTGGCAGCGCGGTCAACAATTTCAACCTCGCCGCCAGCATTTGCGGCGTCGGCGGCAGCACCTCGGGCAGCACGGTGCTGACCACGTGCACCTGGAACGGCTTGTTCACCACCAGCAACGGGACCGCCCCCAGCGCCAATGTGGCCGTCACCGACTTCATCTCCGGCCTGGGGGCCTACATGTACGCCTCGGACTTTTACTTGGGGCCCAGGGTGCAGGAAACGCTTGGCGGCACTTTTTATACATTCATGCGCGGCTTCAACGGCTGGTGATCCCGCCCACCCCTCAAGGTTTGCCGGCCCAATCTGCCAGCGCTTGCAGCACGGGTCGGCCGCTTTGCGCCTGCGGATGCTCGATGATCGCCACCAGCACCCAGCGTTGCCCCGCCGCACCGTCGACATAGCCGGCGATGCCCAGCACATTGCGCAAACTGCCGGTTTTGAGGTGGGCGCGGGTCTCCGACTGAGCGCGCCGGAGGGTGCCATCCTGGCCCAAAATCGGCAAAGACGCCATCAGTTCGGCCATGTAGGGGCTGGCATACGCGTGCTGCAACAAGACGGCCAAGCCCTGGGCGGTGACGCGGTGGCTGCGGCTGAGGCCTGAGCCGTTGTCCAGGTTCAAGCCTGAAACGCCAACACGCTGGGCCCACCAGCGCTGCACCCAGGCACGCGAATCTTCAAAGCGGCCAACCCCCCCGACCTGAAAACTGAGCGTCAAAAACAACTGGTCAGCCATCAGGTTGTTGCTGAATTTATTGATGTCGCGCACCACCTCTCCCAGGGTGGGCGACTCGGACTCGAGGAGTTTTTGCGCTTGCGCCGGCACCCGCCCGTCCCGCACACGGCTCAACCCCAAGCCACCCAGCGTGGCCCACATGCCCTGGATGGCGCGGCCTGCATGGGCACCCGGTTCGGCATAGGCCACTGGCCAAACGCGCTCACCGCAATCTTGCGGATAAGCGCCTTTGAACTGCAGTTGATCCGGCTTGCTGAAGTCGGCTTGCAGATTGCCCCGGTAATCGGTGCACGGGATCTTTTGCAAAGGCACCGAGGAAGGGGCGCGCAAGCCCGCCATGGGGGGCTCGACGTGCAACCGGGCCACGCCCTGCGCACGGTCGGGCACCCAGTGCAACAACAGCGATTTGTAATTGACGATCAACGCATCAGGGCTGGCGTTGTAAGGCCGGGTCGGCTCGCCATCAAATTGGCCGGGGTCAACAGGGGTCACGTCAAAAGCACTGCGATCGAGCACCAGATCGCCCTCGATGCGATCGATGCCCAAGGCTTTCAGGCGGCGCAGCAACAACCACAGGCGCTCGACCACCAGCTTGGGGTCACCCTGACCTTGCACATACAGGTTGCCACGCAGCAAGCCTTGGACCAGCGGTCCGTCTGACCACAGCGTGGTGCGCCACACATAGGCGGGCCCCAGCAAGTCCAGGGCGGCGCTGGTGGTGACCAGCTTCATCAGCGAGGCCGGGTTGACCGGTCGGTCGGCTTGCAGGCTGAGTCGCTCCGGACCGCCTTGCGCAGGGGCCACCACCACATGCAGGGCAGTGGGCGGCAATTGCGCCCGCTCCAGCGCGCGGGTCACTTCCGGGGGCAGGCCCTGGGCGCACGCCAAGGACGCCAGCCCAGCGACGGCCAGGGCCCAGGCGCGGTGCAGCGGGACAAGGTCTGATAGATACAGATACGGGCGCATCCATGACATTATCGGCGGGCTTGCGATAATGCCCATCCACATGAAACTCTTGGCATTGGACACCAGCACCGAGCTTTTGCACCTGGGCGCGAGCGACGGCGAGCGACAGCTCAGCCATGTGCGCGCCGGTGCGGCGCAAGCGTCGGGGTCGGTGCTGCCCTTGGCGCTGGAAACCCTGACCGGACTGGGTTTGCGCCTGACCGAACTGGACGCCATCGTCATGGGGCGCGGACCCGGCTCGTTCACCGGTTTGCGCACCGCCTGCGCGGTGGCGCAGGGCTTGGCTTTTGGCGCCGATCTGCCGGTGTTGCCCATCGACACCCTGCTGGCGGTGGCCGAGGACGCCCGCGGCCCGCTCGAGCAAGTGCGGGTGTTGACGGTGCTCGATGCCCGCATGGGGCAGTTTTATGGTGCGGCCTGGGAGTACCACCAGGGCCGCTGGCGCGAAGTGCGAAGCCCGGCCTTACTCCACCCCGGCGAAGTGTGTTGGCCTGTTGAATGGCAAGACCCCAGCTGGCCGATGCGCTTGGCCGGCATCGGCCTGGAAGGTCTGAGCATCGACGCGCCCGCGATGGTGCCCGCCGACTTGCAACGGGTGACGGCAGCACCGACCGCCGAGGCTTTGATGCGATTGGCCCCGGCCGCTTGGCAAGCCGGTCAAGCCGTCCCCGCCAATCAGGCCATGCCCTTGTACTTGCGCGACAAGGTGGCGCTCACCAGCGCAGAGCGCGCGGCAGCCGCCTCATGAGCCAGACGCGCCCCGAAGGTGCAAGCCCCTGCTTGCAGGCCCTGTCCGAGGACCTCCTCGAGGGTGTGCTGGCGATCGAAAAAACCGCCTACTCTCACCCTTGGTCGCGGGGCAATTTTCTGGACGCCTTGCGGGCGTCTTATTGGGCCCGGGCGCTGATCCAAGGGCCCGATCTGATCGGCTACGTGGTGGCCATGCCGGGCGTCGAAGAAACACACCTGCTCAACCTGACCGTGGCCCAGGACCATCAGGGGCGCGGCTGGGCACGGCACATGCTGGACGCCTGGGTGGCCTGGTCCAAATCCCTGCAAGCCCGACAGGTCTGGCTCGAAGTCCGCGCCAGCAATGCCCGGGCGCGTCGCCTGTATGTGGCTTACGGCTTTCACCCGGTAGGCGAACGCAAAAACTATTACCCTGGCTTGGGCCGGCAGCGGGAGACCGCCGTGGTGATGCGGCTGGCCCTGGCTTAAGATCACGCCATGCCGTTGCAACTCGACGACCACCAAAGAGCCCTGTTGGAACACATGGGCTTGCGGCTCGATTTTTTGCCCAAGCCCGCCCCCGACGCCCCCCTGACTCCCGACGTTGCGCCCGCACCGACCCGGCCTGCTGCTGCCCAACCAGCAACCTCACCCCCCCCTACAACACCCACCGCGCCTGCCTTGCCCTTGGGGCCTAGGCCCGATGTCTCGGGTGCCGACTGGTCGGCCTTGCAGCAGGCGGTACAAAACTGCACCGCCTGCGGGTTGTGCCAAACGCGCCAGCAAACGGTGTTCGGCGTGGGGGCCACGCCCGCCCCGGACCAGGGCGCCATCGATTGGATGATCGTGGGGGAAGCCCCGGGGGAGCAAGAAGACCGCCAGGGCGAGCCCTTTGTAGGCCCGGCCGGTCAGTTGCTGGATCAGATGCTGGGCGCGTTGGGCTTGTCGCGCCAAGCTGCACCCTCCGAGGGTCGCGGGGTGTTCATCGCCAATGTGCTGAAATGCCGCCCGCCGGGCAACCGCAACCCGCAACCCCAAGAGGTGACGCAGTGTTTGCCGTTTTTAAAACGCCAGATCGAGTTGCTGCGACCCAAAGTCTTGCTGGCGATGGGCAAGTTCGGCGCTCAAGCCCTGTTGGCCGAACAATGGCCCGAGGTGGCGACAACGCCCCTGGGCAAATTGCGGGGCCAAATTTACCGATACGGTGACACTCCGCTGGTGGTCACCTACCACCCGGCGTATTTGTTGCGCACCCCGGCCGACAAGGCCAAAGCCTGGGACGACCTGTGCCAGGCGCACGCCCTCAGCCAAGCCCCCTAAAATCGGCCCATGACTTTTCTGGACATGCTCCGCGACGCCCAGCGCCGCAACCGATCGATGCTGTGCGTGGGCCTGGACCCCGAGCCGTCGAAATTTCCGGCCGATTTGCGCGGCAACGCCAACAAGATCTATGACTTTTGCGCCCGCATCGTCGACGCCACCGCCGACCTGGTGAGTTCGTTCAAGCCGCAAATCGCCTACTTTGCCGCCCATCGGGCTGAGTCGCAACTTGAGCGTCTGATGGAGCACATCCGGCGCGTCGCCCCGCAGGTGCCTGTGATTTTGGACGCCAAGCGCGGCGACATCGGCTCGACCGCCGAGCAATACGCGCTGGAGGCGTTCGAGCGGTACGGGGCCGATGCGGTGACGCTGTCGCCTTTCATGGGCTTTGACTCGGTCCAGCCCTACCTGAAATACGAGGGCAAGGGGGCTTTTTTATTGTGCCGCACCTCCAACCCCGGGGGCGATGACCTGCAAAACCAGCGCCTGGCCTCGGTCGAGGGGCAACCCCTGTTGTACGAACACGTGGCGCGTCTGGCGCAGGGGCCCTGGAACCTGAACGGGCAGCTGGGCCTGGTGGTGGGAGCCACTTATCCCAATGAGATCGAGCGGGTGCGCCAGATCGCACCGCACGTGCCGCTGTTGATCCCCGGTGTGGGGGCGCAAGGCGGCGATGCCATGGCCACGGTGAAGGCCGGGTGGCGGGCCGATGGCGACATCATCGTCAACTCGTCACGGGCGATTTTGTACGCCAGCGCAGAGGCGGATTTTGAACAGGCGGCAAGGCGGGTGGCCCAGCAGACGCGGGAGACGCTGGAGCGGGCGAAGGGTTGAGCGGGCTTGATCGCTGCTCCAGGCTGTGAAGCGCAACCAACGAAGCCCACTCCGAATGTTCTCTGGATCGTTGTAGCTCACATGACTCTGCGATGAGACCTGTGAGCCACACAGCTGCATCTGGCTGCCGATGTAGAGGGGGACGGCCATTTTTCAGATGCTGATGCCTGTTCTTTAGAGATTCACTGCTTGGAGAATGTGCTCCTTGTTTTAATCCCCAGCACCTTGCACAGCGCCCGCTCAATCTCGGCCAGGTCATCAGCGCCCATGTCGGTGATGTAGCCCGAGAGCCTTGACTTGTCGATGGCGCGGATGTGCTCGGTCCGCACTTTGGAGCTGGCGCTCACAGAGGGTGTGGCAATCAGGAGGGGAAACACAGCAGGTGTCTCAGTGGTCGTGAGCGGCAAGACCACCACGGTGCGGCGATGGTCGTTGATTTCTCGAACAGAGAGCACCACACATGGGCGGCGCTTTGCCATTTCAGACCCACGGGCTGGATCAAGCTGTGCCCAATGAACCTGGCCGCGCAGGATGGACTTCATGCAGCCCCCGGCCGCGAGGCTTTGGGTGCTTTTTCTTTGCGGGCACTCAGCTCTTTCAAGAAGCGCTTTTCATCGAACTCGTCATCGCTCACTGCCCCATCTTCAAAAGTCAGCCAGTCGGTGTCTTCGCTGGCATGCGCAGCTTCGAACGAAGACAGGCGCAGCGCTGCTTCTTCGAGTTCACGGCTTTCACGGTCAAGCTCCCGGCGCACCAAGTCCACAACAAACTGATTGCGCTTGCGTGAGGGTGTGCAGGCGGCAAGACGCTGTGCGAGGTCTTCCGGTAGGCGAAGGGTGATTTGCTGGAATGGTTTCATGGTGTTGCAAAGATATCATTTTCCCCTCAAAGGAGTCAATGACATGGAAATGCAACACAAATGCGTTGGTAGTGAATCGCCCCGGGGCGATTCATGTCGCTTGGAGGCCACCCCAAACCCCAAGAGCCACGTCAACCAGAAAAAAGGCCCAAGCGACAAGCACTTGTGCCTTTAGTTGACCATCTGGTCAAAGGTGATTTTTAGAACGGAATATCGTCGTCGAGGTCGTCAAAACCGCTCTTGCCGCCCGACGCAGGCGCCTTGCCGGCAGCCGGCGCGGAAGCGCGGGGTGCCGGGGCTTCGGAGCCCATGCCGCCGCTACCGCCGCCCATGCCACCGCCTTCACGGCCACCGAGCAATTGCATTTCGGTCGCGATGATGTCGACCGTGTTGCGCTCGACCCCGGCCTGATCGGTGTATTTGCCGTACTTCAGGCGGCCCTCGACATACAAGGGGCGACCCTTTTTGACGTACTCCCCGGCGATCTCGGCCAGGCGGTCATAGAAGGTGACGCGATGCCATTGGGTGTCTTCGACCATCTCGCCCGAGGTTTTGTCCTTGCGGCGGCTGGAGGTGGCAATGCTGACATTGGCCACCGCCTGACCCGAGGGCAGGTAACGGACTTCGGGATCACGGCCACAGTTGCCGATGAGGATGACTTTGTTGACGGATGCCATGTTGAGCCTCTTGGATGAATTCGAACAAGTATGGATGGATTATGGGGCCCAAAAGGGCCTAAATTTCAGCTGATTTCAGTCACCTTGCGATACTCCAGACTGTGACTTTTGAACACTGATCGGCCGCATGCCCCAGGCCAGCAGGAGCCACAAGGCCATCAGGGCGGCATTCAGGACAAACAGGCCGGACACCCCGATGGACTTGGACAGCAAGCCGCCTAACGCGCCGCCAGCAAAAATACCCAGAGATTGCAGGGTGTTGTAGACGCCCAAGACGGTGGCGCGCACCGCAGGGTGCGCCAGGCGCGAGGCTTGACTGGGTTGACTGGCCTCGAGCACATTGAAGCCGCAAAAAAACACAAACAGCCAAACGCCCATCACCGGCAGGCTGATGTCGCCCAGAGATTGATGGGCCAAACCCAGTTGCACCACCATGACCAATGCAATGCACGACAGGAACAGGGCCTTGAGGTGACCTTTGCGCTCAAGCGGAAACAGGGTCATGCCCATGACGACAAAAGACATCAGCACCACGGGCAGGTACAGCCAACCATGTTCGGACAAGGGCAATCCGCCCTGAACCAGCACAAAAGGCAAACCCACCCAGGTGGCAATTTGAACGGCATAGAGCACGAACACGCCCAGGTTCAGGCGCAAGAGCTCGGGGCTGAGCAACATTTGTCGCAATTGCCCGGGTGGCGCGACCTCGGCCACGGCATGGACGCCGGGCTCCGGCGGGGTCCACCACAACACGATGGCGATGCCGGCCACGGCCAGCGCGGTCATGACGGCAAAAATCAGCTTCAACCCGCCGGCGCTGTTGAGAAAGGGTCCCAGCACCAATGAGACGGCAAACATCAGGCCGATGCTGGCGCCGATCAGGGCCATGGCCTTGGTGCGCACGCCATCCCGGGTGAGGTCTGCCAGCAACGCGGAGACGGCCGCCGAAATGGCGCCCGCACCTTGCAGGGCGCGGGCCCAGGCGAGTTCGTGGACCGAGGTCGCCCACACCCCCAGCAGGCTGCCGACCCCGAACAAGATCAGGCCGAACACGATCACCCGCTTGCGGCCCAAGCGATCGGCCGCCCAGCCCATGGGCAGTTGCAACAGCGCCTGCACCAGGCCATACAGGCCCAAGGCCAGGCCCACCGCCGAAGCGTCATCGCCGCCCACATAATGCCGCGCTTCGATGGCAAACACCGGCATGACCATGAACAGGCCCAGCATGCGCACGGCATAAATCGACGCCAGCGATGCGCTGGCCTTGCGCTCGACGGGCGTCATGCGGTGGGGGTCGGGGATGGAGGCGGAATGATCTGACATGGCACAAAGACACAGGCTCCCGTGCGGAGCCATGGCGCTATTGTCCCCCAAACCGCCGGCGCCCGGGGCTGGCGTGCGCATCCCCCCGGGCCTTGCGATAATGGCGGGTTGATCCGAACTTAGGCTTCCCTTGAACGCACCCGACGACGGCACCTACCTGGGCCAGGCGCGCCACGCAGCGCCGGGGCTGAGTCTGCTCAGCATCCGGGGGGCGCGCACCCACAACCTGAAGAACATCGACCTGGATTTGCCCCGCAACCAGCTGGTGGTGATCACCGGTTTGTCCGGCTCGGGCAAATCGAGCCTGGCGTTTGACACGCTTTACGCCGAAGGGCAACGGCGTTATGTCGAGAGCCTTTCCAGCTACGCGCGGCAGTTTTTGCAATTGATGGACAAGCCCGATGTCGATCTGATCGAAGGCCTGTCGCCGGCCATCGCCATCGAGCAAAAAGCCACCAGCCACAACCCGCGCTCGACCGTGGGCACGGTGACTGAAATCCACGATTATTTGCGCCTGTTGTTTGCCCGCGCCGGTACGCCCCATTGCCCCGAGCACCGGCTGCCCTTGCGGGCGCAAAGCGTGGCGCAAATGGTCGAGCACGCCCTGAGCCTGCCGGCCGATGCCCGCATCATGGTGCTGGCGCCGGTGGCGCGCGAGCGCAAAGGCGAATTCGACACCCTGTTTGCCCAGCTGCAGGCGCGGGGCTATGTGCGTTTCAGGCTCAATGGGCAGTGGCTCGAAGCGCACGAACTGCCGGAGTTGAAAAAAACCGAAAAGCACGACCTCGATGTGGTGGTCGACCGGCTCAAAGTGCGGCCTGACGCCCGCCAGCGCCTGGCAGAGAGCCTGGAAAACGCCTTGCAATTGGCCGAAGGCCGGGCGGTGGTGGTCGAAGCCGACAGCGGACAAGAGCATTTGTTCAATGCCCGCTTTGCCTGCCCGGTCTGCAACCATGCCATCGGCGAGCTCGAGCCCCGGTTGTTTTCTTTCAATTCGCCACAAGGCGCTTGCCCCAGTTGCGACGGCCTGGGGCTGGAAGAGTTTTTTGATCCCGAGCGGGTGGTGGCCTTTCCCAGCCTGAGTCTGGCCAGCGGCGCGATCAAGGGCTGGGATCGGCGCAACGCTTACTACCATGGCTTGCTGGAGTCGCTGGCCAAACACTACGGCTTTGACATCGAAACACCGTTTGAAGAGTTGCCCCGGCGCATCCGCCAGATCCTGTTGTACGGTTCGGGCGACGAGGTGATCAAGTTCAGTTACAGCCTGGGCAGCGGGCCCGACGCCGGGCGCAAACGCACCAGCAAGCACCCGTTTGAAGGCATCTTGCCCAACATGGCCCGGCGGTTTCGCGAAACCGATTCGGCTCTGGTGCGCGATGAGCTGGCCCGCTATCGCTCGACCCACCCGTGTTCGGCCTGCGAGGGCACACGCTTGCGACCCGAGGCGCGCCATGTGCTGCTGGGCGAGGGGGCTGACGCACCAGGCATCCACGCCGTCAGCCACTGGACGCTGGCCGAGTGCCATCGGTTTTTTGAGCAACTGCGCCTGAGCGGTGCCAAAGCCGACATCGCCGACAAGGTGGTGCGCGAGATTTCCAACCGGTTGAAATTTTTGAACGACGTGGGCCTGAGCTACCTCAGTCTGGCGCGCAACGCCGACACGCTGTCGGGCGGCGAAGCACAGCGCATCCGGCTGGCCTCGCAAATTGGCTCCGGGTTGACCGGGGTGATGTATGTGCTCGACGAGCCGAGCATCGGTTTGCATCAGCGCGACAACGATCGGCTGATCGGCACTCTGCGGCATTTGCGCGATCTGGGCAACACGGTGCTGGTGGTCGAACACGACGAGGACATGATCCGGGCCGCTGACCACTGCGTCGACATGGGGCCAGGGGCCGGTGTCCAGGGCGGGCGCGTGATGGCCCAGGGCACCCCCGCCGAGATTGAGCGCACCCCGGATTCACCCACGGGTCAATACCTGAGTGGCCGCCGTCGCATCGAGGTGCCGCGACAGCGTCGCCCCTGGCTGCGGCTGGCGGGTGCAGCGCCCGAGCGCATGGACGCCTTTGGCAAAACCTTGCCCGTCGATCCGCAAAGCCTGCAAGCCTTGCGCATCCGGGGAGCCTGTGGCCATAACCTGCAACAGGTCAATGTCGACGTGCCGATTGGCCTGATGACCTGCGTGACCGGGGTGTCGGGCTCGGGCAAGTCGACCCTGGTCAATGACACGCTCTACACCGCAGCAGCACGCCAAATCCATCGGGCCCACGCAGAACCGTCACCGCACGATGAATTGACCGGGCTGGAACACATCGACAAGGTGATCAACGTCGATCAGTCGCCGATCGGGCGCACCCCACGCAGCAACCCGGCCACCTACACCGGTTTGTTCACCCCGATCCGCGAGTTGTTGGCCGAAGTCCCGATGGCGCGTGAGCGAGGCTATGGGCCGGGGCGTTTTTCGTTCAATGTGTCGGGGGGACGCTGCGAAGCCTGCCAGGGCGATGGCATGGTCAAAGTCGAGATGCACTTTCTGCCGGATGTGTATGTGGCATGCGATGTCTGCCACGGCAAGCGCTACAACCAGGAAACCCTGGACATCCAGTACAAAGGGCACAACATCGCCCAGATTCTGGACCTGACGGTCGAGGCCGCGTTGGGCTTGTTCGAGGCCGTGCCGGCCATCGCACGCAAACTTCAAACGCTGATGGAGGTCGGGCTGAGTTACATCCGTTTGGGTCAGTCGGCCACGACCCTTTCGGGCGGTGAGGCGCAGCGCGTCAAGTTGGCCCTGGAGTTGTCCAAGCGTGACACCGGTCGCACCCTGTACATTCTCGATGAGCCGACCACCGGCTTGCACTTCGCCGACATCGACTTGTTGTTGAAGGTGTTGCACCAGCTGGTCGAAGCCGGCAACACGGTGGTGATCATCGAGCACAACCTCGATGTCATCAAAACAGCCGACTGGGTGATCGACATGGGCCCCGAAGGAGGATCCGGCGGGGGTCGAGTCGTGGCCACCGGGACACCGGAAGATGTGGCCGGCGTCAGCGGCAGCCACACCGGGCGTTATCTGGCGCGCTTGCTTCAGCGCTGAACCACAGCCGGCCAGAAAAAAGCCCCGCCGGTCAGGGCGGGGCTGAATCCCGGGATGAAACTTCAGGCGATCAACGGTTGTAAGCCGACTCGCCGTGCGAGCTGATGTCGAGGCCTTCGCGCTCTTCCTCTTCGGTCACGCGCAGACCCACCACCAGATCGACCAGCTTGTAAGCCACCACCGACACCACGCCCGACCAGACCAGGGTCAGCAGCACAGCTTGGAGCTGGACCCAGACCTGACCCGCAATGGAGAAGTCGGGGCTGGCGGCGTTGGCCACATAGTCAAAGATACCGGCGCCGCCCAGGGAGGGCGCGGCGAAGACACCGGTGAGCAAGGCCCCCACGATGCCGCCCACGCCGTGGACGCCAAAGACATCGAGCGAGTCGTCGGCACCCAGCATGCGCTTGAGACCGGTCACGCCCCACAAGCAGAGCAGGCCCGAGATCAAACCGATGGCAATGGCACCCATCGGGCCGACAAATCCGCAAGCCGGGGTGATGGCCACCAGACCGGCCACGGCACCCGAGGCAGCACCCAGCATCGAGGCCTTGCCTTTGGACAGCGCTTCACCGGCGATCCAGCTCAGCGTGGCAGCGGCGGTGGCGACCAGGGTGTTGACAAAGGCCAGAGCGGTTACGCCATTGGCTTCCAGGTTGGAGCCGGCATTGAAGCCGAACCAGCCCACCCACAGCAACGAGGCGCCGACCATGGTCAGAGTCAGGCTGTGCGGAGCCATGGCCTCGCGACCATAACCGGTGCGCTTGCCGACCATGTAAGCACCCACCAAACCCGCCACAGCGGCATTGATGTGCACCACGGTACCGCCCGCGAAGTCGAGCGCACCCTTGGCCCACAACCAGCCCGCGGCAGCCGTGACGGTTTCGAGTGAAGCGGCGTCGGTGATGGCGTCGGGGCCGTCCCAATACCAGACCATGTGGGCGATCGGCAAATAGCTGAAGGTGAACCACAGGGTGCAAAACAGCAGCACAGCAGAGAACTTGATGCGCTCGGCAAAGGCACCCACGATCAGCGCACAAGTGATGGCGGCGAAGGTGGCCTGGAAGCCCACGAACGAGAACTCGGGAATGACCACCCCCTTGCTGAAGGTGGCAGCGATGGTGTCGACCGTCACGCCTTGCAGGAACGCTTTGTCAAACGAGCCGAAGAATGGTGAGCCGCCGGTGAAGGCCACACTGTAGCCGTACACGGCCCACAGCACGTACATCAGCGAAGCGACCACGAACACTTGCATCAGCACCGACAACATGTTTTTGCTGCGCACCAGGCCGCCATAGAACAGCGCCAGACCCGGCAGGGTCATCAGAATGACGAGCAACGTGGCCACGGTCATCCAGGCGGTGTCGCCCTTGTTGGGCACGGGTGCCGCAGGCGCGGCGGCTTCAGCGGCGGCAGGTGCTTTGGCATCGGCCGCAGCGGCGACCACCGGGGCCGGGGTGGCCGGGGCAGTTTGCGCCCAAGCCAGGCTACCGCCCCACAGCAGGGCCAAGCCCAGAAAAAGAGAAGACAGAATTTTTTTCATGATGGTTTTCTCCGGGTTGGTTCAAAGGGCTTCCTGACCGGTCTCACCGGTCCGGATGCGCACCACCTGGGTCAGGTCGTAAACAAAAATCTTGCCGTCGCCGATCTTGCCGGTGCGGGCAGCGCCCTCGATGGCCTCGATGCTGCGCTCAACGATGGCGTCGTCGACGGCGGCTTCGATCTTGACCTTGGGCAAAAAATCAACGACATACTCGGCACCCCGATAGAGCTCGGTGTGCCCCTTTTGGCGGCCAAAGCCCTTGACTTCGGTGACGGTGATGCCTTGCACGCCGATGGCGGACAAGGCCTCACGCACCTCGTCGAGTTTGAAGGGCTTGATGATGGCGGTGATCATTTTCATGATGGCTCCTTGATGAGGGTGCGCGGGATCAGAAGGTGTATTTCAGGCCCAGGACAATGGCGCTTTTGCCTGCGTTGGTGCCCGCTTTGCTGCCAGCGCCACCAGGCAACGCATAAAAACTCTTGGCGTCAGTGTCATGGTAAGTACCCGTGACGACCAGTCCATTGCCAAGGTCTTTGTTAAGGGCCAGCGAGTAATGCGTGTAAGAAGCATTGGCCGTGTTTTTGACCGTCTGACGACCCACCTGCGGTACCACACTGAAGCCGTTGCCCAAATCAAAGGTGGCGTTGAAGTCGGTGTAGGTGCTGCCCTTGGAGTTGATGTTGCCGAAAAGGTCGGAGAATGCATAGGAGTACTTCAAGGTGAACACGCCCATGGTGCCGGCCACATAGGCCTCATCGGTGTTGGCGTTTTTATAAGAGCCACCGCCACCGGTTTTGGCCAGGGTGTTGTTCAAGTACTGATAACGCAAGTAACCGACATCCATGCCCACGGGACCGAGCGGAAATTTGTAGCCGCCATACAGATCCAGTTCAACATTGCCTTTCACGGGGTTGGCAGCGGTGGAGTTGTCTTCAATCCACTTGATCGTGCTGGCCCATGCCCCGACATAAAAACCGCTCTTGTCGGCGTAGTCCACGCCACCTTGCACGGCCGGCTGAAAGCGCGACTGCGCCAAACCGCGATAACGGTACTCGCTGACGACGCCGATGTTGTAGGACAGGGTGGACTCGGGAGCGGGGGTTTGCGCCCACACGGCGGTGGACAAGCTGCTGACAGAAACCAGGGCCAGTACGGCTTTGGAAACGGCGGATGTTTTCATGGATATTCCTTCCAAATGATGAGGGTTACCCCCTGTATTAGCAGACTTCATGCCAAGGATTTGGGTTCCATTTACCTTGGAATGCGCCTGATTTCATGCGTTAATGCCATCAGCCTGTGCATGGCCCGCACCCGTTTGGTGCAACGCCGATGTGGTGAGCACAGCCCACAGCAACATGCACCAAGACGGTGAACACGCCATGAGCCATGCACGCATCAGCAGTTGCGCCCTGATCGGCGCACGCCCGGTCCGGGTCGAAGTCGAAACCCATGTCAGCGCCGGGTTACCGGCCTTGCAGCTGGTGGGCCTGGCCGACACCGAGGTGCGCGAAGCCCGCGAGCGGGTGCGTTGCGCCCTGCTCAGTGGTGGTCTGCCTTTCCCTCAAGACAAGCGCGTCACGATCCACTTGGCTCCCGCCGACTTGCCCAAAGCCTCGGGGCGCTTTGACCTGCCGATTGCCCTGGCCTTGCTGGTGGCCAGCGGGCATTTGCAAGCCCGGGCGCTGCAAGGTCATGTGTTCGCGGGCGAGTTGGCGCTCAATGGCGAGTTGCGCCCCGTTCACGCAGCGCTGGCCATGGTCTTGGCCTGCGTCAGCAGAGGTTGGCGCGAGGCTTGGGTGTTGCCCGCCGTCAGCGCACGCGAAGCCAGCATGGTGCCCGATGTGCAGGTTCATCAGGCGGCCCACCTGATGGATGTGGTGGCGCATTTTCGGGGCGAAGCCCCAACCGGTTGGTCGCGGCTGCACCCGAGACCGATCGTGACCGAGACCCACCACGGCCCGGACTTGAGCGAGGTTCGGGGCCATGCGGCAGCCAAACGGGCACTGGAGGTGGCGGCGGCGGGCGGTCACAACCTGCTGATGGCCGGGCCACCGGGCTCGGGCAAGTCGATGCTCGCGCAACGCCTGCCCGGTTTGTTACCGCTCCCGGATCAGCAAGCGGCCCTGCAAGCGGCGGCCCTGCAATGTCTGGGTGGCCAAGACATCCTGGCTCAGTGGGGTCGGCGCCCGTTTCGTTCACCGCATCACAGTAGCACGGCGGCGGCTCTGGTCGGGGGTGGCTCACCGCCCCGCCCGGGCGAGGTCAGTCTGGCGCACCGCGGGGTGTTGTTTCTGGACGAAGTGCCCGAGTTCCGCCGGCAGGCCCTGGAAGCCTTGCGCGAGCCACTGGAAAACCACCGCATCACGATTTCGCGGGCCGCTCACCAGGTGGAGTTTGATGCCGATTTCCAACTGATCGCCGCCATGAACCCTTGCCCGTGCGGTCAGTTGGGTGCTGTCGGGCGTCACTGCCGTTGCACCCCCGACGAAGTCCGGCGCTATCAAAACCGCCTGAGCGGACCGCTGCTCGATCGCATCGACATGCACATCGAGGTTCCCCTGATGCCGCCGGGCGCTTTGCTCAACGAGGCAGCACCCGCCGAAAACAGCGCCACGGTGCGTGAACGCTGCGAGCAGGCCCGACACCAGGCCTTGCGGCGGCAGGGTTGTCCCAATGCCCGCCTGCCGGCGGCGCAACTCGAAGCCCTGCCCTGGGCCACTGCAGCGCGCCAGGCCCTGCAACAGGCTGCACAACGCTGGGGCCTGTCGGCGCGCGCCATCCACCGGCTTTGGCGGGTCGCCCTGACCTGCGCCGACCTGGCGCAAGCGCAGGAAGTCGGGTTGGCACACGTGGGCGAAGCGTTGCGCTACCGCTACCGCGGACTTGACAGCCCGGCGCAAGCCCAAGACCGATAATGGACGCATGACCCGAAGCGGCACCACACCCGACGCCTGGTTTGTTTTTTGGCTGTCATTCGCTCAACTCATTTCGTGGGGCAGTGTGTTCTACGGGTTTTCGGTCTTTCTGGAGCCGATGGAGCAGGCGCTGGGCATCGGGCGCGCCGAATCATCGCTGGGGTTCAGCCTGGCGCTGCTGGCCGAGGGTTTGTTGGCCTACCCGGTGGGGCGGTTGATCGACCGCGGCCATGAACGGATCGTCATGACACTGGGCTCGGCCTGGACCGGCCTGGGTCTGGTGGCGCTGTCCATGGTGCAGTCGCTGTGGCAATTCTGGGGCGCCTGGCTGATGCTGGGCATCGGTCTGTCGGCCACACTGTACCCGCCCGCCTTTGCGGTGCTGACCCGGCGCTTTCCGACCGACTTCCGGCGCGCCATCATCAGCCTGACTTTTTTGGGCGGCCTGGCCAGCACGGTGTTCATCCCGCTCATGGCGGGGCTGATCGAATGGCTGCAGTGGCGCGACGCCTTGGTGGTGCTGGCCGCCTTGCACCTGCTGCTGTGTGCGCCCTTGCATGGCATGATTTTGCGCGGAGCACCCCGGCAGCCCCTGCTGCCCCCCGGCAGCCCCCACGGGGAAGAGGATCCGGGCCTGCACCACCATTTGCGCCAACCCACCTTCTGGCTGATCGGGGTGTTTGTGGTGTTGCTGTTGGGCGTGACGGCGGCTTTGCCGGCGCACATGATTGCCTTGTTGCGTGAGACCGGCCTGAGCGAGCGTTGGGTGATCATTGCGCCAGCCGTCATCGGGGCCATGCAGGTGGTGGGGCGCATGACCTTGTATGTGCTGGAGAAAAAACTCAATCCGCATGTCACCAATCGCTGGATGCCATGCCTGATCCCGCTGGGCTTGCTGTTTTTGATGCTGGGCGCAGGACAGGTCTGGGCCGCCATGTGCTTTGTGGTGTTGTACGGTGTGGGCAATGGCCTGCTGACCATCGTCAAAGGCACCGCCATGGCCCAGTACGTGAGCCAGGCGCACACCGCCTCCCTGAACGGCGCGCTGGGATTGCCTTTGGCGCTGGCACGCGCCGGCGCACCGTTTTTGTTGGGATTGCTGTGGTCGCCCGAAGGCGGTTACGCGCTGGGGCTGTGGCTCATGTGGGGCACCTGCCTGGTGGGTATTGCGGCGCTGTGGGCGGCGCAGGCGCGGGCATTGGGCAAGCGCCCGCGCCGGCGAGGCGCATCGGCTTGAGCCATCAGATCACAGCTGCGGCGCCAACCAGCGACGCAATTCGTCCTCGGCCACCCCCTCGCGCGCGGCCATGTCTTGCAATTGGTCTTCGCCGATCTTGCCGACGTTGAAGTATTTCGAGTCGGGGTGCCCAATGTAGAAGCCGCTGACGCTGGCGGCCGGTGACATGGCCAGGCTCTCGGTCAGGGTCATGCCGATGTCGGCGCACCCCAGCAGGTCAAACATGGCACGCTTGACGCGGTGATCCGGGCAAGCCGGATAACCGGGCGCCGGGCGGATGCCCCGATAGCGCTCGGCAATCAGGTCTTCGTTGCTCAGGTGTTCATCGGCGGCGTATCCCCACAGGTCGGTGCGCACACGCTGGTGGAAACACTCGGCCATGGCTTCGGCCAGTCGATCGGCCAACGCCTTGAGCATGATGGCGCTGTAATCGTCCTGGTCTTTGAGAAAGTACTGCTCTTTGGCGTCGACCCCCAGACCGGCGGTGACGGCAAACACCCCCACATGGTCGTTGACGCCCACCGGGCCGACAAAATCCGACAAGCAACGGTTGGGGTTGTCGCGCGGTTTGGCGGTTTGCTGGCGCAAGCCGTGCCAGACCAGCGCCGGCTCGGTGCGCGACTCGTCACGCCACAGCACGATGTCGTCGCCACGCGAATTGGCCGGGTACAAACCCACCACGGCATGGGCGGTCAGCCAGCGGCCTTCGATCAGGCGGCGCAACATGCGTTTGCCGTCACTCAGCACGCGCACCGCTTCTTCGCCCACCACCGGGTCTTTCAAAATGGCCGGATAGGGGCCGGCCAAGTCCCAGGTTTGGAAGAAGGGGCCCCAATCGATGAATTTTTCCAATTCGGCCAGGTCAAAATTTTTGAACACACGCCGGCCGATGAACTTGGGCGTGACGGGCTGATACGCCGCCCAATCGAGCCGGGCCGCATTGGCTCGGGCCTGTTCCAAAGGAATCAGGGGGACGGTTTTTTTATTCGCATGCTGATGGCGCACCTGCTCGTAATCGGCCTTGAGTTCGGCGATGTACTGGCTGGCCTGATCGGACAGCAGGCTTTGCGCCACGCCCACGCTGCGCGAGGCATCGGGCACGTAGACCACGGGGCCTTCGTAATGCGGAGCGATTTTCACCGCCGTGTGCACCCGGCTGGTGGTGGCGCCGCCGATCAGCAGCGGGATTTTGCGCAGGCGGAAATGCTCGTCTTTTTGCATTTCGGCGGCGACCACTTGCATCTCTTCCAGGCTCGGGGTGATCAGGCCGGACAGGCCCACGATGTCGGCACCCTCGACTTTGGCGCGCGCCAAAATCTCGTGGCAAGGCACCATCACGCCCATGTTCACCACTTCAAAGTTGTTGCATTGCAAAACCACGGTGACGATGTTCTTGCCGATGTCGTGCACATCGCCTTTGACCGTGGCAATCACGATCTTGCCCTTGCTGCGCACCGACTCGCCGGCGGCTTCCTGCTGCCGTTTTTCTTCTTCGATGTAGGGGATCAGGTGCGCCACGGCCTGCTTCATGACGCGCGCGCTTTTGACCACCTGCGGCAAAAACATCTTGCCCTGGCCGAACAAGTCGCCGACGATGTTCATGCCGTCCATCAGCGGGCCTTCGATCACGTGCAAGGGTCGGCCGCCCCGGGCCAGCACTTCGCGGTAGGCTTCTTCGGTGTCGGCGTCGATGAAGTCGGTGATGCCGTGTATCAGCGCATGCGAGAGGCGCTGTGCCACCGGCACGGGCGTCTCGGGGGTGCCGCGCCAGGCCAGTTTGGTCGACTCGTCGCGGGCCGCACCTTTGGCGCTTTCGGCCACTTCGATCAGGCGCTCGGCCGCATCGGGGCGGCGATTGAGCACCACGTCCTCCACCCGTTCGCGCAACTGCGGTTCAAGTTCGTCGTAGACGCCGATCATGCCGGCATTGACGATGCCCATGTCCATCCCGGCTTTGATCGCGTGATACAAAAACACCGTGTGGATGGCTTCGCGCACCGGGTCGTTGCCGCGGAAGCTGAACGACACATTGCTGACCCCGCCCGACACTTTGGCGCCGGGCAGGTTCTGCTTGATCCAGCGCGTCGCCTCGATGAAGTCGACCGCGTAATTGTTGTGTTCTTCGATGCCGGTGGCGATGGCAAAGATGTTGGGATCAAAGATGATGTCCTCGGGCGGAAAGCCCACCTCTTCGACCAGGATCTTGTAAGCGCGTTCACAGATTTCGATCTTGCGCTGGTAGGTATCGGCCTGACCCTGTTCGTCAAACGCCATGACCACGGTGGCGGCCCCATAGCGGCGAATCAGTTTGGCCTGGCGTTTGAACTCTTCGACGCCTTCTTTCATGCTGATCGAGTTGACGATCCCCTTGCCCTGGATGCAGCGCAAACCAGCTTCGATGACCGACCATTTGCTCGAATCGATCATCACCGGCACGCGGGCGATGTCGGGCTCGCTGGCCATCAAATTCAGGAACCGCACCATCGCGGCCTGGCTGTCGAGCATGGCCTCGTCCATGTTGACATCCACAATTTGGGCGCCGTTTTCGACCTGCTGGCGAGCCACGGCCAAGGCCTCTTCGTACTGGCCATTCAGGATCATGCGGGCAAATGCCTTGGAGCCGGTGACGTTGGTGCGCTCGCCGATGTTGACGAACAGGCTGCCTTCGCCGATGTTCAAGGGCTCAAGGCCCGATAGTTTCATGGCTGCAATGTGGGTCATGGTCATGCCTCCTGCAGCGCACGGCGCTGGTCTTTGGCCACCGCGCGGGCGATGGCGCCGATGTGGTCGGGGGTGGTGCCGCAACAGCCCCCGACGATGTTCACCAGGCCTTCCGCCGCAAATTCGTGGATCAGTCGGCTGGTGACATCAGGGGTTTCGTCAAAGCCGGTGTCGCTCATGGGGTTGGGCAAGCCGGCGTTGGGGTAGCAAGAAATGAAGGTGTCGCCAGCCGCCTTGGCCAGCTCTTGCAGGTAGGGGCGCATGAGCGCTGCGCCCAGGGCGCAGTTCAGGCCCACGGCGATCGGTTGCGAGTGCCGCACGCTGTGCCAGAAGGCGGTGACGGTTTGGCCGCTCAGGATGCGCCCCGAGGCATCGGTGACGGTGCCGCTGATGATCAGGGGCAAGCGTTCACCGCTTTGCTCAAAAAATTCATCGATGGCGAACAGGGCCGCCTTGGCATTCAGGGTGTCAAAGATGGTTTCCACCAAAATGACATCGACGCCGCCCTCGACCAGCGCCTGAACCTGATCGAAATAAGCAGCGCGCAATTGCTCGAAATCGATGTTGCGCGCGCCGGGGTCGTTGACGTCCGGGCTGATGCTGGCGGTGCGTGGGGTAGGACCCAAGGCGCCGCAGGCAAAGCGGGGTTTGTCGGGCGTCGAGAATTTGTCGCAGGCGGCACGCGCCAGCTGGGCCGAAGCCCGGTTCATCTCGCGCACCAGGTGGGCCATTTCATAATCGTCTTGTGCCACCGTGGTGGCGCCAAAGGTGTTGGTCTCGATCAGATCAGCACCCGCGGCCAGATAGCCTTCGTGGATGTCGCGGATGATGTCGGGCCGGGTCAGGCTGAGCAACTCGTTGTTGCCTTGCACGTCTTTGTGAAAGTCGGCAAAGCGTTGGCCCCGGTATTGGGCCTCGCTGAGCTTGAAGCGCTGGATCATGGTGCCCATGGCACCGTCGAGCACCAGGATGCGCTGGCGCAACAGGTCTTCCAGGTTTTGCGCCCGGGTGTATTTGGGTTTCATCCCCCGATTGTAAGAAACGGCGACAATACTTCCCCTATGCGCAACTTGACACCCCGCGAATCCTGGGCCCTTATGCAGTCCGACCCCGATGCCTTGCTGATCGACATCCGCATGGAAATCGAGTCCATGTATGTCGGCCGCCCGCCCGGTGCCGTCAACATCCCGTGGTACGAATACCCCGATTTCACTCCCGCGCCCGAGCATTTTTGCGCCCAGGTGCTCGACGAAGCTGGGCGCAAAGACCGCCCGGTGTTGCTGATTTGCCGCAGCGGTCAGCGCTCGGTGGAGGCTGGCAAGACATTGGAAGCGCATGGGTTCGCCGATGTCGTCAACGTGCTGCACGGGTTTGAGGGCGACCTCGACCCCCAGTTTCATCGCTCGACACTCAATGGCTGGCGCTTCGAGGGGCTGCCTTGGGAGCAACTTTGAAACCCGGGCGGATCGGTTGTAGAATTTGGCCCACTGAAAGGAAGATCTCATGAGCGGAAACCACGCCCCCCAAAAGTCCGATGACGTTGTCGAATCCATCGTCCCCCTCATGCCCATCGTGTTGCCCGTGGGTGGCGGCATCCTGATTTTCCTGCTGGCTTTCATCGCCGTGTTCATGGCCTGAGCGCACCAGCCCCCCGAACAAACACCGCCCGGGCGGTGTTTTTTATTTCTAAAGTATGCTTCAGGTGTCTTCAGGCTGACATTTGTCAGGTTGGCGGCATCGCAATTTCATAAAATCTTCATGAGTTGCAGCAGGGGCCGCGGGTGGCCCAGGCAACGGGTTGAGGCCAGCCCTGTGTGTTCACAGGTTTGACCTCAACCATTTTTTTAATTCAGGAGAACACCCATGAGCGCCATTCCCGGCCTGAACCCGCCTGCCTTCGTCAAGCACGCCAAGCTGATTGCTTGGGTCAATGACATGGTGAAGTTGCTGCAGCCCGACGCCGTGCATTGGTGCGATGGGAGCGACGCCGAGTACAACGCCCTGTGCCAAAAGCTGGTCGACGCCGGCATTTTCACGCGCCTGAACCCGGCCAAGCGCCCCAACTCTTACCTGGCCTGGTCGGACCCCTCGGACGTGGCCCGCGTTGAAGACCGCACCTTCATCTGTTCAAAGAAAAAAGAAGACGCCGGCCCGACCAACAACTGGGTCGACCCGGTCGAAATGCGCGCCACCCTGCAACCGCTCTTCACCGGGGCCATGAAAGGCCGCACCCTGTACGTGGTGCCCTTCTCCATGGGCCCTCTGGGCAGCCCGATCGCCCACATCGGTGTCGAGCTGTCTGACAGCCCGTATGTGGCCGTCAACATGAAGCTCATGACCCGCATGGGTCAGGCGGTCTATGACGTGCTGGGCAGCGACGGCGAGTATGTCCCTTGCGTGCACACCGTGGGTGCGCCCCTTCAACCGGGCCAAAAAGACAGCCGCTGGCCTTGCCACCAGACCAAGTACATCGTGCACTACCCCGAAACCCGCGAAATCTGGTCGTTTGGTTCGGGCTACGGCGGCAATGCCTTGCTGGGCAAAAAGTGCTTTGCCTTGCGCATCGCCTCCAACATGGGCCGCGACGAAGGCTGGTTGGCCGAGCACATGCTGATTTTGGGCGTCACCAACCCCGAAGGCAAAAAGTACCACGTGGCAGCGGCTTTCCCCAGCGCTTGCGGCAAAACCAATTTCGCCATGCTGATTCCGCCCAAAGGCTTTGAAGGCTGGAAAGTCACCACCATCGGGGACGACATCGCCTGGATCAAACCCGGTGCCGACGGCCGCCTGTACGCCATCAACCCCGAAGCCGGTTACTTTGGCGTCGCCCCCGGCACCAACTCGGTCACCAACCCCAACTGCATGGCCAGCCTGGACAAAGATGTGATCTTCACCAACGTCGCGCTGACCGACGATGGCGATGTCTGGTGGGAAGGCCTGGGCGAGGCCCCGGCACACGCCATCGACTGGCAAGGCAAAGACTGGACCCCGGCCCTGGCCAAAGAGACCGGCGCCAAGGCGGCCCACCCCAACGCCCGTTTCACCGTGGCCGCCACCAACAACCCGGCCATCGACCCGGCTTGGGACGACCCCAAAGGCGTGGCCATCGATGCCTTCATCTTTGGTGGCCGCCGCTCCAACACCGTGCCGCTGGTGACCGAGGCCCGCAACTGGACCGAAGGCGTGTACATGGCGGCCACCATGGCGTCCGAAACCACCGCGGCCATCATCGGCGCCCAGGGTGTGGTGCGGCGCGATCCCTTTGCCATGCTGCCCTTCACGGGCTACCACATGAGCGACTACTTCCAGCACTGGCTCAACATCGGTGCCAAAGTGGCCCAAGCCGGTGGCAAGCACCCGCGTTTTTACACCACCAACTGGTTCCGCAAGGGCGAAGACGGCAAATTCATTTGGCCCGGCTACGGCGAAAACATGCGCGTGCTCAAGTGGATCATCGACCGCATCGAGGGCAAGGCGCAGGGCGTAGAACACCTGGTCGGCGTCAGCCCGGCTTATCAAGAAATGAACTGGAACGGTCTGAACTTCGGGGCCGACCAGTTCAAGGCCGTGACTTCCATCAGCAAGACCGAATGGCAAGCCGAGCTCAAAATGCACGACGAGCTGTTCACCACCTTGGCTCACCACCTGCCGCAAGAACTGGTGCACACCAAAGCCCAGATCGAAAAGAAACTCACGGCGATGGCCTGATACAGGCTTCCAAGCCCCATGAAAAAAGCCCGGGTCTGAACCGACCTGGGCTTTTTTTCTGACCCCGGTCCTTGCAGGCCGGGGATGGTCATCATCGACTCAGCCTTGAGCGCGGCGGATCTCTGCCATCAAACGATGGTCCTGCTGGGCCAACTCCCACATGCGGGCATCCTGGCGTGCCAGTTGCCATGCGGCTGCGGTGCGTTGGGCCTCGGCCCATGCAGCGGCAGCCAAGATGCGCACCGGTGCCAACAGGCTGGCCAACGGGCCTTTCGGGTTTTGAAGATCGGCGGCGACTTGTTTGAAAGCCTCCACCGCTTGTTCGGCGCGAATGACGCCGGCGTGCTGTTGGGGGTAATCAGCGTGAGCAAATGAGGTCATGGTGGACTCCTTTGAAAATCGGTTGCGGTACAACCATGACTCAATTTTAGGGTAAACCCTAGTTTTGCCCACCTGGCATAAGTCATAACCCCATAGTTAATTGGGGTCAGACCCCAATTAATGGTTGTTTTTTAGCGACAGTGCAGAAATTGGGGTCTGACCCCAATTTCTACCCCAATTTCTGCGTCAGGCGGGTTGGGGGCCGGGGCAACCGGTTTCGACCAGGTATCGGGCTTGAACCCGGAGGGTGTCGCTGGTGCCGGCTGGGCTGGGGGTGGTGCGGAACTCGGTCAGGCATTGCTTGGGGGTGAATTCGCACAGGGTGTACCCGCGCTCGTCGGTGCGGGCGTGCAAAAGGTCGGGGTTGCTGGTGCGCACCGCCGAGATGAGGCTTTCAGAACGCCCTCTGGACGAGATCGAAGTGGTCACAAACTCACTGGCAATCACAGGAAAATTCTTGTCGTTAGGTTCCTGCCTGAGCAAGCCCGCGACGTTCATGTGGACGTCACCGCCCAGGGTGACGACGTCGCTGATCTGGTTGTCGGCGATGCAGTCCATCAGCCGCCGACGCGCCATGGGGTATCCGTCCCAGCCGTCGGTGTAAGTGGTTTTGCCCATCGGGGTTTCGACGCGTGACGAGCCCATCAGGGTGCTTTGAGCCAGCAGTTTCCATTGACGCCGGCTTTGTTGGAGGCCCTGGTAGAGCCATTTTTCCTGCTCGGCACCCAACATGCTGCGCTGCGGCTGGCCCAATTCGGCGCACTGTAAAACAACACGCCCACCCCCTTTGACGGGGTCGGCGCAAGCCTGCGGATCGCGATATTGTCGGCAATCGAGGGTCCACAAATCGGCCAGACGCCCCCAGGGCAGGCGATGGTGCAGGCGCATCGAGGCCTTGTAAGGACTGGCGGGATCGGGGCCCAAACGGAGTGGCTGGTGCTCGAAATAGGCCTGGTAGGCCGCTGCCCGCCGCGCCAGAAAAACCGCCGGGTCGGTGTAAGCGGCGTCGGTCTGGTTGGCGTAGTCGTTGACGACTTCGTGGTCGTCCCACATCAAGAGCCATGGGTGAGCCGCATGGGCGGCTTGCAGGTCAGGGTCTGACTTGTATTGTGCGTAATGGTCGCGGTACTCGGCCAGGGTTTTGGGCTCGGGGCCACGGTGGGCTCGGACCCGGTTGCGCGGGTTGCTGGACTCGTAGATGTAGTCCCCGACAAACACGACCAAGTCGAGGTCTTGTTTGGCCAAGTCGCGATGAGCGACATAGGTACCATGCTCGTAATGCTGGCACGAAGCCAGCGCCAGGCGCAAGCGACTGACGTCGGCCTCCGGGGCGGGGGCGGTCTGGGTACTGCCCACGGTGCTGACGGCATCACCGCACAAGAACCGATACCAATAGGTTCGAGCCGGCGTCAGGCCCGAAACGATCACGTGCACGCTGTGGCCCCGACTGGCATCGGTGCGCCACTCGCCCCGGGTGACAGGCCGGCGCAGGGCCTCGTCGGCGTAAACTTCAAAACGCCCCGACACCGCGTCGCTGTCGCTGGCCTGGCGGTCAGCATCGTCGACCAGCAACCGGGTCCAGATCACGACCGAGTCGTGGCGCGGCGAACCACTGGCCACCCCCAGTTGGAAGGGCGCGGTTTTCCAGTTGCGTTCGGCTGGGGTTTGGGCACGAGCCGGGACCATCCAGGGCGACATGGCCAGGCCATAAGCACTTGCACGCAGCCAGCGATTGAATTGCCGCCGATCCATGAGGTGGGTCCTTTCAGGCTGTGGCGGCGTGGGTCTGCAGCGCCTCGGTGATGACCCCACCGCCCAGGCACACTTCGCCCTCGTAGAGCACGGCGGACTGTCCAGGGGTCACAGCCCACTGGTCATGATGGAATTCAAGCCACAACTCGCCCGCCTCGCAGCGTGTGATCTGGCATGCGGCATCGGTTTGACGGTAACGGGTCTTGGCCGCCAAAGCCACCGGATAGGGCCCTTGCGGAGGGTGCCCAGCCACCCAACTCAGGTCTTGCGCCCGCAAGGCGGGCGCAAGCAACCAGGGGTGGTCGTGACCTTGCACGGCGTACAGGGTGTTGGCGGACACGTCTTTGCGGGCCACAAACCAGGGTTGATGTTCGCCGCCTCCGCGTTGTGACCCCTGGGCTTTGAGGCCACCGATGCCCAGGCCCTGGCGTTGGCCCAGGGTGTAAAAACTCAGGCCGACGTGTCGCCCCACGGTGCGCCCACGATCGTCCCGAATGGGGCCGGGTTCGTGAGAAATGTACCGGCCCAGGAATTCCCGAAACGGGCGTTCGCCGATGAAACAGATGCCGGTGGAGTCTTTTTTGCGCGCGTTGGGCAAACCAATCTGGTCGGCGATCTCACGCACCTGGGTCTTGCGCAACTCGCCGACCGGAAACCAGGTGCGCGACAACTGCGCCTGATTCAGGCGGTGCAGAAAGTAGCTTTGGTCTTTGGCCGGGTCGAGGCCCTTGAGCAACTCGAAACGCCCGTCACGCTCGCGCACGCGGGCATAGTGGCCGGTGGCGATGCGCTCGGCACCCAGGCGCATGGCGTGATCGAGAAAGGCCTTGAATTTGATTTCGGCGTTGCACAGCACATCGGGGTTGGGCGTGCGACCGGCCTGGTACTCGCGCAAAAATTCGGCAAATACCCGGTCTTTGTATTCGGCCGCAAAGTTGACGTGCTCGATCTCGATGCCGACCACATCGGCCACCGAAGCGGCGTCGACGAAGTCGATGTTGGACGAGCAGTATTCGGTGTCGTCGTCATCTTCCCAGTTTTTCATGAAGATGCCGACGACTTCATGGCCCTGCTGTTTGAGCAACCAGGCCGTGACGGCCGAGTCGACCCCGCCGCTCAAGCCCACGACGACGCGTTGGGGCTTGACGGCGTCGCTCAATTGGCGAAGGCGGCGATGCCGGTCTGAGCCCGCCCCAGGATCAGGGCGTGGATGTCGTGTGTCCCTTCGTAGGTGTTGACCACCTCCAGGTTGACCAAATGGCGCGCCACACCGAATTCGTCGCTGATGCCGTTGCCGCCCATCATGTCGCGCGCCATGCGGGCAATGTCGAGGGCCTTGCCGCAAGAGTTGCGCTTGATGATGGAGGTGGTTTCAACGGCGGCGGTGCCCTCGTCTTTCATGCGACCCAATCGCAAGCAGCCTTGCAAGCCGAGCGAAATTTCGGTTTGCATATCGGCGAGTTTTTTCTGGATCAGTTGGTTGGCAGCCAGGGGGCGGCCAAACTGTTGCCGATCGAGCACGTACTGGCGTGCGGTGTGCCAGCAGTATTCGGCCGCACCCAAAGCGCCCCAGGCGATGCCGTAACGGGCGCTGTTGAGGCAGGTGAAGGGGCCTTTGAGGCCTTGCACTTCAGGAAAAGCGTTTTCTTCGGGCACAAAGACACCGTCCATGACGATTTCACCGGTGATCGAAGCGCGCAAGCCGACTTTGCCATGCACGGCCGGGGCACTGAGGCCCTTCATGCCTTTTTCAAGGATGAAACCCCGGATGGGGCCGACCTGGCCACCCTCGCTGACCTCTTTGGCCCAAACCACAAAGACATCGGCGATGGGGCTGTTGGAGATCCACATCTTGTTGCCCTTCATCATGTAGCCGCCAGGCACTTTTTGTGCCCGCGTGGCCATGCTGGCCGGGTCAGAGCCATGATCCGGTTCGGTCAGGCCGAAGCAACCGATCCACTCGCCGGTGGCGAGTCTGGCCAAAAACTTCTGCTTTTGTGCTTCGGTGCCAAATTCGTTGATCGGCACCATGACCAATGAGGACTGCACACTCATCATCGAGCGATAGCCGGAATCCACGCGCTCAACTTCCCGGGCGATCAGGCCATAGGCCACGTAGTTCAGGCCAGGGCCGCCGTATTCAGGAGCGATGGTCGGGCCGAGCAAGCCCAGTTCGCCCATTTCACGGAAGATCGCGGCATCGGTTTTTTCGTGGCGGAAGGCCTCCAAGACACGGGGCATGAGACGGTCATTGCAATAAGCGGCGGCCGCTTCACGGATCATACGCTCTTCTTCGGTCAACTGCTGATCCAGCAAAAAAGGATCGTCCCAAACAAAAGTGGCCTTGGCCATGTGCAACTCCCATGCAAAAAAACAAAGCACTATCTTACCCTTGAGGCTCCGGACTGACGCCCCAACAGGGGGCTACAAGCCCATCGGCGGGCTTTATATGATTAAAAGTTATAAACAATCAAAAATATATTCGTTCCGTTTTTAAGCAATGGTCTTCAAAATCACCTTCCGATGACTTTGAAGGCCACCCATGCAAGACCTGTCCCGCTCTTTTCGCCAAGTGATGCTGACCCTGATGACCGCAGCTGCAGCCTGTGTGGCCCACGCTCAGACGACCCTGCTCAATGTGTCTTACGACCCCACGCGCGAGTTGTACGCCGAGTTCAACCAGGCGTTTGCCAAGCACTGGAAGGCCAAAACCGGTCAGGATGTCACCATCAAACAGTCGCATGGTGGCTCGGGCAAGCAAGCCCGCTCGGTGATTGACGGCATCGACGCCGATGTGGTGACGCTGGCCCTGGCCGGCGACATCGATGCCTTGCACCAACACGGCAAATTGATCCCGTCCGATTGGCAAAGACGTTTGCCGCACAATGCCTCCCCCTACACATCGACGATCGTGTTGGTGGTGCGGCAAGGCAACCCCAAGGGGATCAAGGACTGGGATGACTTGGTCAAGCCCGGGATCCGCGTGATCACACCCAACCCGAAGACCTCGGGTGGGGCACGCTGGAATTACCTGGCGGCCTGGGAATACGCCAAGCGCAAGTACGGCAGCGACGCCAAAGCGCGCGAGTTTGTGACCCAGTTGTATCAAAACGTGCCTGTGCTGGACACCGGTGCTCGGGGTTCGTCGGTGACCTTCGCCCAGCGCAATCAGGGCGATGTCCTGATCTCTTGGGAAAACGAGGCTCATTTGCTGGACAAAGAGTTTGGCAGCAAAGTGGACATCGTCTATCCCTCGCTGTCGATTCTGGCCGAGCCCCCTGTGAGCGTGGTGGACAAAAATGTGGATCGCAAGGGGACCCGCGCGGTGGCCCAGGCCTATCTGGAGCATCTGTACAGCGAAGAAGGGCAACACATCGCAGGCAAAAATTTTTACCGCCCGGTCAACGAGAAGATCGCTGCCCAATACGCCGCCAAGTTACCCCCGATCAAGCTGTTCACCCTGGACAAGGCTTTTGGCTCTTGGGACCAGGTGAGCAAATTGCATTTTGTCGACGGGGGTGTGTTTGATCAGATTTATGCGCGCAAATGAACACGGCGTTGCCACCCACCGATGACCTGCCGCCGGCCTTGATCCGGCTGGCTACCCCCCGCCCACCCCGCCCGCCCCGCACAGGACCAACGGTGCGAAGGGTGTTGCCCGGGTTTCGGCTGACGTTGGGCTACACCTTGTTCTATTTGGGACTGATCGTGCTGTTGCCTTTAGGCGCTCTGGTGCTCAAGACCCTCAGCCTGAGTCCGGACCAGTTCATCGAGGCTGTGACCAGCCCGCGTGTGTTGGCGGCCTATCGGCTGACATTTGGGGCTTCATTGCTGGCCGCCTGCGTGAATGGGGTGTTTGGCTTGTTGTTGGCTTGGGTGTTGGTGCGGTATGACTTTGCAGGCAAAAAAATCGCCGATGCACTGGTGGATTTGCCGTTTGCCTTGCCCACAGCGGTGGCGGGCATCGCACTCACCGCCTTGCTGGCCAACAATGGCTGGGTGGGGCGGTGGCTCGATCCGCTGGGCATCGAGTTGGCATTCAATCCCGGCGGGGTGGTGGTGGCGCTGATTTTCATCGGTCTGCCGTTTGTGGTGCGCACGGTGCAACCGGTGCTGGAAGACGCCGAAAGAGAGTTGGAAGAAGCCGCGACTTGTCTGGGCGCCAGCCGTTGGCAAACTTTCCGCCATGTCCTGTTGCCGCTGATCGCGCCGGCGCTGCTGGCGGGCTTTGCAATGGCCTTTGCCCGCGCCATCGGCGAATACGGCTCGGTGATTTTCATTGCCGGCAACATGCCCATGGTGTCCGAGATTGCGCCACTGATCATCGTCGGCAAGTTGGAGCAGTATGACTATGCCGGCGCCACGGCGGTGGCGGTGGTGATGTTGGG
>JACCEC013123330.1_pt1 | contig 33415 bp, 26 predicted proteins | sample 7450121 | NCBI WGS metagenome assembly JACCEC01 (sample SAMN15323455, study PRJNA562643) | freshwater metagenome | isolation source: river surface water | place: USA:Blue River Watershed | collected 2017-08-18 | reverse complement strand
GCTTGTTCGCGTCGAACGGACTGATGCGCACCAAACGATGCACGCCGCGCTCGGCCTTGACGTAGCCGTAGGCGTTGGGACCTTCGAGGCGGAAGGTGGCCTGGCTGATGCCGGCGCCTTCGCCCTCGGCGATGTCCTCGACCTCGATCTTGAAGCCGCGGCGTTCGGCCCAGCGGGTATACATGCGGTAGAGCAGGTCGGCCCAGTCGTTGGACTCCGTGCCGCCGGCGCCGGCCTTGACGGTGACGATCGCGTTCGACTTGTCGTGGGGGCCGGAGAGGAAGGACGCGATCTCGAGGTCGGCGACGCCGGCGAGCAGGTCGGCGGCGAGCTTGCGGAGTTCCTCGAGCTCGGCGTCGGCGGTGCCGTCCGGCGATTCGGCGATGAGCTCCGCGAGGGTCTTCACGTCGTCGATCTGCCGGCGGAAGGCGACCTGGGGGCCCACGATGTTCTTGTAGCCGTTGCACTCGCCGATGACCTTCTGGGCGGCTTTCTGGCTGTCCCAGAAGTTCTGGGCACCCATCTGCTCCTCGAGCTTCGCGATCAGGGCCTGCTTGCCCGTCACGTCCAGGAACTTCCAGAGGTGACCGGCGCGGCGCTCGACCTCTTCGATCTGGGCGCGGATTTCAGGCGGAATATACATCGAAAGGAGCGGGGGGAGGGAGTGGCGTCCGCGACGGGCGGCAAGCGAAGGTCGGTGATACGGAGCCCGGGCGGCGTTTTCAATGTCAGAGTGCTCCGCCGCCGCATCAGGGTCGCACTTGCGCCCCGGCGAGGGAAGGGCATACATCCACCCTATGTCCACCCTCGAAGGCCTGAGTTTCGCCCAGATCGCCGGCCCCGTGCCCGAACGTCGGGTGCTCGCCAACGGACTCGAGGTCATCTACTCCCACCGCCCCGGCATCGGCCTCTGCACCGTCCAGGCCTGGGTGCGCACGGGCAGCATCCATGAGGGCCGCTGGGAAGGTTCCGGGATCTCCCACTATCTGGAGCACATGGTCTTCAAGGGTACCGGCCGTTTCACGAACCGGGAGCTCACCGACGCCATCCACCGCAGCGGCGGTTCTTCCAACGCCTACACGACCTTCGACCGCACGGTCTATTATGTCGACGCCCCGCAGGAAGGTTTCGAGACCGCCATGGAAGCCATCGCCGACATGGTCTTCGATCCGCTGATCACCGACGCCGACGCGCGCATGGAGCGAGAGGTCATCCTGCGCGAGATCGCCATGTGCGACGACGAGCACGACCAGATGCTCGCCAAGTCGGTGCTCGAAGAGGCCGTCCGGGCGCATGCCCTCCGTCAGCCCGTCATCGGACATCGCGATCTCTTCGTGCGCATCACCCCTGACGACCTCCGCGCCTATCACGCCGGCCGTTACGTGCCTTCCAACGTGGTGCTGGCGCTCGGCGGCAGCATGCCGCCCGAGGAAGCCTTCGCTTCCGCCGAACGCTGGTTCGGCCGCTTCGCCCGCCGTCCGCTCGTCGAGGCTCCGGACCAGTTCGAACCGCCGCAGGGCGGCGTCCGACGCGCCGACCTGGTGCGCGACGTCAGCACCGTGAAGGGCGTCTCGAGCTGGCGCATCCCGGGTTATTTCGACGAAGGCCGGCTCGCGACGGACCTTTTCCTGGGCGTGCTCGGCGCCGGCAACAGCTCCTTGCTCTGGAGCGAACTCCGTGAGAAGCGTAAGCTCGTGCACGCCATCGATGCCTCCGGCTTCGGTATCCGCGACCTAGGCCTGGCCTGGTGCAGTTGGAGCGGCGAAGCCGGTTCGGATGCGACCATCGTGGAGCGTGCCATCGCCGAGGTCGTGGACGGCCTGCTCCAGCGCGGCGTCACGGCCGACGAGTTCGCCAAGGTCCGACGCCAGTCCGTGGTGGGGATGGTCAACGGCCAGAAGAACATCCATGGCCTGACCAGCCGGGTCGCCCATGCGGCGACGATCGGCTACGACATCGCCTGGCCTCAGCGCGGGGTCGAGCATCTGGCGCGTCTGAGCGCCGAGGATCTCACCAAGGAGGCCCGCAAGTGGCTGCGCCCGGAGAATGTGACCCTCGGCACCATGCGCTCGGCGAAGGTCCAGGCCGTAGCCGCGGCTGCTGCCAGCGTCGCCACGCCGGATCGGTTCGAGACTTTGACGCTGGATAACGGCGTCCGGGTGGTGCTGCAGCATGATGAGACGATCCCCAAGGCGGGACTCGGCGTCTTCCTGGCCGCCGGCGTGGCCTACGAAGAGGAAGCCAAGCGCGGCACGACCGGGTTGCTCGGCACCCTGTTCGCCCGGGATACCGCCCGCCGCTCCAAGGAGGAAGTCGCCCGGTTGGTCGACGGACTTGGCGCCACTTTCGCGGACCATGGCTCGCAGGTGTCCTGCGGGCTCTGGGGCGAGGCCTTGAGTTCCGACTTCGACCAGCTCGCCGAATTGGTGGCCGACGGCGTCCTGGATCCTCAGTTCCGTCCCGAGACTTTCGCCACCGAGCGCGCCGCCCTGATCAGCGCGTGCCGCGAAGCCGAGGACGACATCGTCGAGAAGGCCCGCCTGCGCCTTCAGCGCCAATACTTCGGTTCGCACCCGTTGGCGATCGACGCGTGCGGCACGCCGGAGACCTTGGCGCGGATCGAACCGACGGACCTCGCGGAGCTGCATCGCCAGCTCGTCGTGGCGGACAACGTCGTCGTCGGCGTGAGCGGCGCCTTCGACCGCCGGTCCGTCATGGACTTCATCCATCGTCGTTTCGGGGCTTTGCCGAAGGCCGCGCTGAGCCGTCGGACCTTGCCTCTGCATGTGCCGGCCGCGGCCGCCCGCCTGCAGGAGCATGCCACCGGCGAACAGGCCGTCGTGGCCTTGGCTTTCCCGCATTGCGGCTTCGCCCCGGACGAAGTCGTCGCGGCGAACGTCACCGAAGAACTCCTGAGCGGCATGGCCAGCGGCCTGTTCCGTCGCGTGCGCGAGGAGAAGGGCATGGCGTATTTCGTCGGCGCCACGCGCGTCGAAGTCGTCGACCAAGGCATGTTCTATCTTTACGCCGGCACCGCGCCGGCCTCCGCGGCGGCCGTCGTCGCCGAGATGCGCCTCGAGCTGGACCGCCTCCGGGCGGGCAAGTTCGGCGCGGACGAGATCGCGGACGCCAAGCGACGGATGCGGGTCTCCCGCCGTCAGGGCCGGCAGTCCGCCGGCGCCCGCATGCAGGGCGCCCTCGTGCGTGAGGCCGCCGGACTGGGGGCCAACTTCGACGCCGAGTGGGAACGCCGCATGGCGCTGACCGACGAAGCCGCCGTGCAGGCCTTCGCCCGCCGTTTCCTGGATCCCAGGTTCGAGCAGGAGCTCGTCGTCCTGCCGAAGGTGTGATCAGCCTTCGCGGAAGCGACGCTTCGCGTACCACGCCGAAAGGATGCCCGGGATCGCCAGGCTGAGGGCGAAGAGGAAATAGCGCCCGTAGCCCAGGCGTTCCGCGAGGTGGCCGGCCCAGAGTCCGGGGAGGTAATTGGCGAGCAGGGCGAAGGTCGAAAGCGCGGCGTAGCGGACCGCGGCGCCTTGGCCGGCGGCCAGTTTCATCATGGCCAGGATCAGCGCGCAGAGGCCGGCGCCGTAGACGACGTATTCCACGACGAAGACGGCGCCGATGACCCAGACGTCATGGGTGCCGTCGTAAGCCAGCCACGCGAAGGCCACCAAGGGCAGGTGCATCGTGAAGCCGAGGGGGAGCAGCGAGCGGGCGAGCCCCAGCCGGGCCACCACGAGCGAGCCGATGACCCCGCCGAGCGCCAGGCCGCCGACCGCCGACAGCATCCGGAGCAACGCGTAGGTCTCGTTGGTCAGGCCGAGGCCGCCGCCGGTCGTCGACTTGGAGAAGAGCGGGATGATCCGCGCCATGTGCACCTCGCTGGCCCGGTAGAAGAAGATCAGGCCCAGCACGGCGAGCAGGCGCGGATCGCCGAGGAGCGAGCGCAGGCCGGCCAGCATTTCGCGGAAGCGTTCGCGGACGGTGCCGGTGTCCGTGGCGGACGTCGGTTCGGCGGCGAGACCCCAGGCGTTGGCACTCACGGTGAGCAGCGCGAGGATGCCTGCGGCCGCCAGGGCCCAGGACCAGGCATCGGCGGTCTGCGGACCGTGGTCCATGATGCGGCCGACAAGCCAGATGAGTCCGGGACCGGCGAGCACCGCGCCGACCTTAGTCGCGACGTTCAGGATGCCCGAGTGCGTCGCGCGGCTGCGCTCGTCGAGGGAGGCCACATAATAGCCGTCCAGGGCGAAATCATGCGCGGCCGCGAAGAGAGACAGCAGGATCAGGCAGCCGACGATCGCGGAGGTGGCGGACTGCACCCCGCCCACATGGTAAGCCAGCAGTCCCAGCAAGGCGGCGATGCCCAGCTCGGAGGCGAGGATGAAGCGGCGCGGGTTGAAGCCGGCGACCAAGGGTGAGAGCAGGATCTTGCAGCCGACGATCAAGCCGAAGGCGGACACGGCCTTCGTGATCTGGGCGTCGGGGTAGCCGAGGTCCTTGAGGGCGACGGGGAGGGCCTCGTCGCGGACCGCGGCCGGAATCGATTGGAACAGATAAGCCGCGAAGACCCAGAGCCACGCGCGCCGGGGGATCGTCGCGGTCTCCTTCATGGCTTAGGCGCCTTCGCCGAGCTGGGCGCGGCCGAAGTGATCGACGGAGCGGAGCAGGCCGTCGACGAACTTCGTGACGGTGATGTTGAGTCCGAGGAGCTCGGGGTCGGTCAGGTCGAGCATCTCGCCCGGCTTGAAGGTGCGGGTCGTGTCGCTCAGGCGGGCGATGGTCTTCGGTTGGCCGACTTCGCCGGCGCCGTGCACCGTGACGCCGGGGGGTGGCGTGGCCGCCGCCTCATCGGCCGCGGCTCCGGGGAGTACCTCCACGTCCTTCATCGCCTTGAACTCGAGGGTGAGCGAACCGTCCGGGGTGATGTCGTCGTTGGTCACCAGACCGCCGCGGGCCAGCACGCGGAGGGCGGCGGCGAGGCTGAAGATGCCGTCCTCGAGTTCGCAGACGATGCCGAAGTCTTCCTCCAGCGCCGTGAAGCGGGACTGCAGGTTCATCTTCACGAAGGCCTGATGCTTCTCGCTGATGATCTTCTCGACGAGCGGATCGCGGCGGGGGTTCTTGCCCTGTTCGCGGATGAAAAGGCAGAGCAGGTAGCATTGCGACATGCACTCCGAGGAAAGCGTCAGCAGGTCGTTGATCGTCGTCCGCAGCATCAGGCCGCGGGCGTAGGCGAGCATCTGCTCCGGCGGCAGGTGCGCCTGCGGCACCGGCATCACGCGGGAGAGGGTCGAGAAGTGCTCGTAGGCCTTCGGGTCGGCCGTGTGCAGGCCGGCGATGCTGAAGGCGAGCATGTCATGCTGGCGCTGCAGGGCCGTGAAGAAGGTGCGGCTGATGTTCTGGAGCGAGAGGACGTTCTCGCCTTTGCCGGGCGGGGGTTGGGACATGGGGGTCAGCTAGCGGGATTGGAACCCTTGTCCTTGGCGTGGCGAGCCCTTTTGCGGGACAGGAAGCCGTCGGCACGGGGCTGGGGCGTCGAGGCAAACCAGGCGAGGGCGAGAGGGGCGATCTCCGCGAGGCTGAGCGGCGGCTGGCCGACGAGCCCGGGGAAGCGGTAGCAGTGTTCCACCCGCGGCTGGATATCGGGGTCGAGCCGGCCTCCCGGGATGAGCAGGGCGAGGTGTCGGGCGGGGACGCGGACGGGCACGGCGAGGTCGATCTTGCGTCCCATGTCCGGGGAGAGGGCCACCACGCAGCAGCGGTCCTCGACGAGCCTCAGCAGGCCTCCCAGGGCGGCGGCGCGCATGAGGCGGAGCTGTTCCATGGCGCCGCGGGCGAGATGCCAGGCTTCGGGATCGTAGGCGAGTTTCTCGGTGCCGCCCGAAAGCAGCAGGCGCTTGAGGCCGAAGGCGGCCATGCCGCGGGCGATGGCCGCGAGGTCGGCGGGGTCGGTGACGCCGTCGGCGATGACGATGCTTTCGCGGCTTTCGCGCCATTCGGCGAAGTCGGAGATCCGCGCGAGGCCGGGCTCGGGGCGCATCGTCAGGGCGCAGACGTCGCCGCAAGGCCCTTCGGCCGTCTGGGCGAGTTCCATCGCGCCGACGACACGTGTCTTCACGCCGAGTTCGGCGAAAACCGCGTCATGTTCGGCGAGGTTCGGGGCGAAGGCGGCCGTGGCGACGACCTCCCGCAGCGCCTTGGGGTGATGCTTGAGGCAGGCGAGCAGCGGAGCGATGCCTCGGAGGATCAGGCGGTGAGGATGGGGATCTTGGGTGTTCACAGGATGCGTCCCTCGTCGAAGTCGATCATGTCGGCGAACGAGATGACGTCCGTGCGGTGTTCGGCGTTCATCTTCCGTTTGGCGTCGAGGAGGGCCTCGCGGCCCATCTCGCTCATGCCTTTCTGGACCAGTTCGCGGTTCCAGACGTGCACGCGGAGGTCGGCGGGGAAAAGGGCCTTCAGGCGGGCGTCACGGTCGGCCTCGTCGCGGGCGTCGCGGACGCAGGCGATGACCTGTTCGGGGTCCACGCCGAGGTGCAGGCACAGGAAGCGGTCGAAGCCCTTGCAGAAGTTGCGCTGATAGGATTTCGGCAGCTCTCCTCGCAGGTGCTTGCCGATCTTCGCGAGGAAGCGAGGCAGATGCAGCAGGCCGGTGCCGGCGTGCGGGATGTAAGACGACGGCAGGTCGTAGCAGATCTCGCCGGTGGCTTCGGAGAAGCCGTTGGGGCGAGGAGAGGATGGCGTGGTCATTTCGAGGCAGGGGGTGGCTGCGGCAGCCATCGCGCGATCTCGGCCGAAAGTTCCGCCAGGTTGGCGGACTGAGCCTGGACGAACGCCGCGGGAGTACGATCCTTGAGCGGGCGCGAGCGCTCGAGCGTCCGGACGGCGACGAGCGTGCCGTCGGATTTCTCAAGCCGGCAGCTCAGCTGCAGCGTGGCGGCGGACTTCTTTTCCGAGATGACCGGCAGGGAGAAGATCGAGGGTTCGGGGCTCGCCGGCGAGAAGATCTCCATCTTGTCCAAGGTCAGCAGGAGCACGAGGTGGTCCTCGGAGGGGGTCTGCGTGGTCGTCACGACGCCGGCGCGAGCCGTGAGGTGGCGGGCGACGGTCTCAGGGACGGCTCGGTCCAAGGAGGCGGCCCAGCGATGGGCGTCCTCGACGTGCACCCATCCGGCGTCGTCGGTCAGCACGACGTTGGGCCGGCGCAGGACGGACGGAATGACCGCCCGAGGGATGAAGAGCTGCGGACCGACGGCGGCTGACCGGGCGAGGCCGGCGGCCGGGGCGGAGAACTGATGGAAGACGACGGCTTCGCTCTTCTGGTCGAAGATGATGCAGCCGCTGAGCAGCGCGACCGAGGCGACGAGGGATGCGCGGAGCATCATTTGGCGGGCGGCGCCTCCTCCGGCGTGGCTTGCTGCGTGGGCGATTTGCTGCGGCCTTGGATGATCGTCTCCGGATTGCGTTCGAGGAAGTCCGCCAGCGAGCGGATCGCCTGGGCGGCCTCCGAGACGTCGGCGAGCGCCTGGTCGAGCTCGCGGCGGGCGGGTGAGCCCGGCTTGGTCAGGGTGCGGAGGTGTTCGGAGGTCTCGTTCAGGCGTTCGAGGGCCTTGCGGCCGGCGGCCGCCATGCCTTGGATGTCGGCGGCGACGGGATCGACCTTGGAGGACAGACGCTTCACCAAGGCGTCGACGCCCTGCATGGCGGCGGAGAAGTCGGCCACGGCGCGAGGGATGGTCGGGTCACCGGTGATCTTCGCGATGTTGGACGAGGCGGCCACGAGGTTGCCGTTGATCTTGTCGAACTCGATCTGGGCGGCGCCCTGGTCGATGCGCGCGAGGATGGAATCGACCTTCTTCGTGATGTTCACGAAATCGATGCGACTGAGCTGGTCCAGCGTCTGCGAGATGGCCTTGGTGAGGGCGCCGAGGTTCGACGGCTGGGTCGGGATCTCCGGGAGCGGCCCGTCTTTCGCGTGCATCTTGAAGGTCGTGTCCGGGAAGTAGTCGAGCTCGACGTAGAGCACGCCGGTGACCACCGACTGCTGCTGGAGCTTGGCGCGCAGCCCTTTGCCGACCGAGACGCCGAGCCCTTGCTTCTGCAGGAGCGCCTGGTCGAGCCCGCGCCGGGTCAGGAGGTCGGGGGAGAATTCCATGACGACGGGCACGGCGTAGTCGGCGGCCGACTGGCCGGAGGTATGGAGCAGGACCTGGCTGACCTTGCCGATCGTGACCCCGCGGAACTTGACCGGGGCGCCGATGTCGAGGCCGCTCACGGAATCCTCGAAGTAAGCGATCGCTTCGGGTTTGGAGCCGGTGAAGGAACCGGCTCCGAGCAGGATGACGGCGGCGATGATGAGCAGGATCCCGCCGGCCACGAAGGCCCCGATCAGTGTCATGTTGGCGGAACGGCGCATGGTCAGTCTAGGCGTGCTTGGGAGAAGAAGGCGTGGACCTTCGAGGGTTGGCCAGCCTGAAGGAAGCTTTTCGGCGGCCCGTAGGCTCCCATGGTGCCCGTGTCGGGATCGAGGTAAATGCAGAAGTCGGCCGTGCGCAGGATGCTCGGGATTTCGTGGCTGACCAGGACCACCGTCGTGCCGAAGGCTTCGCGCAGGCGCAGGATCAGTTCGTCCAGGCGCCCGGAACTCATCGGGTCCAGGCCGGCGCTGGGTTCGTCGAGGAAGATGACTTCCGGGTCCAGCGCCATCGCCCGGGCGATGCCGGCGCGCTTGGCCATGCCGCCGCTGATCTCCGAAGGCAGCTTGTCCATGGCGTCGGCCAGGCCGACCAAGGCCAGCTTGTACTCGGCCAGCTGGCGAATCTCCTTGCGGGGGCAGCGCAGGAATTCCCGCATGGGCATCTCGATGTTCTCCCGGAGGGTCAGCGAGGAGAACAGCGCGGCTCCTTGGAACAGGAAGCCGCTCCGGCGCAGGATGGCCTGCCGGGCGGCATCGTCCGCCGTGGCGAGGTCGACGCCGAGCAGCCGGGCGCCCCCGCCGAGCGGGACGTCCAGACCGCCGAGCGCGCGCATGAGCGTGCTCTTGCCGCAGCCGCTGGGCCCGACGATGGCGAGGATCTTGCCGGCGGGCAGGGCGAAGGAAAGCCGGTCCATGATCACCTTGCGGCCGTGGCCGACGGCGAGGCCGTCGCAGCTGACGATGTCCGAAGGGGTGCTCACAGGTTGAACAGGTTGAAGATGACGGCGAAGAGCGCGTCGGAGATGACGATCAGCGTGATGCCGAGCACGGCCGCCGAGGTCGCGGCCTCGCCGACGCCGAGGGCGGAGCGCTTGGCGACGGAGCCGCGGTAGCAGCCGGCCCAGGCGGCGATGAAGCCGAAGGCGACGGACTTGATCAGGCCCACGAGGAAGCTGTTGAAGGAGATGGCCCGGATGGCCTGAGTGAGGTATTGTTCGACGCTGAGGTCTCCGGCGCAGGCCACGATCATGCCCCCGAAGACGCCGACGAAAGTGGCGAAGACCGCGAGCAACGGCACCATCAGCGTCACGGCGAGGATGCGCGGGAGCGCCAGGTATTCGACCGGCTGGATGCCGAGAGCGCGGAGGGCGTCGGTCTCCTGACTGACGTTCATGCTGCCGAGCTGCGAGGCGAAGGCGGTGGAGGTGCGCCCGCAGGCGATGACGCCGGTCATCAGCGCGCCCATCTCGCGGGTCATGGCCAGGGAGACCAGGTTGGCGACGTAGACGGTGGCGCCGACCTGGCGAAGTTGGATGAGCCCGACGTAGGCCATGATGAGCCCGGTCAGGAAGCCGAGCAGGGCGACGATCGGCAAAGCGTCGACCCCGGCGGTCTGGAGCTGCAGGGTGAAGTCGGCCCAGTTGACCTTGGCGCGGCCGACGAGCATGCGGGCGAAACCGAGGGCGGTATGGCCGATATGTTCGAAGGCCTTGCCCCACGACGAGCCGCTTTCGACGCCCCATGTGCCGAACTGCTCCAGGATCCCGAGCTTCTCGTCGCCGGTCTCTTGGTAGGCGGCCTTCTCGGCCATGCGCACCAAGGACTGGAGTCGGTCGGGGAGGGCGGTCAGGTCGAATTCGCGGATGTTCTTGCCGTGCGAGTAGAGCCAGGCGGGCAAAGATGAGTCGAAGTCGCCCAGGCCCTCGGCGACCACCTTGACGCGGTCGCCCCGGATGACGACCTGAGGGAGGGTGTCGTCCAGATTCCAGTCTCCGCCGACCCATACCATGGCGAGGCCGTCGGCGCGGACTTCCGTCCGGGCAAAAGGCGAGCCTGAAGGCGGTTGGGACATCCTGATGGTCAAATACTTGGGCAGCTAATCATTCACAAGTCAGAAAGGCGTTGTCCCTGCTCCGCTCCGTCTCTTTGCTGTCGTTTCGTCGATGCCCTTCGCCCGTCCATTCGCCCTCCTTTTCTTCGCCGGACTCGCCTCGGCGGCGGAGACGCCGAACTCCCCTTGGGTGGTCTCCGTCACGGAAGAGAACGACAAGTTCTCGCCCTCCAACAAGGACCGATACTACACCCAAGGCCTGAAGGTCTCCGTCAACCGGGGAGACAACATCTTCTTTTCGGTGACGCAGGAGATCAACACCCCGGCGGACACTTTGAATCCGCCCGCGGTCACTCCGCCCTACACGGACCTGCCGTATTCCGGAGCCCTTTACCTCGGCTGCGGCTACGGGCGTGTCCTGGAGCGCGGCGGACGTCGCGACAGCCTGTTCTCCGTCGAAGCGAAAATCGGCGTGATCGGGCCGTCGGCCGGAGGCGAGACCGTCCAGAACAAGTTCCATGACCTCATCGGCACCCCTCAGGCGGTCGGCTGGGGCACGCAGCTGCCCGACGAGCTCCTTCTCAATCTCGACGGCGAGTTCCGTCATCGTTTCGACCTCGATGGACCCGACCGGGACACCCGCGACCTGATCGCGCGTGCGGTGCTCCAGCTAGGCACCATGCGGACCGAGGCCATCTTCGGCGCCCAGTTCCGCTGGGGTTCGGACCTCGGCCGCTCCTGGGGGCACAGCTACATCCGTCACTCGAACGGCTACGATCCGTCGTCCGACCTGCGTGCTCCGAGCAAGGACGGATTCTCTTTCTGGGGATTCGCCGACACCCAGGTCGAGGTGGTGGTGCGAAATTACGCCACGGATGGCACCAACTTCCGGGATTCCCGGGCGGTGACCCGCTCGCCCATCATCCTGCAGGCCGCGCTCGGCGCGACCTTGCAGCTGTCCTCCTGTTCGCTGACCTATTTCTGCGCCGCCCGGACCAAGGAGTTCGAGACGCAGGACGGCCTTCATCTTTTCGGCGGACTGAAGGGCCAATTCCTTTTCTGAACATGTCCGTCATCGCCGTCGTCGACGTAGGCTCCAACTCCATCAAGGTCGCGGTCGTCGCCGCCGCCGACCGCAAGGAGCTCGGACGTAAGTCCGAACCCGTCCGTCTCCAGCCCGAAGGGGGACCGGCGGAACCTTTCTCGGTCGAAGCCCGCGTCGAGGCCGTCGCGGCCATCGGCCGGCTGCTGGCTTATGCCCGTTCGTTGGGAGCTACCCGTTGCTGCCTGCTCGCCACCAGCGCCGTACGCGAGTCCGTCAGTCGCCAGGATTTCGCCCGCGAGGTGGAGACGGCGACGGGCGTGCCTCTGACCATCGTCTCCGGTGAGGTCGAAGCCCGGCTCGCCGCGGCGGGCGTCCGCGCCGACCCCGCTTACCAAGCTTACGACGACATCTTGTCCTTCGATCTCGGCGGCGGCAGCCTCGAGGTCTCCGTCCTGCGGGGTCAGCGATGCGTGCTCGCGCGCAGTTTCCCCCTGGGCTCGGTCCGGCTGACCCATGGCTTCCTGCGGGGCGGACATGGTCCGGTGGACGAACTCGACCAGCTTTCCATCCGCACCCATCTGCTGGCCTCCTTGCAGACCGTCGTCCCGGCTGGCGCGGCGGAGAAGTTCCTCATCGTCGGGGCCGGGGGCGTCTTCGCCGCTGTCGCCCTGCATCTCGAAGCCTTGGGAGAAGCTCCCGTCGGCGGACGGCTGCCTCTGCTGCGGATCCGTGAGCTCCGCGACCGTATGTGCGCCGCCGACCTGGCCGGAAGGCGCTCGATCCCCGGCATCCCCGCGGAGCGGGCTGACATCATGCCCGCCGCCCTGATCACCCTTTGCGTGCTGGCGGACCTCACCGGCGCCGAAGCCTTCCATCTTTCGCACTACGGCGTTCGACACGGCATGATTGAGCTGCTCCTTGGTCCTTCCGGCGAACATCTCTGACCATGAACCGCATCCTATCCTTTTTCCTGGCCGTCGCCGGACTTTCCGCCGCCACCGAGACAGGGAAGGTCGTCTCCGTCGCCGCGGACGGCTGGGCGACGATCACGGCCGCGGATGGTAAGACGAACTACCTCCGTCGCTTTGCCGAGGGCGACCGCAAGGTCGGCTGGGTCGGCCGCTTCGTCCGCTACGACGCCGTCGCGGAGGGCGCCGAGACCGCGGCCCGAGGTATCGTCTCGGCCGACGCCGAGGAACTCCGCCGCGTGGCCGAAGTCACCGACGTCCTGCGCCGCGAGACCGTCGACAAGGGCCGCATGGTCACCCGGATGCCCAACGAGCTCATGCCGAACATGGCGCTTTGGGACCAGTCCGGACGGCTGGTGATGAAGAAGGACCTCCTCGGGCACGCGCTGGCGCTCAATTTCGTCTTCACCAGCTGCCGCGTCGCCCGCATGTGCCCGGCTTCCACCGCCTGCATGAAGTCGCTCGGCGATCAGCTCGCCAAGGATCCCGCGGCGGCCGGTATCCGACTGGTCACGATCACCTTCGATCCGGAGACCGACACGCCTGGCCAGCTCCGCGCCTATGCCGACGGCTACGGCATCGACCATGCCCGCCATCGCTTCCTCACCGGCGATGCCGGACAGATCAAGGACCTGATGCGTCACTACGGGATCCAGACGCTCCGCGACGACGGCACGATCGTCCATAACGCTTCGCTGATCGTCATCACTCCGGAGGGACGAATCGCCTACCGGAACGAAGGCGCGTCCTTCGACGCCGAAGAAGTCGCCCGCCGATTGCTCGCCCTCGAAGGAGGCGCCGGCACCCGCCGCTGATGTCGACGCTCCGTCAGGTCGGGATCATCACATCCGTCGCGGTCATCGGTTTCTTCGGCCTGCGAGCCTTGCCGGACACCCAGTGCACGTTCCTGCATGCCGATCATCAGCCGGTCGTCGTCGACGGGCTGGAGTTCTGCGGTCTCAACGAGGAGGCCAACTTCTACTCGCCGAAAGCCCTCCGCTTCCCGGTCGAACTCAAGGTGGTCCTGGACGCCGGCGGCAGTTCGGGCGAGGTCCGTCTGCTCAAGGACGATGGTCATCCCTATTACGCCCACGAAGTGGCCGTCTCCCATACTCAGCGGTTGCACCTCCATCTTCGTCAGCGCGGCGCCGAAAGATCCTACGCCCATCTGCATCCTCAGCCGGCCCCCGATGGTTCCTGGCGGTTCGAGCTCCCGGGCCACCTGCGCGGCTCCCCGCTCCGGGCTTACGTCGATTTCACGGATGCCCGCACCGCCCGCACCATGCTTGCCGAAGCCGACGTGATGGTCGCGGACGGCGCTTCTGCCCGGCCGGCCCCGGCGGCGCGAAACCGGATCGTGGAGCTGACCGCCTCGACCGACCGGACCGGCGCTTCGGCGATGATCCGTCTCCGGCTGGCCGGTCCCGCCGGCAAGACCCTGCGGCTCAAGCCGATCATGGGCTCCCTCGGCCACGCGGTCGTCTTCTCGGTCGATCGCCCGGAAGCAGGCTACGCGCACATGCATCCGACGCTCGAAGGCGGTGAGTATGCGGACGATCCGACGCTCGCCTTCCGTCTGCGGTTGCCGGCGCCGGGCACCTATGACTTCTGGCTGAATCTCAACGACGGGCAGGACGAGCTCCTCCGCGCGAAGTTGGTCGTCAGGCCTTGAGCTGACGGTAGAACTCCACCGTCTCGGCCAAACCGGCCTGGACCGACGACCTGGGTCGCCAGCCCGCGGAGAGCAGTCTTTCCGTCGAAGCCAGCGAGTGCCGGACATCGCCGGCGCGCGGAGGCAGGTGTTCGATCGCCGACTTCGAGCCGGTGAGTCGCAGGATCTCCTGCGCGAGCGCGAGGATCGACTGGCTGCGGCCGTAGCCGACGTTGTAGGTGCCGGCCATTTCGGCCGACGCCCCGGCGTAGGCCAGCGCGCCGACGATGTCGGCCACGTGCACGAAGTCACGCGTCTGGCCGCCGTCGCCATGGATGCCGATCGGTTCGTCGCGGAGGGCCTTGGCGATGAAGATCGGGACCGCGGCGGCGTAGGCCGAGCGAGGGTCCTGCCGGGGTCCGAACACGTTGAAGAAACGCAAGGAGGTCGTGCCGAGGCCGTGGGATTCGCGGTATTCCTCGAGCAGCCGTTCGCCGGCGAGCTTGGTCTCGGCGTAAGGCGACTTCGGCTCCGGCGACATGCTCTCGAGCTTGGGCACCGTGGGGTTGTCGCCGTAGATGGCCGCGGAGGAGGCCAGGACGATCTTGCGGGCGCCCGCGGCCACGGCGGCGTCGAGGACGCGACGCGTGCCCTCGGTGTTGAGTTCGGCGCATTCCGCCGGCTTGGCGACGGATTCGGGCACCGAGATCATGGCGGCGAGATGATACACCTCTTCGGCTCCGTCCATCGCATCGCGCAAGGCGCCGGCGTCGAGGATGGACCCGCGGACGAAGCGGCAGGCGACTCCGTCGAGATTACGCGCGTAGCCGCTCCGCAGGTCGTCCAGGACGGTGACCTGCGACTGACCGGCGAAATGCCTGACCAGATGGGAGCCGATGAAACCGGCGCCGCCGGTGATGAGGACGCGTTTGCTCATGCTTTTTCGACGATCATCCGCATGGCGGGGAGCTGCTCCTCGATCGAGGCGACCAGCTTGAATTGGGTGCGGCAGCGGTCGAGGTTGTGCGTGGGTCGCTTGATCTTGAAATAGGTGTCGCCTTCGAGCCAATCGGTCAGGAAGCGCAGGCCGATCTCGAAGGTGATCAGCTTGCCGGCGAAGGGCAGGAGTTCCTTCTCCCGTGGCGTCAGGAAGCCGCGGGCGGAGGCGAGGTAGCCGCGGACCAAGGCAGCGAACATCGGGAGCTGCATGCGAACGCGGGAGAGGTCGGTCTCATCTTCGGCGGCCGGGGAGGTCGAGGTGCGCACCAGGTCGCCGAAGTCGTAAAGCGCCGAGCCCGGCATCACCGTGTCGAGGTCGATCACGCAGACGCCTTCCTGGGTGACGTCATCGAGCAGCACGTTGTTCAGCTTGGTGTCGTTATGCGTGACCCGTTCGGGCAACGAACCGTCGCGGAGCGCATCCACGACCAAGCCGACCTCGCCGGCCCGGGCGAGGGCGAAGGCGATCTCGGGCCCGGCGGCGGCGGCCCGGCCATGGCTGTCCTTGGCCAGCGCAGACTGGAAGCGAGCGAACCGCGAAGGGGTGTGGTGGAAGTCCGGGATCGTCTCGTGGAGACGTTCCCCCGGCAAATCGGCGAGCAGGGCCTGGAAGGCGCCGAAGGCCTTGGCCGCCGCTTCGGCCTGAGCGGGGGAGCGGACGACGTCATGTCCGGTGGCGCCTTCGATGAAGTCGTAGCAGCGCCAGCGATTTCCGTGTTGGTCGACGAACCAGTCTTTCCCTTGATGGGTCGGGATGAGCCGGAGGGCGCGACGATGGGCGTCGGCGGCCCCTGCGGCGCGGAGCTTGGCGTGGGCGTGGGCGCAGACCCGCGCCACGTTCTCCATGAGCCGGTCGGGCTGCCTGAAGATCTGATGGTTGATGCGCTGCAGGATGAAACGCCGCCGACGCCCGTCGGTCTCGGCCAGCGTCAGGAAGGTGTCGTTGATGTGTCCGCTGCCGTAAGGCTCGGCCGAAAGGACGCTGCCGCCGAAAGCGAATTCGGCGGCGACGAGGAGGGCTTCGGCGGCGGTGGCGGCCATGTCAGGACCAGAGGGAAGCAGGATAGGCGCCCGACCGAACCTGACGCAGGATGCTGGCCTGCACGACGGGCTTGTCTTCGCGGTAGGTGACGCCGAACCAGGCGGAGTCCGTGCGCAGGACCTGGCAGGTGGCCTGGCCGGCCCGGATCAGGTTGCCGACGGACATCGGGATGTAGGCTTCGCTCTTCATCTCGGCGCCTTTGGCGCGCAGGAACGCGTCAAAGTCGGCCGCGAGATGCGGGAAGATGGCGGGCGTGAAGCCCCACATGTTCATCGAGACCGGTTCCTCGCCCGTCAGGCTGACGACCGTGCCGTCCTCGCCGCGGTGCTCGGCGCCACGGGGCAGCTTGGCGATCTTCGTCAGTTCCTGGATGTCGGTCAGGCGGCCGGAGGCGTCGGTCTGACAGACGCCGCGGGCGACGGTGCCGTGTTCGGAGAGGGTGTGCTTGAGCGTGAAGCCGACCATCGAGTAGTCGGTCGAGCTTACGTCGAGGCTTCGCAGGTGGCGGGCGAGGACCGCATAGGAGTCCTGGCCGTAGAAATCGTCGGCGTTGATGACGGCGAAAGGGGTGTCGACGGCTTCGCGGGCGCAGAGGATGGCGTGCGTCGTGCCCCAGGGTTTCTCGCGACCGGCGGGAACGGAGAATCCGGCGGGGAGCTGGTCGATCGTCTGGAAGGCGAAGCCGACCTCGATGCGTCCGGCGAACTTGGCGGCGATCCGCTCGCGGAAGTCCTTTTCGAAATCCGGACGGATGATGAACACGACCTTGCCGAAGCCGGCGCGGAGGGCGTCGAAGACGGAATAGTCGAGGATGGTCTCGCCCGAGGGGCCCATCGGGTCGATCTGCTTGAGTCCGCCGTAGCGGCTGCCCATGCCGGCGGCGAGGACGAGGAGGGTCGGTTTCATGTCAGAGGGATTGTCGCAGGCGGGCGGTGACGTCGGCCTTGAGTCGGTCGATGAAGCCGGTCACGTAAGCCACCGGGTCGAGCGAATCGTCATGGACCAGCGGGGTGAGGTCCATGGCCCATTGCATGGCGGACTCCTGGTCGGTGGCATGCGCCTGGCTGAAGGTGGCGTTGGCCGTGCGGCGTCCGATGACGGCCAGGTCGTAGCGCTTGCCGCCGGCGATCTGGGTCGCGAAGACTTCGTTCAGGGCCCGCGCGAGCTCAGGGCGCGCCGAGACGGGCATCGGGGTCTTCTCGGCGTCGACCAGCCAGTCGAGATCGCGCCAGACTTCGCACCCGTAGGCCTTCTGCGGTCGGTCGGCCTTGGGCAGACGGCGGAGGGCTTCCAGGCAGCGCAGGGCGCAGCCGACGTGCGTGTCGTGCTTGTCGGCGAGGTTGTGGAGATAGACGACTTCCGGTCGGGTGGCCTCGAGGATCCGGCTCAGATCGTCGCGGACGACCGTCTCACGCGCGTCACGCACGGCCTTGCTGGGGTGGCCAAGCTGGGCCATGAAGGCGTATTGGCCGATCACGGCGGCGGCGTCCTGCTCACGGACACGTTCCGCGGCGATCTGGTCATCGGTCCAATCCTTGAACTTCCCGGCTCGGGAACTCCCGCGTCCGTCGGTGATCGTCACCCCGCCGAACCAGCGGTCTTCACGGTCGTAGCAGGCCAGGATGCCATGGAAGGCCATGAATTCGAGGTCGTCCTGGTGGGCGCCGATCCCGAGGTGCGTCGTCCGACGGAGGGCCTCCGGGACGGCCAGGCCGTCGGGGATCATGAGGCGGGCGCGCGGGTTGAGCGTGATCATCGGCGAAGGGAGGGCAGGGAGGCGGCGGCCACGGCCTGGCCATGGCGCTTATCTTTCTCGGAGGGCACCACGAGGTCGATGCGAAGTTCGGGGAATTCGTCCCGGAGCACGCCCTGGGCTTGGTCGACGATGACGCTGCCGCCTTGGCCGGAGGTCACCCGGCCCATGATCAGGAGGCAGCTCATCTCGTAGAAGGTCGCGAAGTGGGCGAGCGCGTAACCGAGGGCGACGCCGATGGCCTCGTAGACCAGCCGGGCGCGGGGGTCGCCGGCGAGCATGAGCCGTTGGAGTTCTTCCAGCCGCTCCGGCAGCTTCATCGAGGCCGGCAGGTCGATGCCGGCCAAGGGGAGCAGGCGTCCCACGCCCTGCTGGCTGAAATACTGCACGGCGCAGCCTCGGTCGCCCGACCATTCGTCGGCCGGGCCTTCGGGCCGGTAATCCACCGGCACGAAGGCCAGTTCGCTGAGCCAGTTGGTGAGATTGCCGGCTTGGTCCACGTAGCCGGCCGCGACGCTGGTGCCCATGGCGATGCCGAGCACGGCGTTGCGTCCGAGCGACATCGAAGCCGCGAGCGCGGTGACGTCCCCGTCATTGAGGACCTCGAAAGGCACGTCGTATTCCTTGGCAAGGTCGACGAACATGTCCCGGACCTTCGCGTCGAAGACCGCCGGATCGGTCACCCCGCGGAAGAGCGAGGCGATGCGGACCTTGTTGTTGACGTAGACCCCGGCCGAGGAGCCTCCGATGGCGTCGACGCGCGGGAGGTGACGGGCGGCGAGTTCCAACGAATGACGGATGCCTGCGAGATGATATGCGGGGTCGGACTGGAAGTAAGGATCCCACTTCACCTCTTCGGAGAAGACGACCCGGCCGTCGATCAGCGCCGCGCATTTCCGGTCGGAGCCGCCAAGGTCGAAGCCGATGCGGCAGCCGTCGAGATGCCGGCCGAGGGGAAGGTGGGAGGCGGAGGGGGCCGGGATCTCGGCGTCGGCGACGGCCCGGAAGACGAGCGGTCTTTCGAAGACGCGGCGGAAGAAGTCGGCGTCGAAGGAACGGGCGCCTCCCGGCGCATAGTCTTTGCCCAGCCGGCTGACGAGGCTTTCGGCGGCCGGACCGCTGAGCAGGATCTCCTCGCCGCCACGTGACCAGAGCAGGAACTTCACCGATCGTTCAACGTGAAGATAGGTCGCCGCGTCGTCCACGCCGCGGGCCAGCGCCCGGGTGCGGAAGACCGAAGCCGTGCCGTCGGCGCGACGCAGCGCGATCGTCAGTTCGCCCGAGCCCGGCGTCGACGCGCAGCGGCGCAGGTAGGCTCGGGTCCAGACGGCCGCGGGGACGAGGCCAGGGTCGATGACGGAGCGATGGCGTGGGGTGACGTCCATCGGGAGGCTCAGAGCCGCGCGGCCGCGGCGGCGTCGAGGTGGAAGGTGCAGTCAGGGTGACGTTGCAGCCAGGTCGCCGGGCAGGCCGGGGACGGGGCTTCCTTGATGGCACGGGCGACGATCTCGGCCTTCGCCTCGCCGAAGGCGAGCAAAGCGACCCGGCGGGCTTCGAGGATCGTCGCCACGCCCATCGTGAGGGCGCCGCGCGGCACTTGGGCGAGGTCTCCGAAGAAGACGGAGTTGTCCTTGCGGGTCACCTCGTCGAGGTGCACCCAGCGCGTGCGGCTGTCGGCGGGAGACGGCGGCTCGTTGAAGCCGATGTGTCCGGTGCGGCCGATGCCCAGGATCTGGAGATCGATGCCGCCCGCGGCGCGGATGGCGTCCTCGTAGCCGGCGCAATGGCTCGCCGGGTCTTTCGCCATCCCATCCGGGATGCGGATATTGGCCAAGGGGATGTCGAGGTGGCGGAAAAGATTCGCCTGCATGAAGAAACGGTACGACTGCGCGTGATCCGGACCGAGGCCTTCGTATTCGTCGAGGTTGAAGGTGATGACCGAGCGGAAGCTCAGTCCTTCGGCGCGATGCAGGCGGATGAGTTCCGCGTAGAGGGGCAGGGGCGTGGAACCTGTCGCCAGGCCCAGCACCGTCGGCTTGCCCGATTCCGAGCGTAACCGGATCAGGTCGGCTATCTCCCGGGCGATCGCCTGCGCGGCGGACTGCTTGTCGGGGTGGAGCCGGGTCGAGATCATCTTAGCCGAGCGTGGTGAGCATGCGCGCGATCTCGTCGCGCTTGGCCTTGGCTTCATCAAGCTGCTTGCGGGCGCCCTCGAGGATCTTCGGCGGCGCCTTCGAGACGAAGGCTTCGTTCGTGAGCTTGGCTTCGCCGGCGGCGACCGCCTGCTCGAGCTTCGCGAGTTCCTTGGCGAGGCGGACCTTCTCGGCGGCCACGTCGACGGTACCGGAGAGCTCGAGCATCACCGTGCCGAGCGAGGTCAACGAGCCGGTGCGGCCGCCCGCGTCGTCCGCGAAACCGATCTCGGCGAGGCCGGCGAGGCTGCCGAGTTTCTCGCGGTTGGCGGTGAGGAGGACCTTGGCGGCGGCGTCCTTGGCGACGACCGTCACGACCGAGTCGCGGCGGGTGGCCTGGTTGGCCTGGGACTTCAGGCCGCGCACCGAGGCGACGAATTCCCGGAGCAGGGCGACGTCGGCCACCTTGGCGGCGCTGAGCTTGATGCCGTGCTCGCGGAGGACCCGGAGCAGGTCGCCGCCGGTGCCGGTGTGATGGTTCTGGATGAAGTCATTCTCCGTGCCGTAGCCGAGGAGGTGCCAGAGCTCCTCCGAGATGAAGGGCGCGACCGGGTGGAGGAGCAGGAGGAACTGACGGAGGACGAGGTCCTGGACGGCGAGGCAGTTGCCGACGAGCGCCGGGTCCTTCAGGCGCGCCTTGGAGGCTTCGACGTACCAGTCGCAGAAATCTCCCCAGAAGAAGGAATAGAGGCCCTGCGCGTAGGCGGTGAACTCGTGCTCCTCTAGGTTCTTGGTCGTGGCGTCGGTGAGTTCGGCGAGCCCCTGCAGGATGGCGAAGTCGTCGTCGTCGAGCTGCGCGGCCTTGATGCGTCCGACGACCGCGGCGAGCGTCGAGTTGTCGGCCATCGGGCCGGACATCTGGCGGAAGCGGGCGGCGTTCCACAGTTTGTTGCAGAAGTTGCGGCCTTGGGCGACGCGGTCCTCGTCGAAGAGGATGTCCTGGCCTTTCGGGGCGATGGACAGCAGGCCGAAACGGAGGCCGTCGGCGCCGAACTTGGCGATCAGGTCGAGCGGCTCGGGCGAGCTGCCGAGGGACTTGGACATCTTGCGGCCGAGCTTGTCGCGGATGATGCCGTTGAAGTAGACGCGCTTGAACGGGATGCGCTGGCGGATCTCGTCGTCGGTGAGCGTCTTCTTCTCCGGACCATGGAGCTCGAGGCCGGCGATGATCATGCGGGCGACCCAGAGGAAGATGATGTCCGGTCCCGTGGCGAGGGCGCCGGTCGGATACCAGTGCTTGAGCTCATCGGTGGTCTCGCCGGGCTTGCGCCAGCCGATGGTCGCGAGGCACCAGAGCCAGGACGAGGCCCAGGTGTCGAGCACGTCGGGATCCTGTTCCCAGTTCGCGGCGTCGGCGGGGGCCGTGAGGGAGACGTGCAGGTTCTTCGGGTCGTTGCGGTCGGCGCCCTTGCGATACCAGACGGGGATGCGGTGGCCCCACCAGAGCTGGCGGCTGACGCACCAGTCCTGGATATTCTCGAGCCAGTGCAGGTAGGTCTTGGTCCAGCGTTCCGGATGGAACCTGATTATGCCCGCGGTGACGGCGCGCTTGGCTTCGTCGATCTTGGGGTAACGGATGAACCACTGTTCGCTGAGGCGGGGCTCGATCGGCACGTCGGCGCGCTCGGAATAACCCACGGTGTTCTCGTAAGGTTCGGTCTTCACCAGGGCGCCGAGTTCCTCGAGCAGCTTCTCGGCCATCGCGCGGGCCTTGAAACGCTCCACGCCGGCGAGCGGGCCGGCGTCGGCGTTCATCGTGCCGTCCGGGTTCATCACGTCGATGACCGGCAGGTCATGCCGCTTGCCGATGTCGAAGTCGGTGCGGTCATGGGCCGGGGTGACTTTCAGCACGCCCGTGCCGAATTCCTTCTCGACGGCCGTGTCGCCGACGATCGGGATGCGGGCGCGCGGGAAGGGGCGCCAGACATGTTTGCCGATGAGATGCTTGTAGCGCTCGTCCTCGGGGTGGACCGCCACGGCGGCGTCGCCGGGGATCGTCTCCGGTCGCGTGGTCGAGATCTCGAGGAACGTGCCGGGGACCTCGGCGACCTCATAGCGCATGCGGAAGAGCGAACCCTTGGAAGGCTTCATGATCACTTCCTCGTCGGAGAGGCCGGTCTGCGAGACCGGGCACCAGTTCACCATGCGCTTGCCACGGTAGACGTAGCCGCGTTCGTAGAGCGTGACGAAGGTCTGGAGGACCGCCTGCGAGTAGCCGGCGTCGAGCGTGTGCACCGTGCGGTCCCAGTCGCAGGAGGCGCCGAGCTTGCGGAGCTGGCCGAGGATGATCCCGCCGTGCTTGTCGCGCCATTCGGAGGCGACCTGGATGAACTTCTCGCGGCCGAGGTCGTGGCGCGTCTTGCCTTCCTTCTGGCGGAGTTCCTTCTCGACGCGGGACTGCGTGGCGATGCCGGCGTGGTCGGTGCCCGGGAGCCAGAGGGCGGACTTGCCTTCCTGACGGGCGCGGCGGACCATGATGTCCTGCAGCGTGTTATTGAGCAGGTGTCCCATGTGCAGCACCCCGGTGACGTTGGGCGGAGGGATCATCACCGCGAACGATTCGCGGGCAGGGTCGACCTTGCCTCGGAAACAACCGGCCGCCACCCAGCGGTCGTACCACTGCTGCTCGACGCCCTGGGGTTCGTAAGATTTGGGGATTTCGGCCATCGGAAAGGGGAATGATTAGGGGTTAAGTTGGGGATTGAAAAGAACGGACTGGGCGGGCATCAAGATAGGTAAGCCAGGCCCCATGCAACGGGTGGCCGACGAATCCCGCCAGGTCCGGAAGGAAGCAACGGCAGTCAGTCCATCCGTGTGCCGTGGCAAGCCTGGCCCCTTGCTTTTTCAATCGACGCCTTCCCTTCAATTGGGAGGGCGTCTTTTTGCCGCAAAGAAGAAAGGGTGCTATTCGCACCCTTTCGTTCGAAAAACTCCGACGACGTTCAGAGCGAGTGGATGCTCGACTTGCTGACGGCCATCGCGGCTTCCTTGAAGGACTCGCTGACGGTCGGGTGGGCGAAGCAGGTGCGGGCCACGTCTTCGGCGCTGCCGCCGTATTCCATGTGGGCGCAGGCCGCGGCGATCATCTCGGACGCGCCCTTGGCGACCATCTGGACGCCGAGGAGCTTGTCGGTCTTGGCGCAGGCGATGACCTTGACGAAACCGGAAGTGCAATCGGAGGCGATCGCCCGGCCGTTGCCGGCGAGCTGGAACTTGCCGACGGCGACTTCGATGTTCTTGGCTTTGGCTTCGGCTTCGGAGAGGCCGACGCAGGCGACTTCGGGGTCGGTGTAGATGACGCCGGGGATGACGCCGTAGTTCACGTGGCCTTTCTTGCCGGCGAGGTTCTCGGCGACCGCGACGCCTTCCTCCTCGGCCTTGTGCGCGAGCATCGGACCGGTGACCACGTCGCCGATGGCGTAGACGCCGGGCAGGTTGGTCTGGTAGTGGGCGTCGATGACGATGCGGCCGCGCTCGTCGAGCTTGAGGCCGGCTTCCTGGGCGCCGAGCCCGGTCGTGTTGGCCTTGCGGCCGACGGCGACGAGGATCTTGTCGGCGGGGAACTCAAGGGGCTTGCCGTCGCGTTCGGCGGTGAGCGCGGAGCCGGCGGCGGTCTTCTTGACGCCGGTGACCTTGGCGCCCAGTTCGAACTTCAGGCCCTGCTTCTCGAAGGCGTTCTGCGCGGCCTTGGCGACGTCGGCGTCGTAGGCGGGGCCGCCGATGCCCGGGAGCATCTCGACGACCGTGACCTGGGAACCGAGGCGGGCCCAGACGGAACCGAGCTCGAGGCCGATGGCGCCGGCGCCGACGACGACCATCTTCTCCGGCACGGACTTCAGCGAGATGCCGTGGTCGGAGGAGATGACGGTCTCGCCGTCGAACTTCATGAACGGGAGTTCGACCGGCACCGAGCCGGTGGCGATGAGGATGCTCTTGGTCTCGAGCGTGCGGTCGCCGGCCGTGGAGCGGACGAGCACCTGGCCGGACTTCACGAGACGACCGAGGCCGCGGACGACTTCGACGTTACGCTTCTTGAGGAGAGCGCCGACGCCCATGTTGAGCTGGGCGACCACCTTGTCCTTGTTGGCGAGCATCGCGGAGACGTCGAAGGTGAGTTTTTCGGCGCCGACAAGTCCGTGCTTCTTGCCGTGCACGGCGTGCTGGTAGACTTCGGTGGAATGGAGCAGGGCCTTGGACGGGATGCAGCCGACGTTGAGGCAGGTGCCGCCGAGGGAGTTGTCCTTCTCCACGAGGGCCACCTTGAGGCCGAGCTGGGCTGCTTTGATGGCGGCGACGTAGCCACCGGGGCCGGAGCCGATTACGACGAGATCGAATTGAGACATTGCGGTAGGAAGGGTCGGGGGAAAGTTCAGACGCCGAACAGCAGACGCTGCGGGTCTTCGATGTATTGGCGGACCTTGACGAGGAAGGTCACCGCCTCCTTGCCGTCGATGAGACGGTGGTCGTAGGACAGGGCGAGATACATGATCGGACGGATCACGACCTGACCGTTCTCGGCGACCGGGCGTTCGACGATGTTATGGAGGCCCATGATGGCGGCCTGCGGATGGTTGAGGATCGGCGTCGACAGCATCGAGCCATAGATGCCGCCGTTGGAGATCGTGAAGACGCCGCCCTGCAGTTCGGGCAGCTGGATCTTGCCGTCGCGGGCGCGCTTGCCGAAGTCGCCGATGGCCTTCTCGATGCCGGCGAAGTTGAGCTGGTCGCAGTCGCGGACGACCGGGACCATGAGGCCCTTGTCGGTGCCGACGGCCACGCCGATGTCGTAGAAGTGGTTCTCGATGATGTCCTCGCCGTCGAGCTGGGCGTTGATCGCCGGGACTTCCTTCATCGCCTGGACGGCGGCCTTCACGAAGAAGGACATGAAGCCGAGCTTGACCCCGTATTTCTTGAGGAATTCTTCGCCATGCCGTTTGCGGAGCTCCATGACCGGAGCCATGTTGACCTCGTTGAAGGTCGTGAGCATCGCGGTCTCCGACTTGGCCTGCACGAGGCGTTCGGCGATCTTGCGTCGGAGCGGCGACATGCGCTTGCGCGAGGTGCGCCCGTCTCGCGAAGGAACGACGACGGCGGCGGCCGGGGCGGAAGTCGGAGCGGCGGAGGCGGCGGGAGCGACGACCGGAGCCACGGCGCGGATCGGCGCCTGGCCGGCGAGGGCGGCGAGCATGTCGCCTTTGGTGACGCGGCCGGCCTTGCCTGTGCCTTCGACTCCGGCGGGGTCGAGGCCGGTTTCCTCGGCGATACGGCGGACGGCGGGAGAGATTTCGGCGGCGGAGCCGGATTTGGCGGCGATCGGCGCGGACTTCGGCGCGGGGGCGGCGGCCGGAGCAGGCGTGGCGGCCGGCTTGGCGGCGGGCGCCGGAGCGGTAGTCGGTGCGTTACCGGCGGCGCCGGCTTCGATCGAGGCGACGACTTGTCCGACCACGACGTCGGTACCGGCGTTGACGACGATGGTGATCTGTCCGTCGACTTCGGCGGTGCCTTCGGAGGTCACCTTGTCGGTTTCGTAGGAGAACAGCGGCTGGCCCTTGCGGACGGCGTCACCGGACTTGACCAGCCAAGCGGCCAGCAGGCCTCCGGTGATGGATTCGCCCATGGGAGGGATTTTGACTTCGACGGCCATGAAAGTTGGGTGGTCATCAAATTGGAACCCATTCCGAGGCCTTTCAACGGGGAAATAGCCCTTTAAACGACCTATGAAGGCCGTTTGAGGGGTAGTAGGATGCGAAGACAGACCGACAAAATCCGCTACTGACCCTTATTAGACGCCGAAGGCCTGTCGGATCACGTCCGCCTGCTCGATCTTGTGGACCGAGAGCGAACCGACCGCCGGGGAGGCGGCGGCGTCGCGTCCTGCGTAGAGCGGGCGAAGGCCGAGGGCTTCTTCGACGAGCGGTGCGACGAAGGACCAACCGCCCATGTTCTTCAGTTCATCCTGCACCCAGACGACCTTTTGCGGCGATCCCAGGGCGGCGTGCAGCTGGGTGAGCGTGGCGGCGTCGAAAGGGTAGAACTGCTCGACGCGGATGATGGTCGTGGCGGTGTCCTTGCGGGCGGCGCGTTCGGCGTCGAGCTCGTAGAAGACCTTGCCGGAGCAGAGCAGCAGGCGCTCGGTCTTGGCGGCCGGCGTCGCGTCGGGGAGGATGGCCTGGAAGCGTCCGCCGGTGAGTTCGGCGAGGGTGCTCACGCAGGACTTATGGCGCAGCAGGCTCTTGGGGGTCATCACGACCAAGGGCTTGCGCAGGTCCGACTTCACCTGGCGACGCAGGGCGTGGAAGAGCTGCGCCGGGGTGGACGGCTGGGCCACCTGCAGGTTGTTTTCGGCGCAGAGCTGGAGGAAACGTTCGAGGCGGGCGGAGGAGTGCTCCGGACCCTGGCCTTCGTAACCGTGCGGCAGCAGCATCACGAGACCGCTGGTCTGGCCCCACTTCGATTCGGCCGAGGCGATGAACTGGTCGATCATGATCTGCGCCCCGTTGGCGAAGTCGCCGAACTGGGCTTCCCAGATCACCAACGAATCCGGGGCTTCGAGCGAGTAGCCGTAGTCGAAACCGAGCACCGCGTATTCGGACAGGGAGGAGTTGACCAGTTCGATCTCGGCGCCGGCGATCGAACCCAGCGGGCAGTATTCGGCGTCGTTGGAAGGATCGTGCAGGACCGCATGGCGGTGGGAGAAGGTGCCGCGTTCGCAATCCTGGCCGGAGATGCGCACGGGGTAGCCTTCGGCGAGCAAGGAAGCGAAGGCGAGACCTTCGCCGAGGCTCCAGTCGATGTTCGTCCCTGCCTTGTAGGCTTCGGCCTTGGCGTCGAGGAGGCGCTTGATCTTGGGGTTGGGCGCGAAGTCCGGCGGAGTCTGCCAGAGCACCGGGGCGACCTTGTCCAGCAGCTCGCGCGGCGCCGAGGTGTCGACGGAATGCTCGTAGGCGGAGCGGAATGGACGGACGCCGACGGGCTTGGTCTTGCGCTCTTCGACCTCCGCGGCGATCGCGGCCTGGGCGCGTTCCTGGGCGGCGTTGAGCAGCACGTCGAATTCGGTGCGCAGGGCGATGAGCTCGCCGTCCGGGGCCGACTTGGATTCGGTCAGGCGGGAGGCGTAGAGTTCCGCGACGCTCGGATGGGCGGCGATCTCCTTGTAGAGCACGGGCTGGGTGAAGGCCGGTTCGTCCGTCTCGTTGTGGCCGTAGCGACGGTAGCAGACGATGTCCACGACGGCGTCGGCGCCGAACTTCTGGCGATACTCCAGCGCGATCTCGGCCGCGAGCACGACGGCGTCGGGATCGTCGCCGTTGGCGTGGAAGATCGGCGACTCGGTGAACTTCGCGATCTCGGTGCAATGACGGCCGGTGCGGGCTTCGTCCGGGTTGGTGGTGAAGCCGACCTGGTTGTTCGACACGATGTGGAGCGTGCCGCCCACCTGGTAGCCCTTGAGGCCGGCGAGGTTGAGCGTCTCCATGACCACGCCCTGGCCGGCGAAGGCGGCGTCGCCGTGCAGCAGGATGGGCAGGACCTTGGAGCGGTCGGCGCCGCCCTGGAGGTCGACGAGCGCGCGGGCGCGGCCGAGGACGACAGGATTGACGGCTTCGAGGTGGCTGGGGTTGAAGGCGAGGGTGACGCCGATCTCCTTGCCGTCGACGACGCGGGCGCCGGCGTAGCCGAGGTGATACTTCACGTCGCCGTCGCCGTGGGTGGTGTCCGGGATGTGCTGGTCGGAGAAGCCGGCGAAGAGGGCCTCGGGCTTCTTGCCGCAGACGTTCACCAGGACGTTCAGACGGCCACGGTGGGCCATGCCGATGACGAGGTCGGAGACGCCGGCGGAGGGGGCGCGATGGATGAGCTGGTCCATCACCGCGAGCATGACTTCGCCGCCTTCGACGGAGAAGCGCTTGGCGCCGACGAAGGTCTTGTGGAGGAAGCGTTCGAACTGCTCGGCCTGCACGATGGAGCGCAGGAAACGTCGGCGGGCCGCGGCGTCGTAGGACGGGCGGAGGCCGCAGCTTTCGACGCGCTCCTGCAGCCAGCGGCGGCGCTCGCCGTCCTGGATGTGGCTGAACTCGACGCCGATCGGACCGCAATAGGTGGACTTCAGCTTGGCGAGGATCTCGCCCAGCGGGAGCATCTGGCCGCCGAGGAAATCGCCGGTGTGGAAGACGCGGTCCGCCGGCAGGGCGTCGAGGCCGAGGGCCTTGTCGGTGAGTTCGAAGTGCGGGAAGGGCTCGGCGAGAGGGTTGATGCGGGCCTGCAGGTGGCCGATCATCCGATACGCCTGGATGGCGGCGAGGACCTTCCATTGGGCGGCGGCGTCGACGGAGCCGGCGGAGGGAGCTCCTTTGCCCGGCTTAGGAGGAAGACTGAGGCCGAGCTCGAAGCCTTCGAAGAACGAGCGCCAGTCACCGTCGACCGAGGAAGGGTCCTTGGACCACTGCTCGTGATAAGATGCGATGAGGTCTGCGTTCCACCGGCTGCCGACGCTGAGATGTTTCATTTTTGGCCTGTAAAAGGGAAGTAAAACTAAACCAGAGACCTGAACATAAACAAGCCCAGACCCTGCCCAAATTTGTCAGTTATTGGGGGTTGTAAGACCAAATGCGGCAGGGTCTAATTCGTGACCGTCGATGTCTTCCCCGCGTCCGGCCAACCGCTCCTACTCCACGGCAGCCCTGGAGCGGTGGTTCGCGTCCCTGCCGGAAGATTGGGAAGACGCTTTCAAGGCCGCGGACCTCACCGAAGGACGCCGTCTCTACACCGAAGGATTGGTCAGACAGATCGAACTCAAGCCGGAGAGCGCCGAAGCCGTCACCCGCACGGAGGAGCAGACGGTCCGGGCCGTCATCGAGATCGTCGAAGGCAAGCTCGAGTGGCGCACCTCGCTCCCCGAAGAGGAGAACGGCGCCCCTTTCGCCGTGGCGTCCATCTATGAGGTGGAGGAATTGCTCGCCGACGAGCTTCCGGCGATCGACGAATCGGCGATGGCCGCATCGCCCGAGGCGCCGAAGGAGCCGGAGCGCAAGGACGCCAACGCCCGCGCCTCGCTCAAGCTTCAGGTCAGCTTCGAGCTTTCCTCCGACGGCCTGAAGATCTCCGCTTGCTGGGCCGGGCGGGGAGGGAATGCCTGGAACTGCTTCGGTCCCGGCGCGGTGCCCGGCGACGAGCTTTCGGACGAACAACGCCAGACTTTGTTCCGCTTCAATACGGTGGCCCACCGGGCCGGCTTCGCCTACGGCAAGGCCACCGGAGCCTGGGCGATCGACAACATCGGCCGGATCGAACGGTTCGTCCGGGAGGACCTGACCGAGTGGCGCAAGCGCTTCAAGCTGGTCGGGGAGGACGCCCTCAACATCTTCCGCAACGAACAGCTGCAGGTCGCCGTCGACGCCGAAGCCGAATCGGCGGCGGACGGGAAGTCCTTCAGGCTCAACTGGCGGCTGAAGGCCGGCGGGCACCGGCTGCTCGCCGACGAACAGAAACTGCTGCTCAAGGCCGGCGGCCGTCCCGTCATCCTCCCCGGCAAGGGAGTCGTCGCCTACAACGCCGCCGTCGCGGACTTCTCCGAAGACTGGCGGGCGAAGGACGGCGAGGTGCCGCGCTACCTGCTGCTCTCGCTCTTCGATCATGCGGCCGTCGGCGCCCTCAAGCTCAACGACGACCTCAAGGCCTGGAAAGACAAGCTGCTCCATGAGCCGGCGCCGCCCGACAACCTGCCCGCGCATCTGCGTCCCTATCAGGCCAAGGGCGTCGCCTGGCTCGGCCGGCTCTGCGAACTCGGCGCGCATCCGTTGCTCGCCGACGAGATGGGCCTCGGCAAGACCGTCCAAGTGCTCGCCTTGCTCGCCTCGCGTCCCGTCGGCGAGCGCTCCCTCATCGTCTGCCCGGCCAGCGTCATCCCGGTCTGGCTGGGCGAGATCAAGCGCTTCCATCCCGAGCTCAGCGCCGGCACCGCCGTGCTCACGGCCGAGGACGATTTCGTCAAGAATCCCGGCGCCCGGCTGTGGATCTCCAGCTACACCCAGCTTCGCCGGCATGCCGATCTGCTGCCCAAGACCCGCTTCGGCTACGCGGTGCTCGACGAGGCCCAGGCCATCAAGAACCCGGAATCGAAGACCACGCAGACCTGCGTCGCGCTCCAGGCCGACCACCGCATCGCGATCACCGGCACGCCGCTCGAGAACCGGCCCACCGACCTGTGGACGATCTTCCGGTTCCTCATGCCGGGCCTGCTCGGCAAACGCGCCGGCTTCGAGCGCCTGATGCTCCGCGACGCGTCCGTCGCCCTCGGCAAGGTCCGCCGGCAGGTCTCCCCGTTCATCCTCCGTCGCCTCAAGCGCCATGTCGCCGCCGACATCCCGCCGAAGATGGAAGTCGTGCTCCCGTGTCCGCTCACGCACGAGCAGCGTTCGCTCTACCAGCACCTCACCCAAGGCAGCGGCCTTTCGGGCGAGCTCGCCTCGCTGCTTTCGAAGGACGCGACTTCCGTGCTCACCTTGCTGATGCGCCTGCGTCAGGTCTGCTGCGATCCGGGCCTGCTGCCCGACAATTCCACCTGCCCGTCGGCGCATTCCGGCAAGATCACCTTGCTCGTCTCCAAGCTCGCGGAGATCGCCGCCAACGGCTCGAAGGCCGTGGTCTTCTCGCAGTTCGTCTCCCTCATCGAACGCGTCAAGGCGACCCTCGCCCGCGATCTGCCGTCCCTGCCGATCTTCGAGCTCACGGGCGAGACCAAGGACCGCTCCGCCCCGGTGGAGCAGTTCAAGGAGACCAAGGGCCCGGCGCTCTTCCTCGCCTCGCTCAAGGCCGGCGGCACCGGCATCACGCTGAACACCGCGGAATACGTCTTCCTGATGGACCCGTGGTGGAATCCGGCCGTCGAGGCCCAGGCGGTCGACCGCGTGCACCGCATCGGCCAGAAGAACCCGGTCCTGATCTACCGCATGATCGCCCCGGGCACCGTCGAGGAGCGCATCGAGGAGCTCAAGCAGGAGAAGCGCGAGCTGTTCTCGACCGTCGTCGGCGACATCCCGGACATGACCGACTGGACGCGCCACTTCTCGTCGCTGGACGCGCTCATCCGCCTCAGCGATTCCCCGGCCGCCGCGGCTTCCGCGGAGACGGCGCCGGAACGCGACGCCGAAGGCTGATCACTTCGCGATCAGGTCGTACTCCTCGGCGCCCGTCACGGTGACCTCGGCGAACTGGCCGATCGCGAGCTTCTTCGGGACCTTGACGATGCCGTCGATCTCCATGGCGTCGCCGGTGCTGCGGGCGACGCCCGGGCTTTCGACGAGGACGCGGAGCCGGCGGCCGACGAAGGCTTCGCCGCGCTGCTTCGAAAGCCGTTGGAGGAGGAGCATGGCGCGGGCGTGGCGGTCGGCCTTCACCTCATCGGAGAGATGGCCCTCCATCCGGGCGCCCTTGGTGCCTTCTTCCTTGGAATACTTGAACACGCCGACGCGGTCGAACTTCGTCTCTTCGAGGAAGGCGAGCAGCTCGGTGAAGTCCTCCTCGGTCTCGCCGGGGAAGCCGACGATGAAGGTGGTGCGGATGACGAGGTCCGGGATGCCGGCCCGCATGCGCTTGATCAGGTCGCGGATATAGGCGCCGTCGGTCTCGCGCTGCATGGCGCCGAGCATCTTGTCCGAGACGTGCTGGAGCGGGATGTCGACGTAGCGCACGACGTGCTTGGACCGCCCGATGGTCTCGATGAGCTCGTCGCTCCAATGGGCGGGGTGCGTGTAGAGCAGGCGGATCCAGAAGTCCCCCTCGATCTGGTCCAGCTCGCGGAGGAGCGAGGCGAGCGACTCGCCCTTGGAGGAGTCGACCTTGCTGCGCGGGTTCGGACGCGCGTCGGTCCAGCGGTCCATGCCGAAGTAGGTGGTGTCCTGGGAGATCAGGTTGATCTCCTTGACGCCCTCGGCGACGAGCTGGCGGGCTTCCTTGACGACGGATTCGACCGTGCGGCTGCGGTGACGGCCGCGGATGCGGGGGATGATGCAGAAGGTGCAGGGGTGGTTGCAGCCTTCGGCGATCTTGATGTAGGCCGAGTGACGCGGCGTGAGGCGGAAGCGAGGGGTGTCGAAGTCCGGGATGAACGTCGTGGTCTTGGCCAGGAACTCGGTCATGCCGGCTTCGCCGCCCATGACCTTATGGATGACGGGGACGATGTTGGTGACCTGGTCGAGGCCGATGAAAGCGTCGACCTTGGGGAGCTCGACGCGGCCTTTGGCGCCCTCGACGACGGGGAGGGCGCCCTGGTAGCGTTGCGACATGCAGCCGGCGACGATGAGCTTCTGGCCCTTCTTGCGGGCGGTGGCCTTGCCGTCGCTCATCTCGTAGATGGCCTCGAGCGCCTCATGCTTGGAGGCGTCGATGAACGAGCAGGTGTTGACGATGACGACGTCGGCTTCGGCGGCGTCCGGGGTCATGGACATGCCGGCCTTGGCGAGGTGGCCGATCATGATCTCGGAATCGATCAGGTTCTTGGCGCAACCCAGGGAGACGAGGCCTACTTTGACGGACATGACGGGATAAGGAGCGGAGACGGGACTAAATGCAACCCCAGGCCTCAGAGGGTGAGCCAGGCTTCGGCCGGAATGGTCTCCGGTCGGGCCAGGCTGGTCAGGCCGTAGCGCGGGAGGCCGGCCAGCCAGGCGGCGACGTCCGGGGCGTCGGGAAAGAGCTTCCTGGCGGCGGAGCCGACCTGCTTGCGACGTTGGGTGAAGAGCATGCGGGCGACCTCACGGGCGCGCGGGCTGAGCCGACGGGCATCGGGGCGGCGGCGCAGGACGAGCAGGCAGGAATCGACCTTGGGAGGCGGGTTGAAGGACTGGGCCGGCACCGGATGAACCTTGACCTTCTCGAAGGCGAGATGGACCTGGGCGGTGACGGCGGACCAATGTCCGGTCCCGACTTCCGCGGTGAGTCGCTCGGCGGCCTCGCGCTGCAGCATGAGCACCATCATCGACGGATGGGGTCCGGCGCAGATCGCGTCCATCCAAGGGGTCGAGATCGCGTAGGGCAGGTTGGCGATGACCTTGAACGACCCGTCGGTCGCGTCGGTCAGGCCCGCCCGCGGGAAATCCACGGCGTCGCCTTCCTTGAGATGGAACGTCTTGGGAAAGCGCGGCAGCAGGGACTCCGTCAGATGGAAGTGCATCGTGCGGTCGGCTTCGACCGCGAAGAGGTCCGCGCCGGCGCACAGGAGGGTGCGGGTCAGCGTGCCCAGCCCGGGGCCGACTTCGACGACCGTGTCGCCGGCCTTCACTTCGCCGAGCTCGAGGGACTTGCGGACGATGTTGCCGTCGATCAGGAAATTCTGACCGAGCCACTTCTTGGGCATGTGCGAGAGGCGGGCCAGCAGGTCCCGGGTCTCGTTCGGCGAAAGCGGCCCTTCGTTCATGCGGATTGCAACGCCTTCATCAGTGCGGCCGGATCGGCGGCGCGCATCAGGGACTCGCCGACCAGCAGGGCGTCGGCGCCGGCGGCCCGCATGCGGGCGGC
>JACCEC013280599.1_pt1 | contig 33449 bp, 27 predicted proteins | sample 7450121 | NCBI WGS metagenome assembly JACCEC01 (sample SAMN15323455, study PRJNA562643) | freshwater metagenome | isolation source: river surface water | place: USA:Blue River Watershed | collected 2017-08-18 | reverse complement strand
TCTACTAAATACGGGTATTTTTTATGTTTGCCAAGTACCAATTATAAAATAAAATTCAACAATTATTTTGTCAATAAAGACAATTACTATTCCATCACTTCTAAACCCTTGTTTGGTTTGAAAATGGGAGGTTTGGTTAATTTCAAATTAAACGATTATTTTGATTTTAGGGTATTACCTACGGTAGCAATTTATGAACGTTCTTTAAGGTATAGCTATATCAATACGACCACTTCAAAAGACTCGACTTATACCCAGAGTAAAGGAGCTTCAGCATGGTTTGAACTACCAATTATGCTCAAATATAAATCCGAACGCCGAGGCAATATAAGAATGTACGTTTTTGGTGGTGCGAGATTAGGACTGGAAACCAACGCTATCAATAGAAGAGCCAAGAAATTATTTACGACCAAAAATACCGATTTAAGTATTGAATATGGAACGGGTATCGAATTTTTTAGAGAATATTTCAAATTTGCTCCCGAAATCCATTTTTCCCATGGCTTCGTTAATTTAGTTGACCCTGTAAGTAATTTCAATACGCCACTCGCTGGTGTAGGGAGAATGACTTCACACACCATTACACTATATTTGATTTTTGAATGATTTTTTCATGAAATATATATTGATTTTTTTGGTAAGACTTTACCAAGCTGGCATTTCTCCTTGGTTTCCTCCTTCATGCAGATACACCCCTACTTGCTCACAATATGCGGTAGAAGCACTTCAAAAATATGGTTTTTTAAAGGGTTCTTGGCTGGCAATGAAACGCATTGGAAGATGCCACCCCTTTAGCAGTACACACGGGCATGACCCCGTCCCTTAAAATACTATTTTTTGCTAAATGAATATTTAGCCAAATAAATATGACAAATTTGGATTAATTAAAGAATTTTATTGATTATTTTTGCAATTATAAGAAATGATAATTTTTTATTGTCTTTTCTTATAAAATAGTTTCTAAATTTGAGATAGAATTTGATTTTCTTCATTATTCCTTAAATTTTTACACGTTTTTAACCAAATTGAAATTATATCCGAAGGCTTGATGAATACGTATTACATTATAGATTTTGATAGTACTTTTACGAAAGTAGAAGGCTTAGACGAATTAGCAAATATCGCTCTGACGGGCAGCTCTAATCAGGAAAAAATAGTTCAACAAATTCGAGAACTGACTGAACAAGGAATGAACGGGGAAATTTCGTTTTCGGAGGCATTGAGTCGTCGTATTGCTCTTTTGAGTGCTAATCGTTCTCATATTGAAAAACTTGTAGATTTTTTATATACTAAAATCTCTGATTCGTTTCAAAGAAATGAAAAGTTTTTAAGAGAATATTCCGAACAAATCATCATTATTTCTGGCGGATTTAAAGAGTTTATTGTGCCTATTGTTACGTCTATGGGTATCAAAGAAAGTAATGTGTATGCCAATACTTTTATTTTTGATGAGGAGGATAATATTATCGGGGTTGATGAATCAAATGTATTAGCACATGCAGGCGGAAAAGTAACATTGTTGAAATCATTGAATCTTACTGGGGATGTTTTTGCTATTGGGGATGGCTACACGGATTATGAATTGAGAGAGTCTGGTTTGGCTAATCGATTTTATGCTTTCACAGAAAATGTAGCTCGTGAAAAAGTAACTTCAAAAGCAGACCATATTGTACCCTCTTTAGATGAATTTTTGTACCTCAATAAATTACCAAGAAGCCAATCTTATCCTAAAAGCCGTATTAAGGTATTGTTGCTTGAAAATGTACACTCGGTTGCCATAGAAGCATTCAAAAGAGAGGGTTTTGATGTAGAGTTCCATAAAGGAGCAATGGATGAGGAAGAATTAATTGAAAAAATCAAAGGTGTTTCGATTTTGGGAATTCGTTCCAAAACAAATGTTACTAAAAAAGTTCTTGAAAATGCAGATAAATTAAGTACCATTGGTGCTTTTTGTATCGGTACAAACCAAATTGATTTGGCGACTTGTACCGATAAAGGTATTGCGGTTTTCAATGCTCCATACAGCAATACTCGCTCGGTGGTAGAATTAGCAATCGGCGAGATGATTTTACTTATTCGGAATGTCTTTACGAAAAGTAATCAAATGCACGCTGGCAAATGGGACAAATCTGCCAATAATAGTTTTGAGGTAAGAGGAAAAAAAATCGGATTAGTGGGTTATGGACATATAGGAACGCAGCTTTCTGTTATCAGCGAAGCTTTAGGTATGGAAGTCTATTTTTATGATATCGTAGATAAAATGCCTATTGGTAATGCAAAGAAGTGTCGTTCTCTAGAAGAAGTTTTGCGTGTGGCGGATGTAGTTAGTTTGCATATTGATGGTAGAAAGGAAAATCTCAATGTCATTGGTAAGAAAGAGTTTGAGATGATGAAAGATGGTGTAATTTTTATGAATTTGGCTAGAGGGCATGTGGTAGATGTGCCTGCATTGGTAGAGGCTCTCAAGAGTGGTAAAGTTGCTGGTGCTGGTGTAGATGTGTTTCCTTATGAACCAAAGACAAATAGCGAACCATTTGAAAATGAACTGAAAGGAATTCCAAATGTTATTCTGACTCCACATATCGGAGGTAGTACAGAGGAGGCTCAAGAAGGAATTGGCACTTATGTTCCAGAAAGGCTTTTAGAATATATGAATAATGGAAGTACTACTGGAAGTGTCAATTTCCCTGAGGTTCAGCTACCATTATTGAAGGATTCGCATAGACTACTAAACATTCATAAAAATGTGCCAGGAATTTTAGCAAAAATCAACAATATTTTTGCCAAGCACCAAATCAATATCAATGGACAATATCTGAAAACCAATGAGAAAATTGGCTATGTAATCATGGATATTAGTAAAGGTTATACTGACGAGTTTGTGCAGGAAATCAAGGATTTGGAAGCTACTATTCGCTTCAGAATGTTGTATTGAGATTATTTCAACACAAAAGAAAAAACTCCCGAAATGCTACATTTGGGAGTTTTTTTTGATTATAAATGGAGGCTATTCATTAGAACCCAGAACCTCCGGCGTAAAGTTTTACATCATCCAAAGTAATTTTTGAACCACACATAATTACTAGTCTTTCTACTACATTTCTTAGTTCACGTACATTACCCGTCCATGGAAGATTTTTCATATATTCCATAGCATCGGATTCAAATTCTTTGGCACTATCGCCATACTCCTCAGCAACATCATTTAGGAATTTTTCTGCCAATAAAATAATATCTTCCTTCCTATCGGATAGAGCAGGAACATGGATTGGAATAACATTTAGACGATGAAATAAATCCTCTCGGAAATTGCCCTCAGCTATTTCTTTTTTCAAATCTTTATTAGTAGCGGCAATTACTCTGACGTTTATTTTGATTTCTTTATCGCCCCCAACTCTCGTGATTTTACTTTCTTGTAAAGCACGTAATACTTTTGCTTGTGCCGAAAGGCTCATATCTCCAATTTCGTCCAAGAATAGTGTTCCGCCATCTGCTTGTTCGAATTTACCAATTCTTTGTTTAATAGCAGAAGTAAATGCCCCTTTTTCATGCCCGAAAAGTTCGCTTTCAATCAATTCAGAAGGAATAGCAGCACAATTGACTTCTACCAAAGCTTGATTGCAACGACTACTTTTTTCATGAATTTGCTTAGCGACCATTTCTTTTCCCGAGCCATTAGGGCCTGTTACTAAAACCCTCGCTTCCGTAGGTGCAACCCTATCTATGGTTTCTTTTACCTTTTGAATCAAAGGAGAAACCCCCACAATTTCGTTGATTTTATAAATTTTCTTCTTCAGTACCTTAATTACTTCCACGTCCTTGTTCTTTTCGATGGCATTTCGAACAGTAATCAATAGGCGATTCAAATCAGGTGGCTTTGTAATAAAATCAAAAGCACCTCTCTTGGTAGCTTCTACTGCATTTTCAACATTTCCAAAAGCAGAAATCATGACAAATTGGGTCATTACACCCTCTTCTTTAGCTTTAAGTAACATTTCCAAACCATCAAGCTTGGGCATTTTTATGTCACATATAGCCACATCATAAGGGATTTTAAGAAGCATCTCAAGCCCTTCTTCGCCATCTCTGGCTTCGCTTACTTCGTAATTTTCATACTCCAGAATATCACGAAGGGCATCTCGAATACTTTTTTCGTCATCAACAATCAATATCTTTGCCATCTATGGGAAAACTCGTTTGGTTAAATTAATTTTTATGGATAATCAGGTATTTTTATTATTAGACGCAAAATAGCAAAAAAAATAACAAAAAACTGAATTTTATTATGAAATTGCTCAAAATTTGATTGATGGGATATATTTTGTCGATTTTTCTTTATCATCTTTTTGGAACATAGTACGGAAAAATATGTTTTATATAAATATCGGAAAATAAAATAAATCTCGACCGATTATTCATCAATATTTTTAGAGAAATTATGAAAATTGCAGTCATTGGAGCAGGAATTGGAGGAATCGCAACAGCCATTCGATTGGCGAACCAAGGAGAAAAGGTTGAAATATTTGAGGCAAATTCCTATGCAGGTGGAAAATTGAGCGAGTTTCAGCAAGGTTCTTATCGCTTCGATGCTGGACCTTCCTTATTTACGATGCCTCATTTAGTGGACGAATTGTTTAAAATATGCGGAAAAAACCCAATAGACTATTTTGCCTATGAACGCCTTCCGGAAGTTTGCAGGTATTTTTGGGAAGATGGAACAAGACTTAATGTTTCTGCCAATATTGATACGTTTTCATTAGAAGTAGAGCAAAAAATAGGAGAACCCGCATACAAAATCAAGAATTTTTTACAAAAAGCTGCATTTAAGTATGAGATTCTTAGTGGGCTATTTTTGGAAGATTCTTTACATAAAATATCTACTTGGATTTCTAAAAAAGCATTTCGAGGTTATTTCAATTTACCAAGATTAGGTATTTTTTCGACCATGAATAAAGAAAATGAGACTTTTTTCTCTAAACCTAAAATGGTACAATTATTCAACCGATATGCCACCTATAATGGTTCAAACCCCTACCAAACGCCCGCAACTCTAAATATTATTCCACATTTAGAGTATAATATAGGGGCTTTTTTCCCAAAACAAGGAATGTATGGCATTACTTCAGGCTTAGTTCGTTTGGCAGAAGAATTAGGAGTAATTTTTCATTATAATTCACCCATTCGTAGCATTGTGGTGGAAAATAAGAAAGCAAATGGGATTCAATTAGAAAATGGCGAAATCTTGTATTTCGATGCTATTGTTTCTAATATGGATGTTACACCTACTTATAAAAAGCTTTTGCCAAATCAAAAAGCTCCCGAAAAGATATTAAAACAAGAAAAAAGTGGTTCGGGACTTATTTTTTATTGGGGAATAAGAAAAGAATTTAGTGAATTAGGACTACATAATATCTTTTTTTCGGATAATTATGCAGCCGAATTTGAACACCAATTTAAGCATCAAACGATTTATCAGGACCCAACTATTTACTTAAATATTACTTCAAAATATAAAAAAGATGACGCTCCTGAGGGTTCAGAAAATTGGTTTTTATTAATCAACGCACCTGCGAATGAAGGGCAAAATTGGGATATAATCGTTCAGCAAACTAGAAAAAATATTATTGATAAATTAAGTAGAATTTTGGGGGAAGATATAGAATCCCTAATTGATAGCGAATCTGTTTTAGACCCAAGAACCATCGAACTACGAACCTCATCCGATAAAGGAGCTTTATATGGAAATAGCTCAAACAATAAATTCGCTGCATTTTTAAGACACCCTAATTTTTCCAAGAAAATTCAGAATTTATATTTTGTGGGCGGAAGTGTACACCCAGGAGGCGGAATTCCATTGGCATTATCATCTGCCAAAATTACTGCTCAAACTATAAGAGAAAGGCAAAAATAAATAAAAAAAGGAAGGTGTGCCAAAAACACACCCTCCTACAATCACTTATTCTCTGGAAATTTTACTCGCTCCGCTTGTATTAGAACTAAGTTGCTTTACCCTTCCCAATGCGATTTTACTTGCCCCAGATGCCTCAATATCTGCAATATTTACTTGCATTTTTTGAGCATTGATTTTACACGCTCCACTCACATCTATCGTTAGCTTATTTGCACTTCCTATAAAATCAGCTTTGGACGCACCAGATGCTGAAAAATCAAGAGAGGCGACTTCTGCATCTAAAGCTAACTTGGATGCACCAGATAAATTTATCGCTAAATTCTGACTTAAATTCTTAAAACCAATCACTTTGGACTTAGACGCACCCGAAATATCCAAGCTTTTGAGTTCAGGCATGGTAATAAAAATATAAATACGGTGATTATGTAAATTGAATGAAAAATTATCTTCGTATCCGATTTCTAATTCTCCATCAGAAACATTTAGCTCCAAATCATCAAGTGCGTCTTTCGAATCAGATTGAGCTTCAATCCCGAAAGTATTTCCTTTTTTTACAACCATCACAAAAGCCCCACCACAGTCAATTTTATTAAAATCTTTTAAAGCATATTTTTTTGAAAACTCCGCTTTTTCTTCAAAAACACCGTAATCGAATGAAGCAGAAGCATCGTCATAAAAATCCTCATTAAGGGCGTTTCTTTCCTCTGAAGTTAATTTTGGGCAATCCAAACATACCATTCCCGAATCCGGTTTCATCATAAAAGTATATTGAAATATATCTTCACCATCAACTTCAAAATTATGATTTCTCCAATCGCTTTGATAAATGGTATAATAAAATTCCTTTGTGATTTTGAATGCTTTATTATATGGAATCGACAAATTCATCTCTAACTTTTGAGCACGAAAAGGAGTTTTTTCAGGAATTGAAATTTCCCTATCGAAAAGTAAAGCAGAATCTTTTTGAGTAATCGTATAATTGATTTTTTGAGCAAATTGATTGGCTTTTTCTTTTGTTTCACCCGAAGCCTTGAAAGTTTGCTCAAGTTTTAATTCATTGCCTTCATAACCAATTAAATTAACACGAGCTTCGTTGTCTATCTTTATACCAACTTCAACCTCATTATCTCTCGGATTTACATCAAGTACTAAGATTTTTCCATTCATAGGGAAATTTTTTGTTTGAGCATATTGCCCTCGTTTAGCGAAATTAAGAGCTGATTTCGCAACCAAAACCCCCGTTCCCAAAAGACCTGTTATCCATAAAGCAAGAATGGTAAGCCAGAAATTCCTTGTACCTATTTTTTTGTTACTAATTAAAGTTAAGCCTGATAATAGTAAAGCAAATGGAGGGATAATTCCTGCAAAAAACACAAAGAATATAAACAAAGGATGCACTTCCAAGACTAATTGATGAAATGGAGCATTGTCGATAAATCTCAAGCCCTCAACTCCGGAAATTACACCAAAAAATGCCGTAATCGAAATAACAATCCCAAGCATCAAAGCAATTCCGATAATGCTTAGCAACAAGCCCGTAAATACCCTCACAACTGGTAGAATACTTTTTAAAATTTCACCCAAGGCTTTTATCAATATTGCTAATAGTCTGAAAGGAAATAATAGAGCTTTTGTTACGAAGTTTTCAGGTACATTCTTATCTACGCTAATATTTTCTTTAATACTATTTTCTATATTCGACAATGTGACGGGTTCACCTTTCATTTCCATTTTTTGAGTGATTGTTGCTGCTTTAGGGGCAATTATCCACAAAATAATGTAAGTTAAAAAACCTATTCCAAAAACAAAAAAGCCAATTGCAAACAATAACCGTACAACAGTAACATCTATACCAAAATATGCTGCCAAACCACTACATACACCGCCTAATACTTTAGAATCCTCATCTCGGTATAATTTTTTTATATGTTTGTCTTCGTCTAAATTAGCATTGGGTGGAATCACAATCCAACAAACTAAATACGCCATAAATAGTACTCCTGAAACTGCATCGAACGAATCATCGATAGCTGGAGCTACTAAAAAGCAGAATAGATAAATAATTCTCATCCAGACAATATCAATGCTGAAATAATGGGCCAATCCAGCCAAAACTCCGCCTAAAGCTTTTCGCTTGGTATCACGATATAATTTTTTTGATTTATTTTCGTCTGTATTGCCAGAAAAAGCATTTTGGTCTGAAATTTTTGCATTTTTAAGGTCTTCTTCTTCCTCAATAGCTTCAAAATCAGCCACTGTTCCCATTGATTGTATCAGAGAATTGACTTGTTCGATACCAATGACTAAATTGGTTTCTGGATTTTGTCCAGCGATAAATTTTTCGGCAATACGAGCCTCAATATCAGACACAATTTCATCACTTCCTTCATAAGAAGCAAAATATTGTTTGATGGCGTTCAGGTATTGACTAAGTTTTTCGTAGGCATCTTCTTCAATATTGAAAATGAGTCCAGCTATATTGATTTGAATCGTTTTTTTCATTTTTCTTCAATTTAATTCTTTAATAATTAAACTTTTTTATTTTTTATTGATAATCGTATGTACAGAAGAAGCAAGCTCTGTCCATGTGGTATTAAGATTGTCTAAAAATATTTTTCCTGTTTCTGTCAATACATAATATTTTCTAGGCGGACCTGAGCTAGATTCTACCCATTTATAATCGAGTAAACCTGCATTTTTGAGTCGGGTCAATAATGGATATAAAGTCCCTTCAACTACCATAATTTTAGCATTAATTAGCTCATATAAGATTTCAGAAGCATAAATTTCGCCTCTTGAGATGATATGTAAAATGCAAAATTCGAGTATTCCCTTTCGCATTTGTACCTGGGCATTTTCTAAATCCATAATATTATATTTTGGTTATTTTAAATTCTTTATTTTTCTGATACAAATATATAATAAGGTACTATGCAATGCAAGATACTATATAAAATTTTAGGTATAATTTCGATGAAAGGCGAGAAAAAAGGGTTGAAAGGTTTTTGAGGAAAATGATTTATGCTGATTTTACATATTTCATTGAAGAAAAGCGACTGCTACAAGTCCGTAAATTTTCTATTGAATGTTTGCTTTTATTAAAAAAACACTAAATTTACACCATCAAACAATCAAACGACAACATGGCATCAAACAGAACATTTACGATGATTAAGCCCCATGCGGTAGCTGAAAATCATATTGGCGAAATAACGGCTTTGATTGAAGCTGCCAACTTTAAAATTATCGCAATGAAAAAGACACAGCTTTCTGCTACTCAGGCAGGAAAATTTTATTCGGTACACCAAGGCAAGCCCTTTTATGAAGATTTATGCCAAATGATGTCTTCCGGACCAATAGTTGCTATGATTTTAGAAAAGGAGAATGCAATACAAGATTTCAGAACTTTGATAGGAGCTACTAATCCCGATAACGCCGCAGAAGGAACTATTAGAAAAAAGTTTGCTAAATCCATGACAGAAAATGCTATTCACGGATCAGATTCTGACGAAAATGCCCAAATAGAAGGCTCTTTTTTCTTTTCAGACCTAGAAAAATTTTAATTTAATTTTTTGTGTTTCCTATATCCAAACAACATAGGAAACACAAAATTTATTATTTTTTCGCCTCTTCTTCTTTCAGACTTCTTCTCAAAATTTTACCGACATTGGTTTTAGGCAATTCTGTACGGAATTCGATATGTTTTGGGCATTTGTAAGCAGTAAGATTATCCTTACAATAAGACGTAATTTGTTCTTTTGTTAGCGATTCATCTTTCTTCACTACAAAAATTTTCACTGCTTCTGTCGATTTCTCATCGGCAACACCGATACAAGCAACTTCCAATACCCCTGGACAATTAGCGACGACTTCCTCAATTTCATTTGGATATACATTAAATCCAGAAACCAAAATCATATCTTTTTTTCTATCCACAATCTTAAAGAAACCATCCGAATCCATCACGCCGATATCACCCGTTTTAAACCACGTTTTTTGTTCAGTATCAGTAAACAATACTTTAGCAGTTTCATCTGGTCTTTGATAATACCCCGACATAACTTGAGGCCCTGAAGCACAAATTTCTCCTGCTTCGCCAATGTCAGCCCAAGTTCCGTCTTCTCTTAAGATGCGAAGCTCTGTACTTGGCCAAGGTACACCAATTGTTCCAACTCGATTTTCTCCTACCAAGCAATTAGAACTTAATACAGGAGATGTTTCAGAGAGACCATATCCTTCAGCTGGTAAACATCCAGTAAGTTGTTTCCAGCGATTGGCAACCACCCCTTGTAATGCCATTCCACCAGCTGAAGTAATCACTAACTTACTAAAGTCAACTTCTTTGATTTTTGGGTGATTCAACAAGCCATTATACAAAGTATTTACCCCTGTAAACACATGAGGAGGATACTTTTTCAAGTCCTTAATAAATGCTTCTAAATCTCTCGGATTTGTAATCAACAGATTCATTGTGCCTGTTTTTAAGGCAGTTAAAGCATTGACAGTCAAGGCATAAATATGATACAAAGGTAATGCCGCCACAACTACAATTTTTTCGTCATCTATTTTGTTTGTCAGCACCCCTTGCCATTCATTATTTGCTTCTAAATTTGCAACAATATTACGATGGCTAAGCATAGCTCCTTTTGAAACACCAGTCGTACCACCTGTATATTGAATAAATGCCAAATCGGAGCTATTCATTTGAGGTTTTTCCCAAATCTGTCTAGCACCTTCTTTCAAGCAATCCATCAGGTTTTTAGCTTCGGAAAGTTCAAAAGGAGGAACCATTTTTTTTACTTTTTTTACTACAAAATTGACTATTTGTTTTTTGGGAAATCCTAACATATCGCCCAACTCGGTCAAAATTACATGCTTTATTTGTGTTTTTGCAATGATTTTTTCTAAGTTAGAAGCAAAATTAGCTACAATCACAATTGCCTTAGCCCCCGAATCATTAAACTGATGTTCCATCTCTCGAGGGGTATAAAGTGGATTGGTATTGACGATAGTCAATCCTGCACGAATTGCCCCAAACATAACAACCGGATATTGCAGTACATTAGGCATTTGGATGGCTATTCGGTCTCCTTTTTTCATACCAATTTTTTGGAGATAGGCGGCAAAGTTTTCAGAAAGCTTATCGAGTTCTCCATAAGTCATTTCTTTACCCATACAAGCATAGGCAGCTTTGGTAGAAAATTTAGCAAAACCTTCTTCCATCAATTCCAAAATAGAAGGATAAGCGTCCGGATTAATTTCATAAGGGATTCCCTCTGGATAATATTTTAACCAGGGGTATGTCTGAATAGTTACGGGCATATTATTTTTAGTTTGTTTGTATTTTTTTGTGTAAAAATAAGACGATTTCTTTATTTTATATAAAATTTATAAAGAAAAAAATCTATTTTCGGCAATATTCAAATCAATCATAAGTTTAAGCGGATATTTTAAGCTAAATTTGCATATATTTTAGATTTCTCTTGAAAAATCTGCATTATTTATGGAGCAATTAACAATTATTGGTGGAGGGATGACAGGTCTTGCAGCTGCATATATAGCAGCCAAGAACGGAACAAAAGTTACCATTATCGAAGGTAGCGACAAATTTGGAGGGCTATTAAACACCTTTGAAATTGGAGGCAATCAATTAGAGCATTATTACCACCACTTTTTCACACAAGATGCTGAATTAAGATGGCTTTTAAACGATTTGGATATCGCAGATAAAGCATTTTATAAAAAAACTACCATGGGAGTTTTTAGAAACGGACAATTGTACGATTTCAATTCTCCATTAGATTTATTAAAATTCAAGCCTGTCGGATTGATAGGAAAAATACGATTCGGATTAACGAGTCTATTTTTAGGGAAATTTGCAAAATGGAGGCAAAACGAAAATATCCCTACTTTGGATTGGTTCTACAAATGGGCAGGAAGAGATATCACAGATGCACTTTGGAAACCAATGCTCACCATTAAGTTTGGCCCTTATGCGAATCAAGTTCCTTTGGCATGGATGATTGGAAGATTAGCCCAAAGATTGAACTCCCGAAAAGGTGGCGATGAACGGCTAGGATATATCAACGGAAGTTGGAAAACATTGATAGATAGACTACTCATACGCTTGGACGAATTGGGTGTTGAATTAATAAAAAACGAAAGTGTCACCGAATTTATTGGTACTTCTGAAGCACTTGAAGGTATCAAAACCAATAATAGAACCATTTTAGGCGGGAAATTTTTAGTTACAATTCCTTCAATTTATTTTAAAAATATCCAAAATTGTCCACTTAATACTAATGGGGTCGAATATTTTGGAGCAGTCTGTACAATTTTAGAACTAAATCAGTCTTTTAGTAATATTTATTGGATGAATGTTGCCGATGAAGGCTTTCCTTTTGGAGGGGTTATTGAACATACCAATTTCATTCCAAAAGAACAATATAATGGTTCTCATATTGTCTATCTTTCAAGGTATTTTGCGATGTCGGAGGAATTAGCAGAAATGAATGAAAATGAGATAAAAGACTTGATGATTCCGCCTTTAAAGAAAATTAATTCAAATTTTTCTGAGGAGTGGATTAAAAATGTTTTTGTATTTAAAACAAATACGGCTGCTACGGTTTGTGACTTGAATTTCTCTCAAAAAGTACAAAATTGCCAAACCGATACAAAAAATTTATACCTTGCCAACATGGTACATATATATCCGGATGAAAGAAGTACCAACAATTCTATCCGAGTGGCAGCAGAAGCTTGTAAAAAAATGGGAATTCAAGCAGGCGAAATTCCGTATGGAGCATCACTTTCGGCACAAATTGGATTTTAAGAGTTTACTATAAATTTATTAATTATTATTCACAATATTATATGACTACCGAACAATTGAAGGAGTTAAAAGCCAGATTAGCGGCTTTGAGGGGGTATCTTTGACTACGATAGTAAAAAAGAACAACTCGAAGATTTAGAACAACAAACTGCCCAACCCGAGTTTTGGAGCGATGCTGCAAAAGCAGAAAACGTGATGAAGCAAGTGCGTACACTTAAAGGTTGGACTATTGGCTTTGAAAATGCCAGCACCGCTATTGATGACCTTGATACATTATTTGAGTTTTATGAAGCTGGCGAAGTTTCAGAAGAGGAAGTTGATGAGGAAGGGAAAAAAGTAATCGAGGTTCTCGAAGAGCTTGAACTCAAAAAAATGCTTTCTAATGAAGAAGACCAAATGAGTGCCATATTGGAAATTAATGCTGGTGCAGGAGGTACAGAAAGTCAAGATTGGGCAAGTATTTTGATGAGAATGTATTTGATGTGGGCGAATAAAAAGGGTTATAAAGTAACAGAATTAGACTTACAAGATGGTGATACTGCAGGAATTAAGTCTGTTTCTTTACAAGTTGACGGCCCTATGGCGTATGGTTTCTTGAAGTCTGAAAATGGTGTGCATCGACTTGTGAGGGTTTCACCTTTTGATTCGAATGCCCGCAGACATACCTCTTTTGCATCCGTATTTGTAACCCCTTTGGTCGAGGATAATATTGTCATCGAAATAAATCCTGCCGATGTAGAGCTACAAACCTCTCGCTCGGGAGGTGCAGGTGGACAAAATGTCAATAAAGTAGAAACCAAAGTACAATTAACGCATAAACCTACTGGAATTGTGATTGTTTGCCAAGTGGAAAGAAGCCAATTGGCTAACCGTGAGCGTGCCATGCAAATGCTACGTTCGAAGTTATATCAGTTAGAAGTAGAAAAACGTAACGCTGCCAAAGCCGAAGTTGAAGGAACTAAACTCAAAAACGAGTGGGGTTCTCAAATCCGAAGTTATGTCATGGACGACAGAAGGGTGAAAGACCACCGTACGAATGTTCAGACTTCCAATACAGAGGCTGTATTAAATGGAGAAATAGACGATTTTATCAAGGCTTACTTGATGTCAAACTAAAAGTAAAAAGACCAATCCGTAAATGGAATTGGTCTTTTTTATTTTACATCAAATATTCTTTTTCCGATACAATTGTTAAAACCTCTGTGTCAGTCAATCTTGTTGCTAATCCATCGGTTTTAGGCAATTGATAATGAAAGAAATATTTCATGGTATGAATTTTACTTTCATAAAAATCATTGTCGATAGTTGATTCAGACAATTTTTGTCTGGCAATTATCCCCTGCTTTAGCCATTGCCAAGCAACTACATTCAAGCTGAATAACTCCATATATAAAGTAGCATCAGACAAATATCTTTCGATATCTCCCGAACCAGCTATTCCCATCAGGTGCATGGTAACTTTTTGAAGTTTTTCAAGCGAATTTTTAAGTAGAATAGCATATTTACTCAATTTTTCATCTGAAATAGCCTGCTTTATTGTATTACCAGCTTCTTCTGCCAAAAACTGCATCGCTTTACCGTTTTCCATAGGAACTTTTCTACCCAATAAATCTTGCGATTGAATACCAGTAGTCCCCTCATAAATCGGAGTAATTCTGATATCTCTATAAAATTGTTCTACTGGAAAATCTTCAGTAAAACCATATCCGCCAAAACATTGCACGGCATCACTTATTGCCAGCATTCCATACTCACACGGGAAAGTTTTGGCTATTGGGGTAAGTAATTCTACCAGCAAATGAGCTCTTCTTTTCTCTTCTTCATCCATCGTTGCTTCTGCAATATCAAAATGTTTCGAGGTTTCGATTAATAAAGACAAAGAACCTTCTACCACAGATTTTTGGAATAATAGCATTCTTCTGACATCGGGATGTTGGATAATAGCTATTTGTGGAGCATCTAAGGCATGTTTTTGATTTAATCTTCTGCTTTGCGGTCTTTCTTTTGCATATTCCAAGGCAGCATAATAAGCAGCAGAGGCAATCGACGCTCCTGTTAAACCAACTCCAATTCTTGCTTCATTCATCATTTGGAACATATAATTAAGCCCCTTATTTTCCTCTCCTACCAAATAACCGATACAGTCATCTTGCTTATCTCCGAACCCTAAGTGCATAGCTGGTACGCCTTTTTGACCTAATTTATGGTAAATACCCATCGACGTAACGTCATTATCGCTTCCATCGAGCCTAATCTTTGGCACAACAAACAATGAAATACCTTTTGTACCAAGAGGAGCACCTTTAATTCTGCCTATCAATAAATGAATAACATTATCACAGGCATCATGGTCACCTGCCGAAATAAATATTTTTTGTCCTCGAATCTTATATGTACCATCAGGCAAAGGCTCGGCTGTCGCCACAATATCTGAAAGGGAACTTCCTGCTTGTGGTTCAGTAAGGCACATTGTTCCCTGCCACTTACCTTCAAGCATCTTAGGAATATAAGCATCTTTCAGCTCTTGAGAACCAAAATTTGCGATGAGCCTAGCTGCACCAGAAGTCAAGCCTGTGTACATCATACCATTATTAGCAGCCATTAAGATATACCCTAATGCACTCGTAATTGTAACAGGAATTTGAGCCCCACCGTCTTCATAATCAAAATCAGCTCCTATTAATCCACTTTCTCCAATCGCTTTTAGATAATTTTTGATTGAGGGGTGAACACTCACCTTGCCTTCTATCAATTCAGGCTGATTTTTATCAACAGCTTTGACAAAAGGAAACATCAAATTATCTGCAATTTGTATGGCAGATTCGATGGTCATATCAAAAACTTCCTTATTGTGGTCTGCAAAGCGAGGGAATTGCGTTAATTTTTCAGCTTCATGTACCTCATAAAGCAAGAAATCAAGATTACGTTTATTAAAATATTGAGTTGCCATAGAATTTAATCAGGATTGTTTGTGTTGAAAAAGAATTCATTTAATTACATAATTCCCAACATTTTGGCATATTTCATCATTGCTGCGGGGTTTGATATTTTCAATTTCCCCATCATCATCGCCATCATTGGATTCATATCTCCAGTAGCAATTTTGACAAAATCCTCCTCCGAAGCTTTTATCACACATTCCGGCGTGCCAATCAAAGTATTTTCTAATTTTGCTACTCCATCGGCTACAATTACCGAATAATGCTCCTCTCCTCCAAAGTCAAAATGTAAATTTGTGTTGGTGTCTGCGATATCTTCTGCCGTAAGCTTCGAAACCGTATTTTGTAAATATTCTTTAGCTGTCATTTTGAGTAAAAATTTTAAGTTTTGTTTATGAAAAAGCTTCAAATTATATGATTTAAAGCATCTATTTTATTCTTTTCGAAAGATAGTAAAATTAAATAATATTATGCAAGCATACTATTAATTTTTATTGAAAATTTGGGAAATAATATAAAAATATTCATATTTGACCAACTTAGCCATGTATTTTCGCAAAAAATAAACATTTCAAATCTAAAACGAAATATCAATTGAATGCTATCAATTCTTTTCAATTTATCGAATGGAAACATATACGGTTAAGTGAATTTTTTATTTTGTGAACATATTGAGTCATTAATCTATTCCAATTGGTTAAAGTTGAAAAATAAGACATTTAAAAATACGAGCGACGAGGAATTGGTTCGATTGTATCTCGAGACCCAAAGAAACCTCTATTTTGAAGAGCTTTATGACCGATATGTCGATAAAGTTTATAGGAAATGCCTTTCCTTTGTCAAAAGTGAAGTCCAAGCGGAAGATTTTACCCATGACATTTTTTTAAGGTTAGTACTAAAAATAGGTTCTTTCAAGGAGGATGCTAGGTTTTCGACTTGGTTATATAGTATTACATATAATTATTGTATGGATCAAATGCGATTGATAAAAAAACAATCTGAAATCGCATTAGAAGATAATTTCGACATGGAAGAGGAGGAAGAAGAGGATAATGAATTTGCGGAAGTTCAAGCACAAGATTTAAAGAAAGCCCTTCAAAAGTTAGAGCCTGACGAGCGAGCAATGCTTTTAATGAAATACCAAGATGATTTTAGCAATAAAGAAATTGCCGAGACCTTCAATGTCTCTGAAAGTGCCATTAAGATGCGATTGATGCGTATAAAAAATAAATTGAGAAAGATTTATTCTGAAAATGTATTATTTATCATGATTATCATTGCTAAAGTATTTTGGTTCTGGAAAAATAAATAGTTACTTACCTTATTAATTTAGAAAAATTATGCCCGATTTTATTGATGATTTTGACGAAGAAATAACAGCCCCCGAACATTTGAAGGGCTTAATTACTGCAGAAATTGATACGATTAGAGATGTGATGCAATTGGTTCAGATGTTTATAGGAGAATCTATGGTTGCAACCGTTAAATATCTGCAAGAATTAGAACCGAAAGAAGAAGAAGAAGAAAATAAATAATATTGATTGAAAAAATTTACTAACAAATGGAACGTACACTTAGCTTTACAGACACATTATTAGAAACTTTAAGAGAAATGCTTAAAAGTTTCATGTCATTTTTCTATAACTTAATAGGTGCGATTATCATCCTTGTGGTGGGCTGGATGGTTGCTAAAATGGTTGCTGCTCTTACCCAGAAAATGCTCGAGAAAGTTGGTGCAGACCGTATCGGGGATAAATTAAACGAAATTGATGCCATCAAAGGATTAAAACTTGAGATAAAGGTTAGTAGTATTATTTCAAGAGTATTGTATTATTTCATTATTATTTTTATGTTGCGTCCAGCAGCTGACACCTTGGGTGTTCCGGCAATTTCGGACATGATTAAGCTTTTAGTAGAATTTATTCCTAAAATAATTTCTGCGGCTTTGATGTTGTCGGGTGGAATATTCTTGGCAGATGCACTTAAAGGATTTGTTGTTACTCTTTGTAAATCTTTCAATATTGCTGCAGGAAAACTTATCGGGACTGCTGTATTTTTCTTTTTACTCATCATTTTTGTCATACAATCCATTGCACAAATAGGAATCAATACCAGCTTATTGGAATCGAGCTTTAATTTATTGGTCGGAGGGGTAATGTTTGCCTTTGCCATCGGATATGGCTTTGCATCTAAAGAAATTTTATTGAATATTCTTTCATCTTTTTATAGTAAAAATAGGTATCGGGAAGGACAAGTGATTGAAATTGATGGCGTAAAAGGCGAAATTATAGCTATCGATAACACAACAATTACACTACTAACGGAAGATTCGAGGACTATTTTTCCGCTTCAGCTATTACAATCTAAAAAAGTAGTCGTTTTTGATTAAAAAAATATTTTTTTTGTTACTAAACTATTTGTTTCTCGTCTAAACTTTAGTTTTCCCAATGTAAAAATTAATTAGATTACCGTGTTCCCAAAAAATTGACTATCATTTGAGCTAAAACTCTATTGTGAGAAAAAATAGTCTCTTTTATTAAACTCAATCATATTAATCACGTAGTTCCAAAAAAAATGAAAAAAACTATCTTAACTATCACCACGCTGTTGTTTATAAGTGTTGCCTTTGCACAAGATGTTCCTAAAAATAAAGAAGATTCTCTTCGAATCGGTTGGTGGACACGCAATACTCAAATCGGATTCAATTTTAGCGGAGCCGCATTCAATGCCAGTTGGCAAGGTGGCGGGGTCAATAATCTCACTTTGGGGACTTATTTTAACAACTTGGCAGTATTTACTAAAGGTAAAGGTGTATGGACAAATGATATTCAGCTACAATACGGACGTTTGAGTAATTTCTACAAAAACGATACAAAGGAGATTCGTAAAGGTGTTGATAGGATTTTTTTAGATACTAAATACACAAGAGTTGTTCATAAATCTCTTAATTGGTATTCAAGTTTAAACTTTTTATCTCAATTTGATAAAGGCTTCGATTACAAAGATATTAAAAATCCATCTTTAATTTCAAAGTTTCTTCATCCTGGATTTTTGACTTTGGCAAGTGGTTTAGAATGGAAACCGAAACCATATTTAATAACTCAAGCTGGTTTGGGCGGAAGAACAACCTTCATTTCCGACGACAAAGATATTTCAAAATTATACGGGGTAAGCAAAGGAAAAACTAGTTTAACTGAGCTTGGTTTGCAAGGAGTAATTGCTTTTGATAAAGATATTGCCAAAAATATTAATCTAAAGCTTCGTGACCAAATGTTCTTGGCGATTGCACCTAAATCAAAAGCTTTAGACCATAATATCAATATTATTGCTACTGCAAAAATTAATAAATATTTGAATGTAAACTTGACAGCTATTTTAATCAGAGATTTGGATCAAGTATCGAAAGCAGATATTGACGCTAAAAAATACAAGTCTGTTTGGCAAGCAACAGGCGGATTTAATGTTGGATTTTCAATGAAATTATAACCTTTTCAAGAAAATTAATAGTACAAGTTTAATTTTTCCAAACTATAAATTGATTATCAGCTATGTTAAAAGAATTCAAAACATTTATCGCTCAGGGGAATGTCCTTGATTTGGCAGTGGGAGTAATAATAGGAGCTTCATTCGGAAAAATCGTCACCTCTTTGGTGGATGATATTTTGATGCCTCTTGTAAATTTGTTTACTGACGGAGGAATAACGGGTGGTATTATTTTAAAAGATAAAACTGTAGATAGCTTCGGCAAAGAGATTCCAGCAATTGTTCTAAATTATGGAAATTTCCTTAGTAACATCATCAATTTCTTAATTATTGCTTGGGTTATTTTTGTTATAGTAAAAATTGCTAACAAAGCAAAGCTGACAGAAAAGTGATTGTTTTTTGGTATTTTTTGATTAAGAAAGGCTACCTTTTTTTAGGTAGCCTTCTTTATAATTTTATTAAGCCAGAGAAGTAAGTATTTGCTTTAAGACTGCCTGAGCCGACCATTCTCTATTTGCAGCTTGTTGAATAACAGCAGAATGATTATCGAGTACAGCATCAGTCACTTTCAAATTCCGTCTTACGGGTAAACAATGCATAAAAATACCATTATTGGTCAATGCCATTTTTTCTTCATCTATTTTCCACGAAGAATCTTGGCTCAAAACCTCGCCATAATGTGTATAAGATGACCAATTTTTGCCATATACAAAATCAGCATCCTTCAAAGCTTCATTCTGATTGTATATTATCTTCGCATTTCCAACAACATGAGGAGCTAATTCGTAGCCTTCTGGATGTGTAATAACAAATTCGTAATCAGTTTGATTGACCCATTCCGCAAAAGAATTGGCTACAGCCTGTGGTAAGGGTTTAAAATGTGGCAACCAAGTTAAAACTACTTTAGGACGAGCATTTTTTTTCAGTTCTTCGATTGTAATCAAATCTGCCAGAGATTGACAAGGATGTCGGGTAGCAGATTCCAAATTCACAATCGGAACACCAGCATATTTTTTGAATTTTTCCATAACAGTTTCTGCATAATCAGCTTCTCTGTCTTTTAATCCCGCAAACGCCCTTACCGCAATGATATCACAATAGCTGCCGATTACAGCTGCCGCTTCCTTTATGTGTTCTGCCTTATCACCATTCATCAACACCCCATCTTCTAACTCTAATTGCCAACTATCTTGTCCGACATTCATTACCATCACATTCATGCCTAAATTTTGAGCCGCTTTTTGTGTACTAAGTCTAGTTCTTAGACTTTGGTTGAAAAAGATTAAGCCGATGGTTTTGTTTTTTCCTAAATGTTGGTCGGCAAATGGTTGTGCTTTTTGTTGGATTCCTTCCTGCACCAAGGCATGGACATCCGCTACATCGTCGAGCGAGATAAAATGTTTCATTCTTTCAATTAAAATAAGGCCTTTGCGACCCAAACTATATTTATGATTAACTATACAAAACAGCCCTATCGACCTTTGCAGGCAAAGGACCGAGGGTTGTCAATTTTAAAACTGCGATATTTGAAGCCGCTTTGGCACAAGTTTCTATATCTTTCCCATCTAATAATGCCGTGAGGAACCCTGCCCAATAAGAATCTCCCGCCCCCGTTGCATCCACTACCTCAATGGCACGTGCTGGCAAACTCAGCCTATTTTTTCCAGAATTATAGGAAATAATACTTCCTTTTCCGCCTAACGTAAAACATACCAAACTTGCACCCAAACGATGCAGTTCAGCAATTGCTTCCTCTGGCTCAACTATTCTTCCATATAATCTTTCGGCATCATCTTCGCTCATTTTTGCTAAAGCACCTTCTTTAAGGTACTCTTCTATAACTCTCCATGCTTCTTCTCTATTCGGCCAAATACTAGGAGCATAATTCAAATCGATACTTAATTGGCATCCTGCATTAGCAGCTCTAGAAGCGGCCTCAATGATAGACCCTTGAGCTGGGTTTCGACTCAATGCAAAACATGTGGTATGAAATACAGCAGTTTCTGCCAATAAATCATCGGAAATATGCTCTGGTAGAATCATTCTATCTGCTGTTCGGTAGGCTATAAAATCAGGCGTTCCCTTCGAACGTGCTACCACAACAATACTTGAGGGTTCTGAAACATCAACAGCAATATGTTGCGTATCGACCCCTGTTTCTTGTACTTTTGAAACCAAATATTTCCCTAAATTGTCATTACCAATACAAGAAACAATAGCAGTATTATTGCCTAAACGTGCCATATTTGCCGCTAAATTAGAGGGACTCCCCCCTTGAAAACGCTGAAATTTTTCCGTTGTTTCGATGCTATCAGCCAATTCTGTCCCAATAAAATCAGCCAATAGTTCTCCTACGGCTAATAAAGCGTATTTACGATTCATAGTTAAAGATTTTTACAAAGATTAAAGTATTTATTAAATATGGAAATAATGTATATATATTTTTTTTATAGCAATAATTTTAGTCAAAATGACTTATTTTTTAAAAATAAAAAGAAATTTAACAACTACAATTTTATAAATAAACGTTTATTTAGTTCTACTAAAATTTCTCTTTTCTAGTAAATTCGATTATTTCATATTATTCAACACCTTTAAAATAACCACTTTTTACCTGCCTTATAAAGTGGATAACTAATAAGCAAAAACACTAAAGCATACTGTGTGCTATGAATATCTTGCACCACAGCTCCAACCAAAAAAAATAAAGAAACAATAATTAATAATATTGGGACAAAAGGATATGCAATTACTCTATAAGGGCGAGAAAGATTCGGTTCTTTGATTCTCAGTCGAATTACAGACGCAAAACCGGCAGCATAAGTGAGTACAAAAAAGAATACTGCGATATCGGATAATCTTTCGCAAGTATCTTTTCCACTAATAATCAACAAAATAGATAAAATACCCGTTAAAGGCATTGCAAAGGCTGGTGTTCCTCCCTTATTTACTCGGCGAGCTGCTTTGAAAAATAAAGAATCTTTACTCATTGAATAAATGACCCTTGGAGCAAACATTATTTGGGCATTAAGCATCCCTAAAATAGAAATCATCAAGAAAAAGGTAATAATTTTAGCAGATTTTGCACCAAAAATCATTTGAATGGCATCGGCTGCTGCCAATTTAGAGTGACTCAAAACTTCTATCGGCATGATGTACAAAATTGCCAAATTAACCAATAAATAAATTGAAATAACTACCAATACACCTGTTATCATTGATTTAGGTAAATTGTTAACAGGGTCAGTATTTTCTTCTGTAAAATAAGCGGCTGTATGCCAACCATCAAATGTATAAAATACTTGTTGCAATGCAACAATCAGTCCAGTAAACAAAGCGGGAGCTGTTACCCTGATAGTAGTTTGTTGTAATTCTTGCATCGTGGTTTCTCCTCCAAACCAAAAACAGACACCAACAAATAGAACTAAACCAATTGCCTTTAAGAAAGACATAATTTCTTGCGACTTACCAGCAGATTTTGTCCCAAGCCAATGAAAACCCATTAATAAAAACAAAATAGCTATTGCCATCGACCGAATCCAAGCGTCTGTCTCTGGCCAAATAAGTGCAATATATTCGCTCATTGTATATGCTCCAAAACCTAAAGCTGCCACCGTTCCGAGCCAACTAGTAATACCCGTTACAAAGCCTACATAATCCCCGAATGCCCGACGAGCATATACATACCATGCTCCCGCCCTTGGAATAGAAACACCCAACTCGATTGTACACAATACCCCTAAAAAAGCATATATACTTACTAATATCCATACCAAAATTATCAAGGAAGGGTCGCCTAATTGTGCGGCAATCGGGCCAGGCTTACGCAAAATACCTGTGCCTATTGTTCCGCCAATAGTTACGGCAATTCCAAAACCCACTCCTAATAATTGAAGTAATTTATTTGATTCTTCTGTTTTTGATTCGTTATGATTCATTGATTCTACAATTCAGTATAATGATGAAAGAGCGAAGATAAACAATTGCGTAGAAATTGCAAACCAATGTAAGACTTGAGCGTAGATTATAAAAAAACAAAAGTGGTCATCTACTGACCACTTCCCCTATTTTTAACTCAAAAGTAAGAATAAAAGAATCTTTTAAACTTAAACTTATTAAACAAAACTACGACAATATATTTTTGAATGATTTTAGAATATTATAAAATTTCAAATCTTAGAAAAGTTATAAAAACTATTTTCATTATTTAATATCAGAAAAAAGTTCTCTTAAAAATCTGATATGGGTTGATTTTGTTGTTTCAACCCATTCGGAAATTAATTATTTTTCATCATAGGTTAATCAATTCAAAAGAACAGTGCAAAGATATGCAATTTTTTTTAAACATTGCAAGTATTATTTGCAAAAATTTGCAATCTTTGTCTTATAAAATTGCAACAATATGCTTAAAGAAGAAAGACAAAAACTTATTTTAGAAAAACTCAATACTGAAAAGAAAATAAACTTCGTTGAGTTAGGACAATTTTTAAATGTCTCATACGATAGTATTCGTAGGGATATTATTGAATTGGAAGACAAAGGTTTTCTTAAAAAAGTTCATGGAGGGGCTGTCGCCAATGCCTATTTGTCTGTCTTGCGTACTCGTAACACACATCCTAATAAAAGCGAAGATTTGGCAATCATTGCCAAAAAAGCTCTTAAGCTTTTTGAGAATCGTCAGACAATCATCATGGATGGCGGAACGACTAATTTTTTTCTTGCCGAGCAATTACCAAAAACATTAGAAACGACAATTATAACCAATAGTCCAGCCTTAGCGATGTCATTGAACGAGCATCCTAAGATTGAAGTAATTTTATTGGGAGGGAGCTATTTCAAGCGATATCAAATCACTTTGGGTAGTGAAGTATCTAGACAACTAGAACATATCAATGCCGACCTCTATTTTATGGGGGTAAACGGTGTTCATCCAACCAAAGGCTTAAATATTAGACACTACGAAGAATCTCTCATCAAGCAAAAAATGATGCAAGCCTCTCGAAAAACGGTTTGTTGTATTATTGAAGAGAAAATAAATATTCAGGAGAGCTATAAAGTCTGCGATATCCACCAGATTGACTACATGATTACGAACTTAAAAATAAACGATGCACAGCTAGTTCCATTTCAAAAATTGGGTGTAGAGATTATTTAAGTAAAATAAGGTTTCTGTTTTTCGAGAAAAGCAGAAACCTTATGAGATATTATCATTAAGAATAACCACTGCTTTTTTTGTTTTACCTAATCTGTAACAGTGTTTTTTTTAACAATTAAAGCATCATTAAGAGTACCGATATTAGTCCAAATAAATCGGCTATAAAAAGAAAGATAAAAAATAAAAGTGTAATAAATTGTCGCATTCGATTTAGATTATTTATTTTAAAACCACTTTTCTAAAGTAATCAACAATACAAACCCGATGCACTATGGTATCAAATTTTCAGTGGGAACAGTCGTATGGATTTAGTAGCATCGAGTTTATATCGGATTATATAGGCTATTTTGGTTTGGTAAAAGTATAGACAAATGATGAGGAGCGAAATACCTAGTTTTAGGTATTTCTGAAATTCAACGTAGTAGATTTGCAGAATTAATGAGAGACACTCTCACTCATGAATCCGATTTTCATGAGCAAAAGCAATGAGAGCATTTAATGATTTGATGCTTAATTTTCGAAGAATATTTTTACGATGTGTGCTAATGGTAAATTCGCTTAAAAATAATATTTCTGCTATTTCTTTCGTCGTATGACCTTTGACAATCAGTCGAATAATTTCTACTTCTCGTTTGGTTAATTGGTATTTTTGCAAAAAACCATCTACATAAACCGACCCTTCTTCACTATTATGATGCATATCAATTTGATAGAGTTTTTCTTCCTGCATTATTCTCATCAATGCATCTCGAAAATCTTCAATTCCTATACTTTTAGGCAAAAAACCATCAGCTCCCAAATCTTGAGCTTTTCGAGCAAATTCAGGATTATTATAATTAGAATATACAATCACTTTTAATTTTGGATATGCTCTTTTTACTCGTTCTAAACACGAAAAACCATCTTCGCCTGGCATATTCAAGTCCAAAATTAGTAAATCAGGACTTTCAATCAGCAGTATATCCATTAATTTTCTACCATTATTCACCATTCCGATTATCTCAAAATTTATATCCTGATTCAGATATGTTTTGATTCCCTCCAACAAGAACTGATGGTCATCTGCCAATAATATCTTTATTTTCCTCATCGTCAATTGGTATTTCAATATTAATGATAAGTCCTTGCATTCGATTACTATCAAATACAATTTCTCCGCCTAAATATTTCACTTTTGATACAACTCCCGATAAGCCATAAGACTTGAAGTCCGTATTCTCAACCTCCATTCCTCTTCCATTATCCTCAACATATATTCTAAACTCGTTTTCATCTTTTATGATTTGAATGAGGGCATTTTTAGCACCAGAATGCTTAATGATATTGTTGAGTAACTCATAAACTATACTATAAATATGAATAAAATATTTAGATTTTCTAGAATCTTCTTCATCAATTCCAATCAATATACATTCTATTTGAATTAGCTTGGCGGCGTTGGCGATAGCAATTATTTTCTCAATTGCAGCTCGAAAGCCAATTTGCTCTATCATAACAGGGCTTAAAGCATGACTCAAATTTCTTAGGATAGACGAGACATGTATAATTGCATCTTCTATTTTGTCCAAATAACTATAAATAGAGGATGCCTCAGCTTTATTTTTAAGAACTGAAATATTCATCTTAGCGGCAGTAAGAAACGAACCAGCTACATCATGTAATTGATCAGCGATTCGTTTTCGCTCAGTTTGTTGTACTTGGATTAAAGATTTTGAAAGCTCAACCCGATTATTACTTAACTCATATTTCAATTGAAGCTTTTCTACCCGATATCGATTAAATTGATATACTTGAGCTCCAAACAAAGCCAAAGCCTCTAAAATATAACCTAAAGCCATCCCATATTGATGTAAAAACATATTACTATTTCCCAGATTAAGTAATTGTGTTATTGAGTGTAAAGATACAGATACATAGAGAAGTATGGTTACCATTAAATAAAATCTTGTGAATTTATTACCTAAAATTGCTGATCTAATTAATAGGATTAGTGCAAATATAATTAGTGCCAAAATGGTGGCATCTAGTACACCCACATAATAAAAATAGGGTGTAGTTGTATCTTGCAGTGGATTGATGCTTAGGGCAACTGGCAGAAACAAAATAAACGTCACATAGACCATTTTTAGGAAAAATTTCCAATATTTATTTTGTTCTTCTCCAACAAAATAAACCATATAAACAAAACCTATTCCTAGGCTTATTACACCAAAAACAGGTCTGGCTTTATTAGCAAACAATTCATCATTCGGCCAAATATACTGAAAACCGAACCCAGTATGGGCTAATACATAAAGCCATGCAAAAACCAAATACATCGAATATAGGAAATAGACTTTTTCCCCTGTAAAACTCCAAAGCAGTAAGCCAAAAAACACACAAGCTACCATTATTCCCGAAAAAAACATGATAATAACGCTATTATCTGCCTGATAAGCTGCGTCTAAGTCGGTTAGGTAATAAAATAACTGTAAGGATTCCTTAGCTTTATCAATCCTCAACAAATAAACTGACGCTTGTCTAATCGGGAAATAGAAACTTCTCAAAGGTAAGTAGCGATGCTTAAAAGGGTAATGATCGCCAGTAGAGCCTATCCAACGAATCGTATCCGACAATATATAACAATCGATTGTATTAATATGTGTATCGCCAATATACAGAAGAGATGAATCTTTAGAAGCGGGAAGTTGATTTACATCTACTGCCAACCAAAATACAGATTGCGTAATGCCAATATTATTACCTCTTTCAGGTGTTTTTTTGAATTTTTGGCTTTTCCAAATTTCATAAATTTTCTGTACAGATAATTGCCGAGTAGTATCTTCAAATATATAAAAATTTGCCTGCCCTCTTAACTCACTAGTACCAAAACCCAAGATAAAAACAAATAATCCCAGTAATTTTATCAATATCTTATTCATGGCTTTACAAAAAAATAGAGTTCTGAACCAATAATTGATTCAGAACTCTAATACGGGAATAACTGCTTAGTATTGAACTGACTCACTCAACAAATATACAGATTTTCGCCTAATTCGTTAAATCTGATTTATGAATAAATGAGTTATCGCTAAGGTTTTGGTACTTTTTCCGACCTTTTCCTAGAATTTCACACGTACTGCCAATAAAAAATTAGTTCCAGCTTGTGGATAATAGAAATTCTCGGTAGTCACTTGTCTATCATAAATATAGCTGTATGTATAGCCATTAGGCTCATATAAATGATTGAAAATATTATTAACCAACAAGGAGAAATTAAGCTCTTTTACAATTTTCGGGTAAATGCTGTAACTCACTCTCAAATCGTTTACAAAGAATGCATCTAAACTTCTATCATTATTGGATGTATTATCCATATATTGTTTACCAACGTATTTCGACAGCCAAGTTAATTCTAAATTTTTAGTCGGATTGAAAGATAATTGTCCGCCCGCAATAAGATTAGGAGAAAACGAAATATCCGTTTTTTGATAGTGCGTCACTTTATCTGCCTCACCATCATAATTTACGATTGTTTCTGTGAAATGCTTGATTTTATTTTGGCTAAAGGTAGCATTTGCTGATAATTTCCACTTCGGATTAATTTGTATCCCCCCTACTAATTCCAAACCCGCACGATAGCTGTGTGGTACATTCACTCGAATAGCTTCTCCAACTCCGTTTACTTGTCCTGTCAAAACCAATTGATTTTTATAGTTCATCCAATAAATATTTGCTTCCATACTCCATTGTTTTTTCGATACACGATAACCTGCTTCTAAATCGTGTAACTGCTCCGCTAAAGGTGCTTTTGGAGCATTATCCACAAAATCTTGACGACTAGGTTCTTTGTTACCCACAGCATAAGACGCATAAAGTGCAGCATTATTACTGAGCTGGTAATTCAGACCAAACTTCGGATTCAGAAATTGGTAATTTGATTTTTGTGTAATATCTTGTCTTTTATCACCAATGCCATTCATATCATAAGCTACGGTTCGTACTTGTAAATCTCCATAAAAATTCAGAGCTTCATTTAATTGATAATAAGCTTTTGCATAAATATTAAAGTCTGTTTTTAAGGCATAGCTATGATACCATCGATATCGAATATCTGAATTGGAGGCATATTGAGACCAAATAATTTCTCCATAATGATGCCCATCATACTGATTCCAACCTCCACCGATATTAGCTGTCAATTTCTTACCAGAATGATAATCAAATGAATAAGTAATTCCATAAAAATCATTATTCAACCATTTCCTTCGTATCAAATTTGTGTTTTTTATGGTATCTCCACCAATAATTACTGGCAATAATCCATAACTTGACAAGCGTTGGTCTTCTCTATATTGTTCGTAATATCCTTTTCCTTTGGTATAATGTAAAGTCGGATTAAATGTCCAACGATTATTTAGTTTAAAAGAAGAAATTAACTGATAGTGGTCTTGTTGATAATTATCTACTTGATTATCATAAGTATAAGGATTATATGTTCTTTGCGTTTGAAGCAAGGCTTGTGGCACGCCTTCCCAAGCTTGGTATGTTTTTTCATGCCCTGAGAAAATATTCAATCTTATAAAATTATCCTTGTGATAATAGCCCGCAGATACATAAAATGATTTCAAGGCAGAAGAAGCACGGTCAATATAACCATCCGAATTAATTCTCGACAAACGGGCATCGACTACAAAACGATTGTTCAACAAACCTGTTGTTGCCAATAAATTAGTTTTGATTGTATTGAACGAACCAATACTTACATTGCTTTCTCCAGAGGCTTCTTTCTGAAAATTCAATGTATTGATATTGATACTTGCCCCAAAAGCACCCGCTCCATTAGTAGATGTTCCGACCCCTCTTTGTACTTGGATACTTTGTGCAGAAGATGCAAAATCTGGCATATTAACCCAATAAGTTCCCTGCGACTCTGAGTCATTATATGGAATACCATTCAATGTTACATTGATACGTGTTGGGTCTGTACCTCTGATTCTGATACCAGTATAGCCAATCCCAGCTCCTGCATCTGAATTGACCACCACTGAAGGAAGTTGATTGAGCAAAAATGGCAAATCTTGTCCTAAGTTTTGTTTGGCTAATTCCTTTTGGTAAACATTCGTGAAAGCCATACCCATTTTTTGATTAGCTCGGGTAGAGCTGACAACCACCTCATTAAGAGCATTGATTTTTTCGGTAGAGTAGGCAGTAGAATCTTGCCCCTGGGCAAGCAAAGCAGCCAAATACAAGCCAATAAAGACGACACTACGGGTAATTTGACATTTGGTTTTTTGAATTGTTGTTAACTTTTTCATTTGTTTTTTGAATTGTTTAACAACAGGACAAAGGAGTAAAATCCTGTCGAGCGATAAACGCCCTTGGTTCGACAAAATTTTGTTGGTATATTTGAACAGATGCCATGTGTGATAGCATTCTGTTCTCTCTCCCTTCGACAGCATTACCTGTATCAGGTTCGATGGGTATAATCTCAGCCCGTTATATTAAGGCACCCCTTTTGAGATAAGTTTTCGCAAAATAAATGTATTTTTTACAAAAAATATCTATATTAGTGAAAAAATTATTGACTGAACATGGATTATTTATTACAAAAATTTGATTATCAATAATTTATGATAGCATCTAATATTTCACTAAACCTAAATTAACCAAAAAAATGAACCAGTATATGGTAGAATTTGAATTGCCTACTCCTTTTTCAAAGGAATTTTTGGCAAAAATACCACATCAACGAGCTGTGATTAATGATTTTTTGGAAGAAGGAAAAATACAATCTTATGCTTTGTCGATGGATAGAGACAAACTTTGGTGTGTGGTGAATGCAGATACCGAAACAGATGTTTATGAAATTATCGGTTTGTTTCCATTAATTGATTTTATGAAAGCAAAGATTACAGAATTGATGTTCAATAATTCTGTAATTATGCAAATACCTACCTTTTCTTTAAATTAATTTATGTTTGTACATCGGTTTAAATCTATTTTTCTCTTTTTAACAGCACTTGTATTTATTCTGGCAGGAATCCAATCCCATGCTCAATCTTCGGCAAGGAGACCTTCTCGAAACCAGTCTCAAAATCAAGTTCCAGCGAAAGTCTATCAAGTGCTTGATTTTGTGCTGAATCACGGAGAAGCTCCCGAAGGATATATAGGTGGCAGAAGATTCGGCAATTATGAAGGACTTTTACCAAAGAAAGACAACGATAATCATTCTATTTTTTATCGTGAATGGGATGTAAATCCGAAACAAAATGGAAAAAACAGAGGTGCTGAGAGATTAGTCACAGGCTCCAATAAAAAAGCATATTACACAAAAAACCATTACCGAAGTTTCATTGAAATTCGGTAAGCGGTTTGAATCCTAAGCATAAACTAAACATAAATGCCAAATTTTATCATCTGCCATCAAACCGCATCTTTAGACGCTTATCGAATTTTTGAAATCGACGGCAATAAAACTATTACATTAAGAGGATTTTATGAGGAAATAGCCTCAAAATTACAATTTCCTGAGTACTTTGGTTTTAATTTAGATTCTCTCGATGAATTACTAAACGATTTATCATGGATAAATCATGAAAAGATTGCTATTTTTATCAATAACTCCGAGCAATTTATAAGTAAAGAGCGTAATCCTGACAAATTACCCACGCTCTTAGACCTCCTCGACGCTACTTGTGAAGACTGGAAATGGGTTGATGAATCTGATAATTTCGAAAAGAAAGAACTTATTATTGTTTTTTCTCCAAGCGAAAGAATAAGAAATCTTTTGGACAGACAAGAAATTAGTTATGAAATAAGAGACTAATACAAAGAAAAAGGCAATTATTATAGGATAAATTACTGAAAATCAATCTACATTTATCAACAAAGCTTGTTTAAGAGCCAATCCACACATAAAATACGATAGTAATCTTACGAAAAAGGAAAAATTTATCGTATTTTTGCCTTTAGAAATCAAGAGGAAGCCGAACTCCTTAGGGGGTAAATAAGCAAGCCTCTTTAACAAAGCCCAGTGGATTTTGTTGTTATTTTGTTCACGAGACTTATAAGCGATGCTTGATATCATTCAATTACTACCAGATTCTATCGCCAATCAAATAGCGGCGGGGGAAGTTGTACAGCGACCCGCTTCGGTGGTGAAAGAACTTTTGGAAAATGCCATCGATGCGAAAGCCGGCAACATTCAATTAATTATAAAAGAAGCTGGAAGAAATCTTATTCAAGTCATTGACGATGGAATAGGAATGTCGCCAACGGATGCTCGTATGAGCTTTGAAAGACATGCTACCTCCAAAATTCGAACAGCGGACGATTTATTCTCTATCCGCACAATGGGTTTCAGAGGCGAAGCTTTAGCATCAATTGCAGCTGTTGCCCAAGTAGAGCTAAAAAGTCGAAGAGAAAATGATGAAATGGGAACTCTAATCCGAATCGAAGGGTCTAACTTACAGCTTCAAGAACCTATTTCTTGCCCAAAAGGAACTAACTTCGTTGTTAAAAATCTATTTTTTAATGTACCTGCTCGGCGTAATTTTCTGAAATCAAACCCAATTGAAATGAAACACATCTTGGATGAGTTTCAGCGAGTGAGTTTGGCTCACCCAGACATAAGTTTTCAGCTTTATCACAACGATGTAGAGGTTTATAAGCTCCCTGCTGCCAGACTTAGTAAAAGAATTGTAGATATTTTTGGTAAAAATTATAAAGAACAATTAGCAAATTGTTCGGAAGAAACTCCTTTCTTGAACTTGAGTGGCTATGTAGGAAAACCTGAGTCTGCCAAAAAAGGGCGAGGTGAGCAGTTTTTCTTTGTCAACAAACGGTTTATCAAGCATCATTATCTACACCACGCTGTTTTGAGTGCTTATGAAGCGACTATCCCAGAGGGAACAAGTCCTTTCTATATTTTATTTATTGACATTGACCCCTCGCATATTGATATTAACATTCATCCGACCAAAACTGAAATTAAATTTGACGATGAAAAAGCGGTTTATGGGATTATTCGTTCGGCTGTGCGAAGGGCTGTGGGTGTTTATAATCTAACTCCAACCATTGATTTTGATTCGGATATCAATTTCGGAAATTTAACAAATAGTAGCCGATTTACAGATTCTGGAACTATTAGCTCCGGTGCCAATCATCGCTCACAAGTAGATGCTTTTGAAAATTCGGGAAAGTCTTCATTTCAAGACAATTTCAGAGAATCAGGAGGTACACGTGAACGAAATAATAGCGACAATTGGCAAAAGCTTTTTGAAGGTATAGGAGGGTTTCAACAAAATACACAAGCAAATTTGGAGTTTAATAATAAACCCGTAACACTCGGAAGTAAAGCCAATGATTTTTCGGAAACAATGTTTCTGGGGGAATCTAAAGAAATTGTGGCATTTCAGGTTCACAATAGGTATATCATTTCACAGGCAAAAAATGGCTTGATGCTGATAGACCAAAGAGCAGCATACGAACGAATTTTGTATGAAAAATACTTCAACAATATCAAAAATAGAAAATCATTCACCCAACAATTACTTTTTCCAAAAATTGTAGATTTGCATGCGGGGGATTTTCAACTTGTGCTAGAAATACAAGATGAAATTCGAGCTTTAGGGTTTTCTTTTGAAGAATTTGGGCAAAATACAGTCAAAATCAATGGTGTTCCGCCAGAAGTACAAGAAGAAAACGAAAAAGAAATTTTTGAAGGACTAATTCAGCAATTCAAAACAAATCAAAGTGATTTGCATTTGGATAAGTTAGAAAACATTGCCCGTTCTTTTGCTAAACGTTCATCAGCAAAGTATCTCGGAGAGCTTTCAAAAATTGAAATTAACTTATTAATCCATCAATTGTTTGAAACGGCTGTTCCAAGTTATACTCCCAACGGAGAGTCTATCCTGACTATCCTAAGTCTTGAGCAATTGGCAGAATTATTAAACAAAAGATATTAAACTATTTACTTATGTTTCCCCTGACACCCATTGTTCGTAATTTACTCATCGCTAATATTGCCATCTATTTTTTAGAAGGATTCACAAAAATCGATTTATCAACTACTTTCGGTTATCATAATTTTTCGACAAGCGAGTTAGGCTTATTCAATCCGATACAAATTATTAGCTATATGTT
>JACCEC010550227.1_pt1 | contig 33584 bp, 35 predicted proteins | sample 7450121 | NCBI WGS metagenome assembly JACCEC01 (sample SAMN15323455, study PRJNA562643) | freshwater metagenome | isolation source: river surface water | place: USA:Blue River Watershed | collected 2017-08-18 | reverse complement strand
GGCGGCGAGACGATCAAACCACGCTGGCCTTTGCCGATCGGCGCGCAAAGATCGATGGCACGAGCAGTCAAATCTTCCGTCGAACCATTACCGCGTTCGAGCTTCAGACGCTTGGTCGGATGCAGCGGCGTCAGGTTTTCGAACAACACCTTATTACGTGCGTTCTCCGGCGAATCAAAGTTGATCTCGCCGATCTTCAGCAACGCAAAGTATCGCTCACCATCCTTGGGAGGACGGATCAGACCCGAAATGCTGTCACCGGTGCGCAGATTGAAGCGACGAATCTGCGCCGGACTGATGTAAATATCATCGGGACCAGCGAGATAAGAGCCATCTGCCGAACGCAGGAAGCCGAAGCCATCCTGCAGAATCTCGAGCACGCCGTCGCCGTAGATGTCCTCGCCCTTGCGAGCATGGGCCTTCAGCAAACTGAAGATGATGTCCTGCTTGCGCGAGCGCGCCATGTTCTCAACGCCAAGCGCAGCGGCCATTTCCACCAGCTTGCTGATGGGCATCGCCTTCAACGTCGTCAAGTTCATCGACTTGCGTGACGCAGCGAGCTCCTCTGGGCTGATGATTTCCGCATCGTCACCGGAATCGATGAACGGTGCGTGATCCATCGGCATGTCGTCGTGCATCGGGCCACCGACGTTGCCGTGACGCGGTCCGCGATTCGGGTCGCGATTACCGCCGTGTCGCGGCTTCTGGCGACGCGGACCGCCACCACCCTGACCACCCCCTAAGTAACCGCCTCTCACAGGTGGCTATCCAGAAACGCTGCCAGTTGCGAGCGCGACACCGCACCCACTTTCTGCGCCTCGACGGTCCCGTTCTTGAAAAGAATGAGCGTCGGGATACCGCGGATACCGTACTTGGGCGGCGTCTGCGGATTGTGGTCGATGTTCAACTTGGCGACGCGAACACGATCGGCATATTCGCCCGACAGTTCGTCGAGGATCGGCGCGATCATCTTGCAGGGACCACACCACTCGGCCCAAAAGTCGAGTAGTACGGGCTTGTCGGACTTCAAAACGTCATCAGCAAAGGTGGCATCGCTGGTATTGATGATGTGAGGGCTGCTCACGCGGGTAAACCTCCAGTTGGAGTTAACTAAACAAATTGAGATAAGAAATCGGGGAGTTTGCGAGCCCGTGGCTGAACGCCGTGTCGGGGGGCCGTCAAACGGTTACACTAGGCCGTGTCGATTTTTTGGGTTGCCTCTGGAAGGACCAGAAAATTGTATGGATGTGAACTGGGGCTATTGCCGTAAACCGTGGGCAGAACGCCCTTATGGGACGCTTTTGTAGCCAATTCTCGTCCCGTTTGCAAGCATCCCCTGTCTACTCGCTTCGATCCAATACGAACTAATGTCCGAAAACCATCTATCCGATCTCACCTTTTCCTCCCTCGATCTCGTTCCTGACCTGATGCGTGGCATCGAGGAAGCCGGTTTCACCCGGTGCACCCCGATCCAGGCACAGACCTTGCCCTTCGCTCTAGCCGGCCGCGACGTGGCCGGCCAGGCGCAGACAGGCACCGGAAAAACGGCGGCGTTCCTCGTCGGCCTGTTCCAGAACTTGCTGAAACAGCCGGCCTCGCCCACTCGCGGCGCCACCGCGATTCGCGCCTTGATCATCGCGCCGACGCGCGAGCTCGCCATCCAGATTCACCAGGACGCGATACAGCTCGGTCAGCACACGGGGCTGCGCATCGCCGTCGTCTATGGTGGCGTTGATTACGAGAAGCAGCGCCGCGACCTCGAGGGCGGTGTCGATGTCTTGATCGGCACGCCGGGACGCATCATCGATTACTTCAAGCAGCATGTCTTCGAACTGCGCGAGGCACAGGCGGTCGTACTCGACGAGGCCGATCGCATGTTCGATCTCGGCTTCATCGCCGACATCCGCTACATGCTGCGTCGCCTGCCGCCACCCGATCGCCGGCAATCGATGCTGTTTTCGGCAACGCTGTCACAGCGCGTGCTCGAACTCGCCTACGAACACATGAACGATCCGGCGCTTGTGCGCATCGAGCCCGAAAAAATCACGGCCGATCGCGTTCGACAGGTGATGTATTACCCGGCGATGGAAGAAAAAGTTCCGCTCCTCGTCGGCCTGCTGCGCAAGATGGATCCGCATCGCACCATGGTCTTCGTCAACACGAAGCGCGTGGCCGAGAAACTCGAAGATACTCTGCAAGCCAACGGCATTCAGGCGCAGGCACTTTCAGGCGATGTTCCCCAGAAAAAGCGCATGCGCTTTCTGCAAGACTTCCACGACGGCAAACTCGCCGTGCTGATCGCGACCGATGTGGCCTCGCGCGGTCTGCACATTCCGGAAGTCAGTCACGTCTTCAACTTCGATCTGCCGCAGGACTGCGCGGACTATGTCCACCGCATCGGCCGCACGGCTCGCGCCGGTGCCGAGGGCGATGCGATCAGCTTCGCTTGCGAGGAATACGCGGTCGCACTGCCGGACATCGAAAAATACATCGGCCGTAAAATTCCCTTCGAGCCGATCAGTGCCGACATGTTGCCGGAGATCACCTGGCCTCCGCGTCGCCCGAGCCCTGAAGGTGCGCACCGTGGCCCTCGTCGCAGCGGGTCTGGTGGTGGTGGACAGCGTGGCGGTCCGCGCCGCAGCAGCGGTGGGGGCGGCGGTCGAGGCGGTCGACGTTAAAGCAATTCGACCACGGCATCGATCGCCGTGAACTCCTCATGCAAATGCGGATCACGCGAGGTGTCGGGTCTTCGCACGCCGTAGACCCAGCGCACTTGCGCCAGGATGGCCGCATGCAACACCGCTTTGCTGTCGTCGGCAAACAAGCTGCGCGCAGGATCGAAGCCCACTTCCGCTTGGGCCGCGCGCCAGAATATTTGGTCTTCCTTGGGGGCGCCGAATCCGTGGGATGTATAAGCCGCATCCAGAAAATCGAGCACACCCGTTTGCTCGTGCTTGATCTGCAGGATCGTCGGATGCGAATTGGTCAACAACACGAGACGCTTGCCGCGCAAGCGCAGCTCCTCGAGAAAACGCCGCGCACCCGGCAACCAGGCGACGCGACTCGCCTCCTCGCGGTGCACGGCCGCGATGTCGATGTCGAGCTGTTCGCTCCAATAGTCGATCGAATACCACTGCAGCGTGCCTTGTACGCGGTGAAATCGCGGCGCGAGCACCGCATGGGTTTCGGCGAGCGAGAGCCCTTCGCGCTCTGCATAGATTTCCGGCACACGCGCAAGCCAGATGTAGTTGTCAAAGGCGAGATCGAGCAAGGTACCGTCGAGATCGAGCAGTACCGTGTCGATGGCAGACCAGTCCGGAGCATCGGCGGCGAGGATATCCATGCCGGTATGATACCCGCAGGATGATCGCCGACCTGCACCTTCACAGTCACCACTCCGACGGCGTACTAGCGCCAGCGGCACTGATGCAGCTGGTTGCATCGCAGGGTGTCACTCTCGCCGCCCTCACCGATCACGACACGGTACGCGGCTGTCCCGAGGCGGAGCAAACCTGTGCCGACCTCGGCCTCGGATTCGTGCCGGGGGTGGAGATCACCGCTGGCTGGCAGGGTCAGGAGCTACACGTGCTCGGCCTCGGTATCGACCCAACCAGCGAGGCGCTCCATGCCCACTTGTCGACGGTGCGGCAATTGCGTCATGCGCGTTTGATCGAAATCGGTCGCAGGCTCGAACGCAAAAAACAACTTGTCGTCGGCGAGGCGATCGAGGAGCTTTGCAGAACCCACGACAGCCCAACTCGGCTGCATCTGGCGAGACTTCTGGTCTCGCGCGGCCTCGCGAAAGACATTGCAGACGCCTTCGATCATTGGCTCGGTCGAGGCCAAGCGGGCTACGCACCGGCGGAGTGGCCGGCGCTCGAGATCGCCGTCAAAGCCATTCGGGAGGCAGGCGGCCAACCGGTGTTGGCGCATCCGCATCGCTACAAGATCAGCGCGGGGGCCCTGCGGCGCTTGCTCGCCGAATTTGGCCGCGTCGGCGGCCTCGGGATGGAGGTTGCCGTCGGCGGCATGAGCAGCAACGATTTTGATCGACTGGCACAACTCGCCCGTGCCAATGGCCTCGCCGCTTCCACCGGCTCGGACTTCCATGACCCCGGCATTCCGTGGAATCCGCCCGGCCGCTTCGCTAAGCTACCGCCCGACCTCGAACACGTCGCGGCGCGGCTCCAGAGATGACGGACGAAACCGAAAAAATCGACCGCGAGCTCTTTCGCAACATCGAAAAACTGCGCCAACTGCGCATCGAGCATCGCGATCTCGACGAAGTGATTGCGCGTCTGTCGATGGATATCCACGTCGACGAAATCCAGTTGAAGCGGCTCAAGAAACGCAAGCTCATGCTGAAAGATCAGATCGAGCGTTACGGCAGCCACCTAATTCCCGATCTGAACGCTTGAGGAACGAGTGATGAACGAAAACACGGTCGCGTCCTCGAAGCTACTCGTCGAGTTACTCAGTGGTGATGGTCTCAATGAGGCGATCGCGATCCTGATCGTCATCGCTATCGCGATCATCTCGGGTCGAATCGCGAAGACCGTACTGGTTCGTATCGGTAGCAATGTGATGGTGCGTCCCTGGACAGGTCGCCTGATCGAAACGGCGGTAATCCTGACGCCCTATCTCGTCGCAGCGCTGTTGATCGGCTTGGCAGAAAACGCGGCCCGTCAATTCGGCATGGCGTACAACGTGCTTGCATTGACCTCACAGCTCGTCGTTGCGCTCGGTGTCGTGCGGATCGCAGTCTATTGCTTGCGTCTGCTGCTCGGCGACACCAGCCTCGTGGCACGCTGGGAAACTCGCATCACGTTGGTGCTCTGGCTCGGTCTCGGCTTCGAACTGCTCGGATGGTTCAACTGGCTAGAGAACACGCTCGACGCCATCGACCTGCTGCCCGGCAAGTCGGTCTTCAGCCTGTGGGCTTTACTTAAGGGGCTCATCGTCATCACGGCGTTCGTGGTAATCACGAGCGTAATCGCCCGAGCTATCGAGCGGCGTGTGATGTCGCTCGAAACACTCGCGCCCTCGACGCGAGTCGGTATCAGCAAGTTCACCTACTTTCTTTTAATCAGTCTCGGCATCCTGCTCGGCATCAATGCCGCGGGTGTCGACTTGACGGCACTGACCGTGCTCACCGGTGCGATCGTTTTCGGTCTCGGTTTCGGCATCCGTGACATCACTGCCAACTTTGTCAGCGGCTTCGTGCTGCTGATGGACAAATCGATCAAGCCGGGTGACGTCATCAGCTTCACTCAGCACACTGGCACCACCTCCGAAAATTTCGGCTGGGTGCAGGAACTGCGCGGTCGTTACGTCGTCGTGCGCGATCGTGATGGCGTCGAATCGCTGGTGCCCAACCAAAATCTAATCATCAACTCGGTCATTAACTGGAGTTACTCAGACCAGCGCGTACGCCTACGACTGCCGGTGATGATCAGTTACGATGATGATCCGGAGATCGCGCTCGAACTGCTGATCAAGGCAACCAGTGATCATCCGCGCATCCTGCGCGATCCAGGCCCGGTTTCACGGCTGATGTCGTTCGAGAACTACGGCATGAAGCTCGAAGCGCGCTTCTGGATCCGCGACCCGATGAACGGCGTCAACAATGTTCGCTCCGACGTGAATCGCAAGATCTGGCAACTCTTCAAGGAACACGGCATCAAGATTCCTGTCGCGCAGCAGGAAGTGCGCGTACTGGAACCCGGCGCGATCATGGCCCGCCCCACAAACCAGCGCGACGATGCCGATCCGCGCGGGTAAGCTGCTGATCCCAGACGACGACCTGTCGGTCGCCTTCGTGCGCTCCGGCGGGCCGGGCGGACAAAACGTCAACAAGGTCTCATCGGCCGTGCAATTGCGTTTTGATCTGCAGGGCTCCGCTGTCCTCAGCGAAACAGTGAAGCAGCGTCTACGGCGCCTCGCGGGCCGCCGTCTCACCGACGAAGGCGCCGTGTTGATCATTGCACGCACACAGCGCAGCCAAGAACAGAATCGCCGCGATGCAGAGGAGCGACTCGCGCAGCTGATCGAAGCCGCCTTGGTCGAGCCGAAGAAGCGACACGCGACCAAGCCGACGCGCGCGTCGAAAGTTCGGCGGCTCGACAGCAAAACACGTCGCAGCGGCATCAAACGTGGTCGCGGCCGAATCAGCCACGACGAATAAACCTCAAGCGTGCGTCACTTGCAGGATGCTGTGACGGATCTGCTCCGACAGCACGTACTCGGCATCCGCCGCCACTCGCTCCAAGACCACGTCGAACACGAGTAGCCCGGCCTCATCCGTGCGGATCACCGAGCGCTTCATCAACAGGGCGATGAACTGATCAAACATCGCACGATCGGAAAACTCGGGTGAATTGAAGCCGTAGAGCATATTGATGCGTTGCGCCATCAACTGGCAGCGCTCAGAGAGAGCTTTGGCCGTCAAAACGCCCGAGCCTGCGTGTGTGAGCGTGGCGATGGCGAGGTAGTAGCGCTCGATCGTTTGCACTGACGCCTGCGCCAAGAGCGATAACTGAATGGCTTTCGGCGAGCTCGGCGGCGGTCGACGCCAGACATCGCTGCCGTCGATTCGCTCGAGCACACCCAATTGAGCCAAGGCGCCGAGTGTTTGGTCGACCACCTGAGCTAGCTCCGTCTCGCTCCATTTGAGAAACAACTCGGCCGCGACATAGGGATAGATACGCCACGCGAGCCTCTGAATGTCTTCGGTACGAACCGATGTGTTGCTGATGAATGCACAAGCAATCAATGACGGCAGCGTGAATAGATGCGCGACGTTGTTGCGGTAGTACGCCATCAACACCGCCATATCGTCGTTGATACGAACGACATCACCGAGCTTATGAGTCTGCCGCTGCAAGACCTTCATCGACTCGCCATAAACCACGATCTCGCTGCCATCGAGCGTCGTCACCGTAATGCGACTGTCGTAAGGCTGGATTTTTAGCAGCGCTAAATACAAATCGAGCTGGCGAACGAGATCCTGCGCCACCATAGCCTGTCTTGGCATCGCCAAAAGCGTAATCGCCAGCAGATTGATCGGGTTCACGGCAGCAGCCGCATTGATATTGCGCATGACGCGCTGCGCGAGTTGCTCGACGAGCGGGCCGACCCACGGCGCACGCCCTTCTTCATCCAGCGCCGAGGATTGCCAATTGGGATCATGCCGCGCCAGTAACTCATCGAGATAGATGGGTTCAGCCACGTTCACATGCACACGACCAAACTTCTCGCGCAACACTCTCAGCGCCCGGAACAAATCGCCGATACTTTCTTTGCTCTTCGGGCGACCCGACAGTTCGCCTACATAAGTGCCCGCCTCGACGATGCGCTCGTAACCGAAATACACCGGCAAAAATACGACCGGCCGACGAGGGTCGCGCAAGAAGCTACGCACCGTCATCGATAGCATGCCGGTCTTCGGTTGCAGAAGCCGCCCGGTACGTGAGCGACCACCCTCGATGAAATACTCAATCGAATGCCCGCGCGCCATGATAGTCGCGAGATATTTCATGAAGACCGCGGTGTAGAGCGTATTACCGGCAAAACTACGCCGCAAAAAAAAGGCACCGCCCTTGCGTAAAAAGCGACCCACGACCGGGATGTTGAGGTTGATACCGGCTGCGATGTGCGGCACGGCGTAGCCTTGCTTGTAAATCACATACGAGAGCAGCAGGTAATCCATGTGGCTGCGATGGCAAGGTACGAACACGACTTCACGATCGGGCCCGATCTGTCTCAAAGTCTCGGCATGATTGAAACTGACTCCGTCATAGAGTCGGTTCCACAAGCGCCGCAACGCCCCTTCCATCAGATTGATGAAGACGTGCGAATAATTGGCAGCAATCTCCTCTGCATAGTCACGCGCGTTCAAGATCGCCTTGCGTCGTGAGAGTTGCTTGGACCTTGCATCGGATGCAATCGCTGCACGCACGGCCCGGGTACGCAAAACCTGCGTCACGATCGTGCGACGATGCGACAGGTCTGGGCCGATGCGCGCAGCGCGCTGTTTGCGAAAAGCTGCTCGCTGCAAACGCGTGAGCCGCGAAGCCTGTAGCGCCACCGATCCAGAATCTTCCAATAACCCCCGCAAGCTGACCGGCTCACCGATTTCGATGAGCGTGAATCGACCATTGAACAGGACTTGCAAGAACTTCCTGAAACCGCCCGTCAGGGCCCAATTTTCCGATAGCAGTAATCGCCACCAGGAGCCCTCCTTTTCGGGCGCTCGACCCCAATACACGGCGACGGGCACGAGCCGTACGTCGAAGCTGGGATCGGCACGAACGACCTCAATCAGTCGAACAAGCTCGGCGGGTGCACGGCGCTCTATGCGAGCATCAAAGAAACCCCGCGCTTGTAGCAAAGGAATGGCAGCGCGCACCATCTCCTTTCCACGACCGACGAGTCGCCCCGAGGGCGTTGGCAAACCCTGCCGAGCGCATAGGTTCTCGAGCACTGCCACATCGGTCGAGCTGCGTCGCTCGAGCAAATAACACACGGGTGCCGCACGTTGCGCGCCGATCGTGCCGAGCACCGACTCAGGCCGCACTTCGGGTTTAACCCAGCGCGCAAGCAGCCAGCGCAACGGTGCGATCATGGGAACCCGCGCAAAAAGCCGCTCAGCCAGAGCTGTATTTGCGGCAATGAATCGTGCAGGCGATGTCCGTCGTTCACGACGTGCAAGATCGCGCCCTGCGATCGGGCAAAATCAATGCCGATCTCGACCGGGACGATGTCGTCGTTCCAACCGTGCACCACGGTGATCGGGCAAGCGGCGCAAGCGGGCGTGGGCGGCAACCCGGGCAAGTCGAAGGCCGGCGCCATCAAGAACAAGCCGCGAGCTGCACACGGTATCGAGCCTGCCACCGCTAAAAATCCACCGAGGCTCGAGCCCACGTGCACCGCGGGCGGCAGTTCACGTGCCACCATCAATAATTTCTCGAGACGACCCTGGACGGTGTCGATACCGCGATAGTCGACCGATTCGCACTGCCAACCGAGATCACGCGCAGTTTCGGCTAGGGCGACGATCTTCGTACCCCAGGGCTCTGAATCCTTACCGTGCGAAAAGACCAGCTGCCGAGTCATCGCGTTCCCTCGCTCGCTGCGAGCTCGCCGTGCCAATTCGCACCGATCGGCAAGGCATTGCGTACGCGAGTTGCTCTCGCCACGACGGTATCGAAGGTTTCAATGCCGCGCGACACGGCCAGCGGAACGCCACGCGGCTCATGACTGACTCGCGACACAGCCGCCCAGTCGATGCTCTCACCCTGCGCTTTCAAGCGCTTCTCGAGTCGCGCCGCGAGCGCACGGGTCAGTAATTTTTGTCGGGCGGTTTTCCAGTTGCGCGGATCATCCTCGAGCACATCGAAGGCTTGCAGCAACAACTGCCCTTCGTGCCAGCCAAAGACGAAGGGCTGATTGACGACCGTGACTTTGGTTCCTGGCCCTACGAGGTCGTATAGAAACTCGACATCCTCAGGGAACAGACGAATGCAGCCGTGACTGGAGCGCAATCCGACACCAGCGGGCTTGTTGGTGCCATGGATCAAATAGCCTGCCCAACCGAGATACATCGCGCGCGTTCCGAGCGGATTATCAGGCCCTGCCGGTACGACCGCTGGCAGGATCTCGCCGTTCTCACGATGCTCGCGGCGCACACCCGGCCCCGGACGCCAACTCGGATTTTTGGCCACGCGCGTGATGCGGGTCGAACCGACGGGTGTCGCCCAGCCGACTCGGCCGATACCGATCGGAAAGGTGTAGACGATGGGATTTTCGCCCTTGGCCACTTTTGGAAAGTAGTAGAGGCGCATCGCCGCCAAATTGATCACCACGCCTTCGCGCGGCGCATTCGGCAGCAAATGCTGCGTGGGCAATACGATCTCTCGGCCCTCGCCAGGCAACCAAGGATCCACTCCCGGATTGGAGCGTACGAGCTCTTCGTAGCCAACGTTGAAGCGTCGTGCGAGATCGACAAAGGTGTCTTCGTGTTCGGCACGAGTGACTTGCACAGTGCCGACGAGATCGCTGCCTTCAGCCGGTAGTTCGAAACGATGCAGGCTCACCGCGTAAGGCAATGCCTCTTCCACCTTCGGTGGCGGCGCCGCCCAGGTCGTCTCGCGTTCACGCTCGAGCGTGACGCAGCCGCCCAGCGCCAGGAGGCACAGGCTCAAAGTCCAGCGAAGAACACGGTCGGAGACTCGCATGGTCTGCGAGATTACAGCAGGATGGGGCGATTCGGCTGCTCGTTGCGATCGCCACCTTCGTGGGGGAAGTGCCGAACCAACAAGGCGGCGACGCCGTCGACACCCGCGATCGCGCCCTCACGAAAACGACCCGAACGAAAGTGTGTCTCCATTTGCTGACACACCGCGTGCCACTCAGCATCGGAGACTCGCGCTGCGATACCGCGATCCGCAACGATCTCGACGTCGTGCTCGGCCATCAGCAGATAAATCAATACGCCATTGTTGTTTGCCGTATCCCAGACTCGATAGTGGGAAAACAATTCGACGGCGCGCTCGCGCGGCGTGCGATCGGCAAGCAAGGCAGACACATCGAGCGCGGTCTCGATTACGAAACGAATCTCGCCCGCATGCCGAGCCTCGACCGTGGTGATGGCCGATTCAATGGCGGAGAGTGCATGCGCGGGAAAGCGTCGACGCGTCATGAGCGGTGTCGCAAGGAGATTGGCAATCCAACGGCGCAGATTCATCGGGATTTACCAACGCCCTGAGGCGCCACCGCCACCAAAACCACCGCCACCACCACCGAAACCTCCGCCAAAACCGCCACCACCGCCGAATCCTCCGCCTCCGAAGCCGCCATCCCAACGACCGCGTCGACCGCGAGTGTTGAATGCGCTCGCGGGAATCACCCCGAGCACTAGGGTCAGAAAGAACGCACCAAAAGCCGCCAGAGCGGCTGCGAACAACGCAGTCCCGGCGAGCCACACGACAGTGCCAACGATTCCGCCGGTCGCCAGCGACCCAAAGAATCGTCCCAATACTTTACGCAGCGCGGCACCCACGAAAAAAACGAGAATGAACAGCAAGCCAAACAAGTCGCCCGTCGTGTTGCCACCTTCGCCATTCCAGCTCGGTTGAGGCTCGGGCAACGGTTCGCCATCAGCCACTTGGATTATGCGTTCGACGCCGAGTGCGATGCCGCCCGGATAATCGCCAGTCCGAAATGCCGGCACAATGGTCTCATCGATGATGCGATTCGAGACGAGATCCGTCAGTGCCCCCTCGAGGCCGCGGCCAACTTCGATGCGCACCCGTCGATCCTCGACAGCAACGAGCAGCAGGGCGCCATCGTCGACACTTTGACGCCCGAGCTTCCAGGCATCGACTACTCGGATCGAGTACTGCTCGATTTCTTCGGGCGCGACGGTCGCGACTGTCAGCACGGCGATCTGCACGCCCTTACGAGCCTCGAACGCGGTGAGCACCGACTCAAGCTCGGACTCTTGCTGCGCCGAGAGCACTCCAGCCTGATCGGTCACCCGAGCGGTGAGCGCGGGAACCGGTTGCACTTCACTCTGCGCCCATGCCGACGGCCAGCAGGCAATTGCCGCGAGCACGCACGGCAACAGCGTACGGAGCAGCGAGGTCGTGTGTCGCGTCACTGTGTCGGGGCGGGTGCGCCGAAATCGACCGTCGGGGCAGCCGAGATGGCCGCTTCATTCTCGACGGTGAAATTGGGCTTCACCTCGTAGCTGAAGACCATCGCGGTCAGGTTGGACGGAAAGCGCCGGATCGTCCCGTTGTAGGCCTGTACCGCTGCAATGTAGCGATTACGGGCGACTGCGATTCGATTCTCCGTGCCTTCGAGCTGTGCCTGCAGATCCCGGAAGTTTTGATCGGATTTCAACTGCGGATAGTTCTCGCTGATGGCAAGCAGCGTCTTCAGGGCACTCGTCAACTCGCCCTGCACTTTTTGATAGCGCTCGAGCGCGGCCGGATCATTGACGAGCTCAGGCGTGATCTGAATCGAAGTGGCTCGGGCACGCGCCTCGGTGACACCGACAAACACCTTTTCTTCCTGCGCAGCAAAACCCTTTACGGTCTTGACGAGATTCGGAATCAAATCGGCACGCCGCTGATATTGGTTCACCACCTCGGACCATGACGCCTTCACGGCTTCATCCTGCTCTTGAATGGTGTTGTAGCCACAGCCGCCGAGCGCAAGCGAGGCGAGCACCACGCAAACAGCGATCAGTTTTTTGAGTATCGAATTCATGGGCAAATGTCCTCCGGGACGGTTACCAGATTTTCACTCTTTCAGTGGGCTCACGATAGAGCCGATCGCCCGGTTTCACACCGAACGCATCGTAAAACTCTGCCATGTTGGTGACCACACCGTTGCAACGGTACTCGCTCGGACTATGTGAGTCGGTGATCAATCGCGTGCGCAGTTCGTCATCGCGATATTTGCGACGCCACACCTGTGCCCAGCCGAGAAAAAATCGCTGCGGCCCGGTGAATCCATCGATGACCGGCGCTTCCTTGCCGTTCAGTGAAATCAGGTATGCGCGATAGGCTACCGCGAGACCCGACAAATCGCCGATGTTCTCACCCAAGGTGAGATCCCCGTTGATCGAGCGATCAGCAATGGGCTTGTACTGACTGTACTGCGCAGCCAAACGACCCGCACGCTCGCGAAAGCGCACGTTGTCATCGAAGGTCCACCAGTCACGCAGATTGCCCTCGCCGTCGTAACGACGCCCCGAGTCGTCGAAACCGTGACTGAACTCGTGACCGATCACGCCACCGATACCACCGTAATTCACGGCATCATCAGCAAGCGGATCGAAGAACGGCGGCTGCAGGATAGCGGCCGGGAATACGATCTCGTTCATGGGCGGACTGTAATACGCGTTGACCGTCTGCGGCGTCATGAACCACTCGTTTCGATCAACCGAGCTGTCGAGCCGCGAAATCTGCCGTGCAAACTCGAATTCATTGACACGGCGCAGGTTACCGAGCAAATCACCAGCGCGAATTTCGAGCGTCGTGTAATCCCGCCATTGATCCGGATAACCAACCTTGACCGTGAAGCGCGCGAGTTTGCGCTTTGCTTCGAGTTTCGTGTCGGCACTCATCCACTCGAGTTCGTCGATTTTGACCTCGAATGCTTGCCGCAAGTTACCGACAAGCTGACGAATACGCTCCCGCGCTTCCGGACGGAAGTTCTGCTCGACATAGGCGCGACCGGCGATTTCACCCACGGTGCGATCCAGCAAGTTCACGCCGCGACGCCAGCGCGGTTGCTGCTCCTGCACACCGCGCAGGGTGCGCTCTCTGAACTCGAAACGAGCCGCATCAAAGGCGCTCGGAAGAAAAGCCGCGCTGCCATCGAGCAAACGAAAGCGAAAATAAGCGCGCCAGTCTTCAACGGGCAGCTCGCGCACCAGGCGCGACGCCTCTCGTAGATAGCTCGGCTGACGCACATCGACCGCCTGAATTTTCGCTGGATCGACCCCGAGTCCCGCAACGAAGGCGTTCCAATCGAGAGCCGGCGCAAGTGACGCGAGTTCCTTGATCGTGGTCTTGTTGTACGTCTTGAGCGGATCGCGATTCTCGACACGAGTCCAATGCTGCTGAGCAATCGCCGTCTCGATCGCCAGAACGCGCGAGGCTTTGGCAGCGGCATCGGGCGCTCCCGACAAACTCAGCAATTGCTCGGCGTAACGGACGAACGCCTCACGGAATTTGCGGTTGCGCTCGTCATCAGCGAGGTAATACTCGCGATCGGGCATGGTCAAGCCACTTTGCCCGATGCCAGCGATGTAGCTCGATGAGTTCTTGCGATCCTGGCCAACGTAAAAGCCGATGTGCGCTCCGCCGCCGATACGCTGCGCGCGCCCGATGTATTCGAAAATCGCGCGGGCGTCATTGATCGAATCGATGCGCGCTAGCTCATCCTTCAGGGGCGCGAGTCCTCGCTGCTCAATACCTTGTTCATCCATGTACGCGGCGTAGAGATCACCGAGCTTTTGACGATCCGAGCCGAGGGCCTTTTGTGCATCGGCTGCAGCCGCTTCGGCGAGCGCTCGCAAAGCGGCGATCGCGTCGTCCTCCAGTTTGCTGAAGGTGCCGTAGTTCGATCGATCTGCCGGAATCTCAGTCGTTGCGAGCCAAGTGCCACCCGCAAAGCGATACAGATCATCCTGAGGTCGAACCGAGCGATCGAAGCCCGCAAGATCCAGACCCGAGCGCAAAGTCACTGTGGTGCTGGTGCTGGTGCTCGATGCGGCATCGGCGGCTTTGGTGACGGAAGCACCCGCGCACACCACGCCCAAGGCCCCAACGACTGCGATCCAAGGTTGAAAAAGACGCATCTGCTGATTCTCCGAACTCGGTCGAAAAGGCCGACAGGTTACCTGTTTCCGGCGTCGTCGGTATGCTTGCACCCGTGTCCCGATATCGCCCCCCAACTCGTCCTGGTTCGAAGTTCATCACGGCCGAGGGCCATGCCAGGCTTGCAACGGAACTCGACCAACTGTGGCGCATCGAGCGCCCCGCGGTAACGCGCTCGGTCAGCGAAGCGGCCGCTCAGGGGGATCGCTCGGAAAACGCCGAATACACTTACGGCAAGAAACGGTTGCGGGAAATCGACTCGCGAGTGCGCTTTCTGCGCAAGCGTCTCGATGGCATGCTTGTCGTGTCGAACCCGCCCTCGGATTTGCAGCGGGTATTCTTTGGTGCGTGGGTCACGCTCGAGGACGATGCAGGCACGCAGAGCCGCCATCGCATCGTGGGCCCAGATGAATTCGATCTCGCGCCCGGCTACATCAGCATGGATTCACCGCTCGCGAGAGCGCTGCTTGGCAAGCGCCTCGACGACGAGGTTCACGTCGAGACGCCGACAGGCCGACGTCTCTTCGTGATCCTCGCAATCGATTACACAGGCGTTAAACCACCCGCACGTTCTTGAACTGCCACGGATCCTCGCGATCGAGATCTTCCGTGAACAAGCTCTCGCGACCCGTGAGCGGATTCCAATCGGTGAACTCGCCGACGACAGGGCCAAGATACGGCATGCAAATCTCGAGATTGCGCCGATAGTCCATCTCGTCAGGCTCAACGATGCCACGCCGCGGATTTTCCATCGCCCAAATCACGCCCGACAGGACGGACACACACACCTGCAGACTGGTCGCGTTGTTGAACGGACAAAGCTGACGCGCTTCGTCGATCGAGAGTTGCGAACCATACCAGTAGGCATTTTTGGCATGGCCTGCCAACAGCACGCCGAGCTCATCGATACCGCCTGAGGAGATTTCGTCCATCAGGATACGCTGCTTGCTCTGCATGACGTAGTTACGACCAACGAACTCATGCACCGATAAAACCGCGTCATCGCAGGGGTGGTAGGAGTAGTGCACCGTCGGGCGATAGCTCACGGCATCGCCTTCTTTGACGGTCAAATAATCGGAGATCGAAATCGACTCACCATGGGTGATCGCGAAAGCGTGGAAATTACCTGCTTTCGGCGTCCAGGTTCGCACGCGGGTCGCCGCGCCCGGACGCGATAGGAAAATCGAAGATCCACGGCCGAAATCGTAGCGATTGCCATCCGCCGGGAAGTGTCGCTCGTGCGAGCCCCAACCGAGTTCGCAGGGCTGGCATCCTTCGCTGACAAAACCATCCACCGACCACGTGTTGACGAACTCACCGACGCGCTTGCGCACGGGCGACACCTGCGTGTCACGCTCGGCGACGTGTATGACCTTCACATCGAGTTTTTTAGCGAGAGCCGCCCAGCCCTCACGCGAGTTCGGCTCGTCCGTCTTCACGCCGGTCGCCGCTGCGATGTCGAGCAGTGCTTTCTTGACGAAGTGCGACACGAGACCCGGGTTCGCACCATGCGTCAACACCGCCGTGGGGCCTCCCTTACTGCCATCACGCAACGCGAGCGCCGCTTCACGCAGCGCGTAGTTGGTTCGACGCGCAGCCGGCACGCTCTGGTCGGTGTAGCCGCCCGGCCACGGTTCGATGCAGGTATCGAGATAAAGCGCACCGCGCTCTTGGCAGAACTGCACCAGCGCAATCGAAGAAACGTCGACAGAGACATTGACGAGAAAATCACCCTCGCCAACGAACGGCTCGAGCAAGGTACGCAAATTCTCCGGCTTGACGGGCTGGATGATGAACTTCACGCCGAAGTGACGCGCCACTTCGATGCCGCGCTCATCGGCAGAAACAATCGTGATGCGATCGGCACTCGTGCCGATGTGCCGCATCATCAACGGCAAGACGCCTTGCCCGATGCTGCCAAAACCCACAAAAACAATACGGCCAGAAAAATTAACGTGAACCTTGTGATCGCTCATGATGCTCCTTGAAGAATGAAAGACGGCTATTGGCCGATGCGCCAAGACGGTGGCACGGTGTGCTCGTACCCCGGCAAGGATTCGATGCGCTGCAACCACCGGCCGAGGGCCGGGTAGTTTGCCTCGATTGGCAGAAAACGTCCCGCCAAATCTTGCGCGTCCGGTCGCGTCAAGGCACGACGGAGCAGTTGGATCGCCGGGAAGATCACCATATCGATGGCGCTGTAGTCTTCGCCCACGATCCAATCGAAACGCGATACGCGCATCTCGATAGTGCGCGCCTCCCGAGCCACCACGTGCATGGCATCGGTCAAGGCATTACGTGACAAGGGCCGCTCTTCGTCCGCGGGACTCGCCGAGCCGAGCAAGGTTCGACAAATGCCCATGATGTGCGGCTCGGTATACGCCTGAAACTCTTCGATCACCCGCCAGATGACGGCGGCTTCCTCGGGGGTGCGGCCGAAAATCGACGGCTCTGGATACTTGCGGTCAAGGTAATAGAGCACGGCCACGGACTCGAACACCACGTAGCCATCGTCCTTGAGCACCGGCACCCGACCGCGCGGGTTCATGGCGAGCATCTGCGGCGATTTCTGCTCCTGAAACTCAAGCTGCAATCGATGCCCTTGGAAAGGCAGCCGCTTGTGCGCGAGCGCCAGCAACACCCGCCACGAGTAAGGACAGCCGCTAGCCCAATAAAGATCAATCGCCATCGCGGGATTGTAACGGTAACAGTCTGGCCGGAGAATTCGCGCCTGCCCCCACGGAGGTCTCATGGCACTTCGCACTTTGGTCGACGTCGACACCCTGGCCGCCCACTTGGACGACCCGCGCTGGGTGGTGCTCGATTGCCGTTTCGAGCTCACTCGCCCGACATGGGGAGAAGAAGGCTTTGCGGTCGGTCATATTCCCGGCGCGCAATATGCGCACCTCGATCGCGACCTCGCCTCCGCGCCAACCTCCACCTCGGGACGCCACCCGTTGCCGGTCCCGGAAACCTTCGCCGCCTTGGCGCGTCGATGGGGCATCAACACCGATACGCAAATTGTCGTGCACGATCAGGCGAGCGGCGTCTACGCCGCCCGCGCATGGTGGTTGTTCCGCTGGCTGGGTCATGAGTCGGTGGCTGTTTTGAGAGGCGGCCTCGCCGCCTGGACGGCGAACGGCCGCTCACTCACCACTGCAACTGCCTCACGTGCAACAGGCAACTTCGTCGCGCGGCCGCAAACGAATTGGACGGTGACGGTCGATGATGTTCTCGACTCCGTCGAATCGCATCGACTGCATGTCGTCGATGGTCGTGGCGCCGATCGATTCGCCGGTCAGAATGAAACCATGGACCCGATCGCCGGACATGTGCCGGGCGCAGTCAATCATCCCTTCGCGAGCAACTTCGCCGCTGATGGCACTTGGTTGCCCGAAGCCGAGCTGCGCGCCCGCTGGGAGAAAACCCTGCAAGGCCGACCCGCGAACGAGGTCGTCACGATGTGCGGCTCGGGCGTGAGCGCCTGCCTTAACCTGCTTGCACTCGAAACTCTCGGCATCCAAGGCGCTCGCCTCTACACGGGCTCATGGAGCGAGTGGGTTCGTGATCCTTCGCGTCCGGTTGCCACAGGAGCCGCTGCATCTTGAACAAACCCGCCTGGTCGGTGACCGATTCGGTCGAGCTTTACCACGTCAATGCCTGGGGCCAAGGTTACTTCGGCATCAACGATGCCGGCCATGTCACCGTGCGTCCTGAGCAAGTCCCCGGTCGCGAGATCGATTTGTTTGAAGTGGTGCAGGGCTTGAAGGCACGCGAGCTGACGACGCCTGTGGTCGTGCGCTTTTCAGGCATTCTCGCGCATCGCTTGCGCAGGCTGAACGAAGCGTTTGCACGCGCTATCGCCGAAAATGACTATCGCAATCGATATGCCGCCGTCTTTCCGATCAAGGTGAATCAGCAGCGCCTCGTCGTCGAAGAGGTCTACCGTTACGGCGCCGAATTCGGTTTCGGCCTCGAAGCCGGCAGCAAACCGGAACTGCTCGCCGTGATGGCGATGACCGAGAACTCGCCAGATCGCCTCATCGTCTGCAACGGCTTCAAAGACGACAGCTATATCGAGACCGCGATGCTCGCGACCAAACTCGGTCGCACGATCGTGCCGGTCGTCGAAAATTTCTCGGAGCTCGATCTCATCCTCAAGCACGCCGACCGACTCGGCGTGAAGCCGAAGATCGGTATTCGCGTGAAGCTTGCAAGCGAAGGCTCCGGTCGCTGGCGTGATTCCGCTGGCGAGAAGTCGAAATTCGGTCTCTTCATCACCGAAATCCTCGAAGCCGTGGAGGTGCTCAAGCAGCGTGGCATGCTCGATTGCCTAAAGCTCGTGCATTGCCATCCGGGCAGCCAACTGCAAGATATTCGTCGCGTCAAAGAAGCGATCAACGAACTTGCGCACGTCTATGCCGAGCTCAAGCTCCTTGGGGCGGGGCTCGAATACATCGATGTCGGCGGTGGACTTGGCGTCGATTACGACGGCTCTGGCACCAACTACGCCTCGTCGATGAATTACGACATGCAGGAGTATGCGAGCGATGTGGTCTACCGCGTTGCCAGCGTCTGCAATGCTCGCGGTATCGAGCATCCGGTGATCGTTAGCGAATCGGGTCGCGCGATCGCGGCGCATCACAGCGTGCTCATCTTCAATACGCTAGGCACCTCGGCGCTCGATCAGTTCCATGTCACGGGCCGCGAAGATCAACAATATGCCGATCGATCACTGCCGCAACCTGTGCAAGATCTGATTGGCGCTTATCGTGAAGTGAGCGATCGCACGCTCGTCGAATGCTGGCACGATGCACTCACGGCTCGCGAACAGTGCCTGCAGATGTTCAAACTCGGGTTGTTATCGCTCGAGTTTCGCGGCTTGGCCGAGCGCCTCTACTGGGCCACCTGCGCCAAGATCCGCGACCACGCACGCAGACTCGAAGAGACGCCAGAAGAACTCGAAGATCTCGAGAACATCCTGTCGGATATCTACTTCTGCAACATGTCGGTATTCCAGTCGCTGCCGGATAGCTGGGCGATCGATCAACTCTTCCCGATCATGCCCATTCACCGCCTAGAGGAGTGCCCACAGCGTCGCGCGGTCCTCGCGGATATCACCTGCGACTCGGATGGCAAGATCGATCGTTTCGTAAGTCATCGCGAAGTGAAGCGTACGCTCGAACTGCACGACTATCGTGCCGGTGAGGAGTATTACCTCGCCGCTTTCCTGGTCGGCGCTTATCAGGAAACCTTGGGCGATCTACACAACCTCTTCGGTGATACGCATGTCGTACATATCCGGCTCGCCGACGATGGCACCTGGTGTATCGATGAAGTGGTCATGGGGGATACCGCGAATCGCGTGCTCGAATATATGGAGTACGATGTCGCAGAGCTCTACCCGGCGCTCGCTCGCGATTGCGAACGCGCCATCCGAGATGGCCGCATGACGGTAGCTGAGAGTCAGGCGCTGAAGCGCTTTTATGAGGGCGAGCTCAACGGTTACGCTTATCTGGAGTGATGTCGATGTCCGCGCATGCCCAAGAGAGTCGAGACTTCCGCAGTTATCACGCATTTCTGCGTGCCGCTCGCAACTACATGGAAGGCCCACTCGTCGGGCAGATGCACGACTCCTACGAGCACGCCTGCGAACAACGCGGCTTAACCGGCGAACGAGCTCCCAAAGATTGGCGGACGGCCGAGGCCGTTCTCGACCATCTCCCGGAGTTCCAGCTCTACAACTGGGCCTATCGAAATCTACAGCGCTTCAAATATCACCGTCCGCATTTGGGCATCTTCGCTCTGCTCGAATCGCAGCGTGATCGCCTCGTTCAGGAACTGAACGAGAGCGCGACCAAAGCACCTGATCAGTTGCGACTCAACCCCGATCTGACCTTGCCCGAATACTTTCGCTTCGTGCCGTTCCACCAGCACACCGGCGGCGTAGCGCACGACGACCTCGACGGCTTGGCTTACGAGATTGGGCGTCGTACGACGGTGCCCGCACACGCGGATCCGAACGGCATTTACCACATCCTCTTCGATTCGCTACCCGAGCGCCGCTACGAACGCGTGCTCGATTGGGGCACTGGGCATGGCGCTGCGCTCGTCACGTGGCAGCAACGCAATCCGCAGTCGGAGTGTCACGGCGTCGATTTGTCGGCGCCCTGTCTGAAAGTCGCGCATCAACGCGCTCTCGAGCATGGGTTTCGTTTCTTCCTTTCGCAGCAAGATCTCGAACACCTCGACTATCCGGACAATCACTTCGATCTCGTCTTCTTCAACTTCATGTTGCACGAGCTACCGCCCGCGCACACACCGGCGCTACTGCGCGAAGTCGTGCGAGTGCTCAAGCCCGGCGGTATCTTCGCCGGTCACGAATTTCATCTGCGCCCCGGCGATCCGTTTCAGAACGTGTTGCAGCGGTCACACGCCTGGACCAACAACGAAACCTACTCGACGCCGTGGTACGACACGCCGATCGAAGCCTGGGCCAAAGATGCGGGCTTCAGCCGAACGTCGATCACCCCATTCGAGCGTCTGAATAGATCGGTCAAGCGACCGGGTCGTGCACCGATCAATGCGAATCACTGGAATCTCTACGTCTTCGAGAAATGAGCGACCACCGATGAGCGAGTTCAAAGCGTCCCTGCAGGGCCCCGTTACCGACACCGAGCCGGATTTTCTGCACGATGTGCCGATGGACAACGCGGTCGGTGCCATCATGGCGCTCACTGCCGAGGTCTATCTGCTGCGCGAACGTCTCGCCACGCTCGAAGCCGAGCTCACCAGTCGCCAGGTGCTGCCCACGGACGCTGTCGAAAAGCATGTCGACACCCCCGAACAAGCCGCGGTCCGATCGGCGGATCTGGCGGCCTACACCGAGCGAGTCATGTCGGAGCTCATTCGTGATCGCGTGCCGGTCTCCCGCATCGATCCTGGCGTCACCAAGTATCTGAAACACGATTAGTCGGTATGATCATCGGCGATCTTTCTTGGGGAGACGCCAGATGATTCGTAATCGTTCATTCGCCGCGCTGTCCGCTTTGGCTGCCGCTGTCGCGATTAGCCTCACCGCCCCCGCTGCGCTCGGCGCAGCCAAGGCCAAAAAAATCGACCTCGCCACCCCCGAGGGGGTGAATCTGGTCGGTCGCAAGATCCAATGCGGCGCCGTCGACAATACACCCACGATCTACTACTTCCACGGTGAGGGCTTTGCCCGCGTGCCCGGTGAAGCAGATCGTAAGCTGTTCGATGTCGAGGGCTACAACGTCCGTCAGTGCGTCACCGTCACCGACCCGCAGCGCGGCACCGGCTGGCGCCTCGTTTCGCGTGAGTTGCTCCTGTACGTAGACCCAGCCACGGGCGAATTGCTGCGTGAATGGAAGAATCCGTGGACCGGCGCCACCGTCAAGGTGTTGCAGACGGCCAACGACCCGGTGAATCAACGCCCCGTGTTCCCGATCGGCGCGGATGGCAAGCCGGCAACCTGGCCCGGCACCATCAACGGCAAAACCTGGTGGAACACCATCACGGTACCGCTGTTCTACAAAAATCCGCTCGCGGGTGAATATCAAAAGAACATCGGCGGCTTCTATCACGCCACCGAAATGTTCAATTTCTTCGGCAACATCGACGAGTTGCTCGACCCGAAGAACACCAACCCAGCGATCGAAGTGGGCTGGGTCCGCATGGCCGAATGGCTTCCTTGGATGGAAATGAGCGGTCGCGCCGGCCTCATCTACATCCACGCCGCGGGGCGCAAGCTCGACAACTACGAGCAGCTCTCGCCGGTCTTGCGTAAAGCCATCGAAACGGAATACCCGGAATATCGCACCCCGCCACCAGGTGACGATAACCGCCCCAATGAAACCAGCTGGACCTACTTCAAAAAGAAGTTCCCGGCTGGCAGCGCACCGGCCGGAGCCGCCAAAGGCGGTCATTGATACCGCGCGGTTTACTTGCCTGATCGGCGAGTAGTAGCATCGGTTCGCCTGCCGCGGCTTTTAAAGGCTGCGGCAGGCGAATGTTCAAGCGATCCGTCTAAGATTGATTTCTAAGAGACGATTGAATGACAACGATCTACGTGGGCAATCTGCCCTTTTCTGCCAACGAAGCTGACGTCCGTGTGCTGTTTGAGCGCTACGGCACTGTCGATTCGGTCAAACTCGTCAACGACCGCGAAACCGGACGCCCTCGTGGCTTCGGCTTCGTCGACATGCCGTCTTCAGATGCACAAGCCGCGATCAGCGCCCTCAACGGTTACGAGATGAACGGCCGGGCTCTGCGCATCAATGAAGCGCAGGAGCGGGCGCCGCGCGGCCCCCGCCCCGGTAGCGGTGGCGGCGGCTACCGCCGCTGACCGGAAGCGCAAGCATCCGTCCCGAGGTTCTCGCGTGACGTCGGTTCGCCGACGTCACTCGGGTTTTATTTTGACTGGAGAATGCCCCGGATGCCGCCTCGCTCTCGCTCGCCTAAACCCGCGACCGTCAAAAACCCCACCGCATTGAAGCTCTCGCTTCCGGTACGCCAAAAACTGCCGGCGGATCTCAAAAAATATTTCGACATCTGCGACGAGAAAATTGGCTTCCTGCCGAACGTACTGCAGGCCTACAGCTTCGATCAGGCGAAATTGCGTGCCTTCATCGCCATGTACAACGATCTGATGCTAGAGGCTTCGCCACTCACGAAGCTTGAGCGCGAAATGATTGCGGTGGTCGTCTCAGCGGCTAATCGTTGTTACTACTGTCTCGTTGCACACGGCCAAGCAGTGCGCGAGATGTCGGGTGATCCGGCGCTCGGCGAGATGCTCGTCATGAATTATCGCGTCGCTAAAGTGTCGAAACGACAACGCGCCATGCTCGACTTCGCGCATCGACTGACGACTGCGCCTGCGGAAGTTGGTGAAGAGGCACGCCAGGCGCTTCGCAAAGCGGGTTGGTCCGATCGGGCCATCTGGGACATCGCGGCAGTCACTGGCTTTTTTAACATGACTAATCGCCTCGCCACGGCCACCGACATGATGCCGAACGAGGACTATCACGAGCGCTCACGCGGATGACGAGCCTTATCGCGCAGCGCGAAGTCTTTCGCGGCAAGATCACCTATCTCACAGTCGACACGGTCGATCTGCCGAACGGCCATCGCGCCGATCTCGAGATCTTGCATCACCCGGGCGGCGCCGCCATCGTCGCCATCGATGATCAAAACCGCGTTTGTTTGCTGCATCAGTTTCGTCATGCGGCCGGCGGCTATGTTTGGGAGCTGCCAGCAGGCAAGCTTGAGCCTGGCGAGCCCCCCGAACTGACCGCGCAACGCGAACTCATCGAGGAGGCCGGTGTCGCCGCATCGACTTGGTGCTCGCTCGGTATTTCCTTGAGCTCGCCCGGTGTGTTCACCGAGCGCATCCACCTCTACCTCGCAACGAATCTCACCTCGATGCCTGATGCACGCGAAGCGGCCGAGATTTTCGAAGTGCACTGGGTTGACTTCAAGACGGCCGTTCAACGCGTCTTGAGCGGCGAAATCGACGATTCCAAAACCGGTATGGGACTGCTACGCGCTTGGCATGTCCACGGAGAAAAACCATGACGCTGATGAAAGCCCTGATGAGCGACCATGCAGGCGGACCGGATAGCCTCGTCCTTCGAGAGATTTCTGAGCCCGTTCCGGGCCCCAAAGAAGTTCGTATCGTCGTCAAAGCCTGCGGCATCAATTATCCCGATGCGCTGATCATCGAAGACAAATATCAGTTCAAACCGCCCCGCCCCTTTGCACCCGGTCTCGAGACCGCCGGCATCGTCGAAGCACTCGGGCCCGAGGTCGCGACGCTCAAAGTCGGCGATCACGTGATCGCCCACACGAGTCATGGCGGCCTTGCCGAAAAACTCGTCACCCACGAGCGCAACTGCACCCCGATCCCGACCGATATGCCCTTCGACGAGGCGGCAGGGCTGCTCGTCACCTATTCGACGTCTCTGCATGCACTACAAGATCGCGCGCAGCTGCGCGCTGGTGAAACGCTGCTCGTGCTCGGTGCCGCCGGTGGGGTCGGTCTTGCGGCTGTAGAACTGGGCAAGGCGATGGGCGCGAAAGTTATCGCCGCCGTCTCCTCGGAAGACAAGGCCGCAGTGACGCGCGAGCATGGCGCTGATATCACCGTGGTCTATCCGCGCGAGATCACCGACCCCAAATCTTTGGCTGCCCAGTTCAAAGAGGCCTGCGGCAAGCAGGGGGCCGATGTGATCTATGACGCCGTCGGCGGTGATTACGCCGAAGCGGCGTTGCGCGCCATCGCTTGGCAGGGACGCTTTCTGGTGGTTGGCTTTCCGGCCGGGATTCCGAAGATTCCCCTCAACCTGCCGCTGCTCAAAGGCTGCGATATCTGCGGCGTTTTCTGGGGGGCTTTTGCCGAGCGCGATCCGGCGGCGCACCAGCGCATCATGCAGTCTTTGCTCGAGCGCTATCAGGCCGGCCAGATCCGCCCACGAATTTCAGATCGATTTTCTTTACCGCAGGGTGGAGAGGCGATCAAAAAATTATTGCGACGAGAGGCTATCGGCAAGATCGTCGTGACATGTACAGCCTGATGTTTGCAGGGTTCGCGGTCGCACAGCTGGCGCTTTTCGTCTGGCTGCTGCGGCTGACGCGAACTCACCATCTTGCTGCAGGCTATGTTTTACTCGTTCCGCAGTTTTTCTTGATCTGGGACAACACCCGGGTCGCACTGGGTATTCTGATCGGCTTTGGCGACTTCTTGTACGCCATCACGTGGCCCGCATTTTGGGCTCACTGGCTTTCCGGCTGCTGGCTCATCATCGCAAGTGGCTCGATTCTGCGTCTTGCCGGGATTTCCTGGGCCGAGCACCGCTGGGTGATGGGCGCGTTCTGCCTGCTCGCCACAGCGCTGATCGCGCACGATCTGCCGCTCTTCTGGACCAAAGAAATATACCCAGTCTGCGAATATGACTTAATTCGCTACGCAGGCTCGGTCAGCGAAAGCACTCGCTGCACACCAGATCAAGCGTTGGTGAGTAACACCTTCCCCATCGCCCCCGTCGTGACCTGCTTTGTCGTTATCCTTTCGGGCCTCGTGATGTGGCGCAAACGCGGTATACCGTGGATGACCATCGGTGGCATCGTCATGCTGCTCACTGCAGCCGTCCCGGCGCTCAATCGCCATCGCCTTGATAATCTCGGCGAAGTCTTTATTCAGGGTGGCGCGATTGTGACCCTGTGGCTGTTGACTCGTCGAGCCAGTCCACAAGCTCAAGCAAATCCGACACCTCGAGATCCGCCGCCGGAGTCAGCTCAGCAGGCCAAGGCATCGCCCGCCGGTTGATCCACGCGCTGCGACAACCGGCAGCGCGCGAGCCCATCACATCGAGTCTTGGCTCGTCACCCACGTACAATATTTGATCGGGTCGTAAACCGAGCGAATCAGCGACTGCGCGAAAAGCTTCGGGCTTGGGTTTGGCGTGGCCCACCTTTTCCGCATTGAGCGTAACGACGAAGTGGCCCCCAATGCCGATGCGATGTATATCGGCGTTGCCGTTCGAAAAGGTCGCCAGCGGATAGCGTCCCGACAGCCGCTCGAGTGCCGGCAGCACGTCCTCGAAAAAGGTCACATCGTGGCGAGCGTCGATGAAGACAGCGAAAGCCTCATCGGCAATCGTCGGGTCGTGCTCATGCTCGAGTGCGAAGCGCCGCAAGGCTTCGATGCGCAACCAGGTCATGTCATGCGCTCGATCCGGCCTTTCTTGTACGAGCGACATACGCCGCGCATACAGATCCTCCGGTGCAAATCGAGCACCGAGCACCGGGTGCTGCTCTTGCAGGAATGCCGCCATACGCGCCTCCGCGCGCTGCAGCACCGGCCGCACCTCCCAAAAGGTGTCATCGAGATCGAAACAAATGGCGCGCACGTCGCTGAGCATCGGAAAGCCGCGGATGTACAATCGGGCGCTCGTTTTACCGGTATCGCTCCTGGAGCACAACCATGCGACTGAACTGGACTGCCCTGCCTCTGCTGAGTCTCGCGCTGCTGGCCACCTCGGCCCTCGCCTCGAATGGCACCAAGCCCTTCTCAGCGGATGATCTCGTAAGACTCGCACGAGTTTCCGATCCGCAAGTGTCGCCGGACGGCAAACACGTAGTGTTCGCCCTGCGCGAGACCGATATCGAAGCGAACCGCGGCAAAGTCGATCTTTGGTTGCTGAACCTCGACGACGAGAACCCTGTCTCACGTCGTCTCACACAGCACTCGGCGAGCGACTCCTCAGGGCGTTGGGCGCCGGATGGTCGCGGTATCTATTTTCTCTCGAGCCGCAGCGGCTCTTCACAGGTGTGGCATATCAGTCTCGCAGGCGGCGAGGCGCAGCAGGTGACCTCACTGCCGCTCGATGTGGGCTCGTTCGAAGTGTCGCCACGCGGTGATCGTCTCGCCGTGTCGCTGGAGGTGTTCCCGGACTGCATCGAAATCAAATGTACGACGGATCGATTGGCGGAGCGTAAGAAGGACAAGGCTTCAGCGCTGAGCTACGACGCGCTCTTCGTCCGTCACTGGGACACCTGGAACGACGGCACGCTGTCGCGTCTATTCACCGCCGCGATCGGCAACGATCGCAAGGCCGGTGAGTTCAAACTGGTCTCGGGCGGTGTGCGCGGACACGTTCCCTCCAAGCCTTTCGGTGGCGAGGAGGATTACACCTTCAGCCCAGACGGCAAGCGCATCGTGTTCTCGGCGCGTATCGCCGATGCCAAGGAACCGTGGTCGACTAATTTTGATCTTTATGAAGTTGCTGCAGATGGCACTGGCGAGACGCGCAACCTGACTGCCGGTAATCCCGCATGGGATGCGCAACCCGTATTTTTGGCCAATGGGGACCTCGCGTGGCTTGCGATGTCGCGCCCAGGTTTCGAAGCAGACCGGTACGTCGTGATGCTGCGTGACAGCCAGGATGGCAAAGTTCGCGCGCTCACCGCCGACTGGGATCGCTCGGTCGGTCATATTGCCGCGAGCTTCGATGGTCGCAGGCTCATCGCGACGGCTGACGATGTGGGCCAAACCGCACTCGTCGAAATTGACCCGAAGTCCGGTTATCGGCAGCGACTGCTCGGCAACGGCCAAGTGCAGAGCTACTCACCGGCGCGCGATGGCGTCGTGATTTCTTGGGCCTCACTGGGTGGTCCGCCGGATTTGTATTGGGTATCGAAGGCGCCGAAGTCAGCCAACTCGCGTGCCGCGCTGCCGCCCGCGCCTAAGCCACTCACGGCCGCCAATCAAACACTGCTCTCGCAACGCGAGTTGGGTGAATTCGAGCAATTCTCGTTCAAAGGTTGGAACGATGAGACCGTGTATGGCTACGTGATGAAGCCGGCAGGCTTCGAGCGCGGCAAAAAATATCCGATCGCCTTTATCGTGCACGGTGGGCCGCAGGTCAGTTTTTCGAATCAGTGGTCGTGGCGCTGGAACCCGCAGGTTTACGCCGGCGCGGGGTATGCCGTGGTCTTCATCGACTTCCACGGCTCGCCCGGATACGGCCAAGCCTTCACCGACTCGATCAGCCAAGACTGGGGCGGCAAGCCACTCGTCGATCTACAAAAGGGCCTCGATGCGGCACTCGGTCGCTACGACTGGCTCGATGGCAACCGCGCCTGTTCACTCGGCGCCTCTTACGGTGGATTCATGCAGAACTGGATCGCCGGTAATTGGTCCGATCGGTTCCAGTGCATCGTCAATCACGCGGGCATCTTTGATCAGCGCACGATGTACTACACCACCGAGGAACTCTGGTTCACCGAGTGGGAAAACGGTGGTCCTTATTATCTCACGCCGAAAATCCACGAGAAGTTCAATCCGGCAGATCATGTGACGAAGTGGAAAACGCCGATGCTCGTGATCCACGGCGCACTCGACTACCGCGTGCCCTACTCACAGGGTCTTGCCACCTTCACGGCTCTACAGCGCCTGGGTATTCCGAGCCGCTTCGTGTTCTTCCCGGACGAGAACCACTGGATCTTGAAACCGGCCAACAGCCTGCGCTGGCATTCGGAGGTGCTGGGCTGGTTGGATCAGCATTTGAAAGTTACACGTAACCCGCCCGCCACTCCGCCTGGTAATTGAGGCCGAGCGACACGATGCGTTGCAGCAACTCGGGATAGCTGATGCCCGCGGAGAGCGCTGAACGCGCGTAATCTTCGGCTGCGGCTAGGCAAGGGTTGGCGTTCGCTTCGAGAACGAAAATCTCACCATCGGGCCGCACGCGAAAATCCATGCGTGCGTAGCCCGACAGGCCGAGGCTTCGATAGATGCGCCGCGCGAGTTTGTCGAGTCGCGCCTCAAGCGCCGGCGATAACTCGGTCGCAGCCGAGCGCGTGATGCCGTGCTTGGCTTGGTAACGGCGATCCCACTTCACTTTGCGCGTGGCGATCGTTGCTTGGTTGTCGCCCATCGAGCCGAAGTGCATTTCCCACACGGGCAAGCGCGTCAATCGATCATTGCCGAGTACGCCGACGTACAACTCGCGCCCTGCGATGTATTCCTCGACGAGCGCATCCGTCTTGACCTGCTCGTGCATGAAGGCAATGCGATCGCGCAGTTGATCGGGCGTCTCGACGACCGATGCCTGTGAAATGCCGAGCGACGCATCTTCGGTTGCCGACTTCACGAAAAGGGGATAACGCAGCTTAGATGGCAATCGCACCACCCGCCCCTTGGGGAAGACGGCGAATTGAGGCGTCGGGATGCGGTGATAGTGCAGTAACTGCTTGGAGAGCGGCTTATCGCGCGAGAGCAGCAACCCGCGTGGATTGCAGCCCGTATAGGGCTGCTCCATCAATTCGAGGAATGCCACGACATGCTGATCGTAGGTGACGACACCGTTGAATTCTTCGAGCAAATTGAAAACCACATCGGGCTTCCACTCGGTGATCTCGCTACGCAGCGCCGTCAAACTATCGAGTACACCTAGGCAACGCACCTCGTGACCCATGGCACGCAGATGGGTAATCACGTCGTACTCGGTGCGCCACTCGTCGATCTGCTGATCGGTATAGCCTTCGATGCTTTCAGGAGGCTTCAAGGCCTCATGAACGACTACCAAAATCCTCAAAGACTTCATCAATCCATCACCACGTCAAGGACGACCCACCAAGACAGCGGCGAGCAGCGCATCCGCCCGTCGCTCGATCAACTCCCGCTCAGCTAGTGACTCAAGCCATGCGGCAGGAAGACCGCTTGCCCCATAGTGAGCGCCGGCAAGCTGACCACACAATGCGCCAAGTACATCCGAATCGCCACCGTGATTGATCGCCTCGAGCACGGCATCCTGCCAATTCGCCGTGCTACAAAAAGCGCCGGTGGCTATGCTGAGCAAGCGACCTGCGTCGGTCTGTGGCCACTGACTTTCGGCAATTTGCTGGCATAGAGCAGCATGGCTAGCACCGTGCAACGCCGACTTCAGGATCAAGGAAAACACTTTAGCCAACTGCACGGTCGAGTCTTGATGACTCGTGATCTGCGTCGCAGAAATAACCTCTTGCTCAAGCGCATCACCATCAGCGAGGTGCCATACGACGAGCGGCGCTAACCGCGTGAGCGCATCGCTACCATCAGACAGCGCTATATCAGGAACGCCATCGACGAGAGCGCGACTGACTGCCGCAGTGATGCCGAGACACTCGCCCGTCGCGCTGTTTTCGCCTCGCTGCTGCCAGCGGCGAAGCTGCTCAAGCTGCTCGACGGAATCGAAACCGCCACGATCGAGCAAACTCGTCGCGACGCACAGCATGATCGCCGTCTCGTCCGCCCACGCGCCGCGAGGCAAATCGAAGGGACCGCCACCGAAGAGATCACGCACGGGCGTAAAACTGCCCGCGCGACGTAGCTGCGTCGGCATCGACGAGGATTCACCGAGCGCAAGACCGAGCAATGCGCCTCGGATGCGATCTCGCCAGCGCAATACGACCTGGGCGCTCGACGAGTCGAGCCAATCGAAGCCCTCGTCCGTCATCCGTTGTGTTTGGCGCCCAAAGCGGCAAAGTCGAACAAACTGGTATCGGCTAAGTGACTCGGCTCAACCGAACGCAGAGCCGAAAAAATCGACTCGGTTCGTCCCGGGTACTCACGCTCCCAAGCCTGCAACATCTGCTTGATCTGGCGTCGTTGCGCGTTCTCTTGCGAACCACACAATGTGCAAGGAATGATCGGGAACTGCCGTGCGCGCGCATAACGCTCGATGTCTCGCTCGGGCACGTAAGCAAGCGGGCGGATCACGATGTGCTTGCCATCCTCAGACCGGAGTTTAGGCGGCATCGCCTTGAGGCGACCGCCGAAGAAAAGATTCAGGAACATCGTCTCGACGATGTCATCGCGATGGTGACCGAGTGCGACCTTGGTCACACCGTTCTCGGCCGCCCAGCGATAGAGCGCCCCGCGACGCAATCGCGAGCACAACCCGCACATCGTCTTGCCTTCGGGGATCACGCGCTTGACTACCGAATAGGTGTCTTGCTCGATGATGTGAAACGGCACACCGAGGGACTGCAAATATTCCGGTAACACGTGCTCCGGAAAACCCGGCTGCTTTTGGTCGAGATTGACGGCGACCAGCTCGAAACTCACTGGCGCACTGCGCTGCAACGACAGCAGGATATCAAGCAGCGTGTAGGAGTCCTTGCCGCCCGAGAGACAGACCATGACTTTGTCGCCCTCGGCGATCATGGCGTAGTCCTCGATCGCCTTACCGACAAGACCGCGCAGCTGCGCTTGCAGCTTGCGAAAAGTGCTCGATGTTTTCGCCGACGGCAGCGCCGGAATCGGCACCGTCGTGACCTGCATCTCCATCAAATCGACTGCGCCCCCATCACGATCAAACAAATGCAGCTGCCGAAACCGACGAGCCACACCAGCGATCGCAGAGATGCGAGGTCAGCGAGATAGCAAACGAGATAGGCTACTCGTGAAACGGCGAAGATACCCGCAATCAAACCCAATGTTTCGAGCGGCACGTTGCCAATGAAAGCGGCGACTAGCGCGGCAACGTAGACCGCGAGCGCTTCCCAAGAATTCTGCTGCGCTGCATAAGCCCGCGCTCGGTAGCCTTGCTGCTTGGCCTGCCAGTCACGCGGATTGCGATTGTCGTAGCGACCGGGGCCCACTTTGGCGATGCCGGCGCACACGATCGGCATCAAGGCAGCAAGCAATAACGTCCAGAGGGCAATGGCCATGGGCAACTCCTGGTGGAAAGAGGTTTCGAGGAGGCGAGCATACCACCGCACTAGCCGGGTCTGATTGACTCCCAGACCAGCATCGCACGCTTGCGATCAACGCCCCAATGGAATCCACCGAGACCACCATCAGCGCGAACGACATGATGGCAAGGGACGAGCCAGCCGATGCGATTGCTGCCTACCGCCGTTCCGACCGCACGCGCGGCCTGTGGTCGCGATACGGCTGATGCCAACTCACCGTAAGTAACCGTCTCGCCAGAATCGCGCGCTACGAGCGCCCGCCAAACGTCGAGCTGAAACGGGCTACCAAACAGATGCAACGTGAGACTCTTCCCCTCGAACACGGTACTCACGTTGGCGACGGCTACAGGATCGTCACGCTCGAACTGTGCTGCATCCCATCGCTCCTTCAGCAATTGGAGCGGATCCCGCCCATGATCAAAGAATTCTAGATGACATAAACCCGTACCGGTCCAAGCGATCACGCAATCGCCGAAGGGGGAGCGACTACAGCCCCAATGCAGCAAACCGCGCCAACGTCCGGTATCGACGATCTGCGACTTCAGATCAACGATGCAATGTCGCAAGCGATCCTGTCCACGCAGTTGCAACGCATGCGCTGCCGCAAACAAACGAGCCTCACCGATCAGGCCCTCTTCATCACCGATAACTTCGCAAGCATTCAACAACAGATCGAGCTCGACGCCCGACCAGTCGAGAAATTGACGGCGCAGACGCGCCAGACTCAAGCCTGTCGCGCTCGCAAGGCGCGTGAGCGAAGGCATTGCCGCGGGTTGCTGCGCCAAGACGGCCAATGTGTGCGCGATGCTGGTGAACATCGCGGCATTACAAAAACGCGATTCGTTCAAGAAATCGTTGTGCGCCACGAAGGCCAAGTCGCCGCCAGCCAGCCCACCGCCACGGATCCGACAACGAGCACAACGACGGTCAGGATCACGAGAATTCTGCGCCGCGTGAGTGCGCCGTTGGCATCGGCCATCAGATCAGCGCAACTTCAAAATACCCTTCTCATCGAAGGGTACGGTGCGTAGAGCACCACGCTCGAGCCGTACTTGGCCACGCAGGCGATACTCGACTTGATTGAGCGAACCACCCGTGACGCGCGCCTTTTCGACGAGCTTGAGCAGCGTGCCGGCGAGATTGGCGGTCACGAGCATGTCGAACTCGGCCTCACCTTTGGCCGGCACCACGAAGCTGCTGCCCGAGAGCCCGTGGCCGAGTGCCTCACCACCCAATTCGATGGTGTACGTCACGCCTCTCACTGCAAGCTCGAGATCGTTGGGGTTCTGCACTTTCATGCGCGCCTTGATGCGCTGCTCGAAGAGATCGCCCTTCACGAGATCGACCGAGACGATCGATAAGTCTGGCGCCTGCAACTTCGGCCCAAGCGCAGCACAACCCGCAAACACGACTGCGACAGTCATCGCGAGCAAAAGGCGAAACCAAGGGAGGTGGCGGCGCATTGGTCGCATCTTAACCAACATTGCTCGCGGTCCAACATCCGGGGTCGACCGCAAAGCCAACTACTGCTTGAAAGCTCATACTATTTACTCTACAGTACTACTCAATGAATGATAGCCATGCCAAGAAGTTTCAGAAAGACCTGAACGCCGGTCTGGTCGCACTCGTCCTGCTGGCGGTGCTCGCAGCCACCGACGAAGACGCCTACGGCTACGACATCGCCAAGCGCCTGCAGCCCCCTGATGGCAGCGAGCCCCTGTTCAAGGAAGGCACGATTTACCCGGTGCTGCGCTCGCTCTCGGCTTCCGGTTGGCTCTCGAGCCGCATCGTGCCTTCGTATTCAGGCCCTCCCCGTCGTTACTACCGCATCACCCCCGAGGGTCGAGCCGTCTTAGCCGACTGGCTGGCCGCCTGGGCCCACACCCGCGACTTCGTTGAGCACTTCACGCGCGCGGCAACGCAACAGCGACCCTC
>JACCEC010590850.1_pt1 | contig 33626 bp, 33 predicted proteins | sample 7450121 | NCBI WGS metagenome assembly JACCEC01 (sample SAMN15323455, study PRJNA562643) | freshwater metagenome | isolation source: river surface water | place: USA:Blue River Watershed | collected 2017-08-18 | reverse complement strand
GCCAACTGAAATCGGTATCTTGATGGGCACAGTAGGTGCTGCAGGTTTAGGTTTAATCATAGGTGGTTTAGCGATACGTCGTCAGGGTATTTATTTCACGATGATCACGATGGCACTGTCGCAGATGCTGTTCTTCGTATTCCTGCAGGCGCCGTTCACCGGTGGCGAGGATGGGCTGCAGTCGATCCCGCGCGGCACCCTGCTGGGCAGCATCGACCTGAAGAATGACCTGACCATGTATTACGTGGTCTTAGGTATCGTTATCTTGTCTTTCCTGCTGGTCGTGCGCATCATTCACTCGCCGTTCGGGCAAGTGCTCAAGGCAGTGCGCGAGAATGAGCCGCGTGCGATCTCGCTCGGTTATGACACCGATCGCTACAAGCTGCTTGCCTTTGTGCTTTCCGCAGCACTGGCCGGTCTGGCCGGTTCGACCAAGGCGCTCGTGCTCGGCTTTGGCACGCTGACCGATGTGCACTGGTCGATGTCGGGTCTGGTGGTGCTGATGACGCTGGTCGGTGGCATGGGCACGCTGTTCGGGCCGGTCGTCGGGGCGATCGTCATCATCGTGCTGGAGAACAAGCTCGGTGATCTCGGTACATGGCTGGCGCAGACCACGCACATCGACTGGTTCAACACGATAGGCGAGTCCGTCACCATGGTGACCGGACTGATCTTTGTGATTTGCGTGCTGGCCTTCCGCCGGGGCATCATTGGCGAGCTGGCAGTACGACTGAAATAATGGTTTTGTCTTTCTGAAGGCTGAGGTATGGGCACTGCTAAATTTCACTGGGAAGATCCACTGCTGCTCGATCAGCAGCTGACCGAGGACGAGCGCATGGTGCGTGACGCCGCGCGTGCGTATGCGCAGGACAAGCTGATGCCGCGCGTGCTGGAGGCCTTCCGTCATGAAAAGACCGATCCCGCGATCTTTCGCGAGATGGGCGAGCTCGGGCTGATGGGCCCGACCATCCCGGCGGAATACGGCGGTGCCGGTCTGAACTATGTGAGCTACGGTCTGATCGCGCGCGAGATCGAGCGGGTGGATTCGGGCTTTCGCTCGATGATGAGCGTGCAGAGCTCGCTGGTGATGGTGCCGATCTATGAGTTCGGGACGGAAGCGCAGCGACAAAAATATCTGCCGAGGCTGGCGACCGGGGAATGGATAGGCTGCTTCGGCCTGACCGAGCCGAATCATGGCTCGGATCCGGGCGGCATGGAGACACGCGCGAAAAAAGTCGATGGTGGCTATCGCCTGACTGGCTCGAAAATGTGGATCAGCAACAGCCCGATCGCTGATGTGTTCGTGGTCTGGGCCAAGGATGATGAAGGCAAGATCCGCGGCTTTGTTCTGGAAAAAGGCTGGAAGGGACTCTCCGCCCCGGCAATCCACGGCAAGATGGGGCTGCGCGCGTCAACGACCGGCGAGATCGTCATGGATCAGGTCTTTGTGCCGGAAGAGAATGCCTTCCCCGAGGTGCGCGGCCTGAAAGGCCCGTTCACCTGTCTGGATTCCGCGCGCTTTGGTATTTCGTGGGGATCACTGGGCGCGGCAGAATTCTGCTGGCACACCGCGCGTCAGTACACGCTGGATCGCAAGCAGTTCGGCAAGCCGCTGGCATCCAATCAGCTGATCCAGAAAAAACTCGCCGACATGCAGACCGAGATCACGCTCGCGCTGCAGGGCTGTTTGCGGCTTGGCCGCATGCGCGACGAGGGCACGGCCGCCGTCGAGATCACCTCGATCATGAAGCGCAATTCCTGCGGCAAGGCGCTGGAGATCGCCCGCACCGCACGCGATATGCTGGGCGGGAACGGCATCAGCGATGAGTATGGCGTCGTGCGCCACATGCTGAATCTTGAAGTGGTGAATACCTACGAGGGCACGCATGATATTCACGCGCTGATCCTCGGCCGCGCGCAGACCGGCATTCAGGCGTTCTTCTGAGCCCGGCATGCGATCGGCGCTCGAAGGTATCCGGGTCGTCGATCTCTCGCGGGTGCTCGCCGGGCCGTGGTCCACGCAGAATCTGGCCGACCTCGGCGCAGAGGTAATCAAGATCGAGCGCCCCGGTACCGGGGACGACACCCGCGGCTGGGGCCCGCCTTTCGTGGATCGGATCGATGCGGACGGACGCGACGCTGCCTATTTTTTTTGCGCGAACCGTAACAAGCGCTCCCTGACGCTGGATTTCACCTTGCCCGAAGGAAGGGAGGTGCTGGTCTCGCTGATCCGGCAGGCCGATGTGCTGGTCGAGAATTACAAGGTCGGCGGCCTGAAAAAATACGGCCTCGATTACGCGTCGGTCGCACAGATGAATCCGCGTCTGATTTACTGCTCGATCACGGGCTTCGGACAAGACGGCCCGTATGCCGAACGTCCCGGCTATGACGCGCTGATACAGGCGATGGGCGGGCTGATGAGCATCACCGGCGAGCCGGACGATACGCCCGGCGGCGGCCCGCAGAAAGTCGGTGTTGCGGTCGTGGATTTGCTCACCGGTCTGTATGCGACGAATGCGATTCTCGCTGCGCTGTTTCATCGTGAAAAAACCGGTGAGGGTCAGCAGATCGATATTGCGCTGCTGGATGTGCAGGTGGCGACGCTGGCGAATCAGGCGGGCAATTATCTGTTGAGTGGCAAGGTGCCGCAGCGGATGGGCAGTGCACATCCGTCCATCGTTCCGTATCAGCCAGTCGCTTGTGCGGATGGTTATCTGATGCTGGCAATCGGCAACGACAGTCAGTTTGCCAGCCTGTGCCGCGCAGCGGGCGAGCCGGCAATCGCGAACGATGAACGTTTCGCGACGAATGCGGCGCGTGTGCATCACCGGCAGGCCTTGCTGGGCTGGCTGATGCCGGTCATGCGCAGCAAGACGATCGACGACTGGTGCGGACTGGCCGAGCGCGAGAATTTTCCCTGCGGACCGATCAATACGATCGACCGCGTCTTTCACGATCCGCAAGTGCAGGCGCGGCGCCTGCAGCGAAGCATGAGCTCGCCCGCGTATGGGGAGGTGGATCTGGTCGCCTCGCCGATGAACCTGTCAGCGTCACCGGTTCAGTATCGCAACGCGCCGCCGGCGCTGGGTCAGGACACAGCCGCCGTCTTGCACGAGATCGGCTACAGCGAAGAACAGATTGCCCGATTGCGCGCCAGCGGCGTCGTCTGATCGCGGCACACGCTCAGGCGTGACTTTTTTCCGAGTGCCCGGCCCCACAGGCAAGAAAGGCCTGATGCGTGCTCAGATGGATGCGCGCTTTCATGCGCTGACCCAGCGGCGTGCCCTGCAGCCGATCCAGTACCGGCCCTTTGATCTCCGCAAAATGCAGCGTGAGCGCGCGCGCGCTCAGGCTTTGCTCCAGCTCTGTCAGCATGCCCAGCCCGGTGGTGTCGAGCTGGTTGACGGCGGAGAGTATCAGCAGCACATCGCGCGTGCCGGGCTGCTGCTGCAGCAGTGTCTCGAGTTTTTCTTCGAGCAGCTGGGCATTCGCGAAGTAGATGCTTTCATCGATGCGCAGGGCGATCATCCCGGGCAGTGTCTCCACCTGATGTCGTTCGACGTTTCGGAAATGCTCGGTGCCCGGCACCCGGCCGACGACGGCCATGTGCGGATGGCTGCTGCGCCACACCAGCACCGCCAGCGAGAGCGCGACACCGATCACGATGCCTGCTTCCACGCCGACGACGATCACGCCGAAAAAGGTCAGCAGCAGCGCCGTCGCATCCGCCTTGTCGTAGCGCCAGGCCGCTTTCAGCGTGTGCGTGTCGATCAGGCCGAGCACCGCAACGATGATGGTCGCGGCCAGCACGGTGTGGGGCAGGTAGTGGAACCATGAGGTCAGCCCGATCAGCACCACGCTCATCATCACGGCCGAGATCACGCCCGCCGCCGGCGTGTTCGCACCGGCGGAAAAATTCACCACCGAGCGCGCGAAACCGCCGGTGACCGGGAAGCCGCCGGAGAGGGCGCTGGCGATATTCGCGGCACCGATGCCCAGCAGTTCACGGTCAGGCTGGATACGCTGTCCGCGTTTCATCGCCAGCGATTGCGCGACCGAGACGCTCTCGACGAAACCGACCAGAGAGATCAGCAGCGCGGGAATCCACAGTGCATTTAATGCTGTCCAGCCGGGCAGCGGCAACGCGAGCGCAGGCAGACCCGCAGGTACCTGACCGACGATGGCGACGCCGGCCGTCTGCTCCAGATGCAGCGAGGCCACGGTTGCCGTGGATGCGACCACGGCGACCATCGGAGCGAGTTTGGTGGCAAGCTCGGCGACCTTCGCAGGCACGCCGATACGCTTCAACAGGCGGGCGAGATGGGTGCGCGCAAAAAACAGGAAGGCCAGTGCGGTAAGACCAATACTTGCGGTGACGCTATTCGTCTCCGGCAGGTGCGTGATCAGGCCGCCGAGGGTGGACAGTACGCCGGTCGATGAAAATTGAACGCCGAGCAGGTATTTCAGTTGCCCGATCGCGATCAGCACCGCAGACCCCGAGATGAAACCGCTGATCACCGGATGACTGAGGAACCACGCGAGGAAACCGAGGCGCAGCAGACCGGCGGCCACCAGCATCAGGCCGGAGAGCAGCGCGAGCAGGATGGCCATCGTCAGATACTCGGGCGTGCCTTGTGCCGCCAGCGGCGCGAGCGCACTGGCCGTCATCAGCGAGGCCACCGCGACCGGGCCGACCGCCAGTGTCATGCTGCTGCCCAGCAGCGCATAAGCGAACAGCGGCAGGATGCTGGCATACAGGCCCACCTGTGGCGGCAGGCCCGCCAGCATCGCATACGCGAGGCTTTGCGGTATCAGCATTACGGTGACGATCAGGCCGGCGGTGAGATCGCCGCTCAGCCAGTCACGCCGGTAGAGTCGCAGCCATTCCGGCAGCAGTGCCTGTATCCGCATCGCTCAGCTGCCTTCCGGACGGGCGAGCCATTCATGCCCTTTGAGCATCAGGTTCCAGTACACCGCTGGCAGGATGTTTTTCTTCAGTATCCACGCGGACTGACGCGGCACCGTCGGGTTCAGCGGGAAGGTGGGCAGCAGCTTGCCGCCGAAGCCGAATTCGGCCAGTACGATCTTGCCTTTCTCGACCGTCAGCGGACAGGAGCCATACCCATCGTACTTCGTCGGCAGCTCGCGACCGCTGCGCAGCGCGAGCAGGTTTTCGGCGACGACGACAATCTGTTTGCGCGCAGCGGCTGCTGTCTTGGCATTTGGCGAGGACGAGGCATCGCCTAGGCTGAAGATGTCGGGATAGCGGTTGTGCTGCAGCGTGACCTGATTCACATCGACCCAGCCGTCGGCATTGGCCAGCGGGCTCTCTCTGACGAAGTCAGGTGCTCTCTGCGGCGGTACCACATGGATCATGTCGAAGGATTGCTCGACCTGCGTCACGTTGCCGCTGGCATCTTTCTCTGCGAACCATGCGCGCTTTGCCGGGCCGTCGATCGCCACCAGGGTTGAATTGAAATGCAGATTCGCACGGTAGCGCTTCACGTAGTCCATCAGCGGCGGCACGAAATCTGCGACACCGAACAGCACCGCGCCGGCATTATGGAAATCGACCTGAATATTCTTCAGCACGCCCTTATGCTCCCACTCCGAGCATGACAGGTACATCGCTTTTTGCGGCGCGCCCGCGCATTTGATCGGCATCGGCGGCTGGGTGAAGATTGCCTTGCCTGACTTCATGCTGCGCACCAGTTCCCAGGTGTAGGGCGCCAGGTCAACCCGGTAGTTCGAGGTCACGCCATGCTTGCCCAGCGTGTCTTCCAGACCGGGGATGGCTTGCCAGTCGAGGGTGAGTCCGGGCGCAACGACGAGGTTCTGGTAGCTGACGGTGCTGCCGTTATCCAGCATCACGCGACGCTGGTCGGGGTCGAAGCCGGTGACGGCAGCACGTATCCAGGTGACGCCCGCCGGCATCACCTCGGCCATGTCGCGCACGCTGTCGCGCACATCGAATTCACCCGCGCCGACCAGTGTCCATGAGGGCTGGTAGTAGTGCTTGTCGCTCGGCTCGATGATGGCGATCTGCAGATTGGACTGGCGCTTCTTCAGGCTCGCGGCCAGTCCGATGCCGGCACTGCCGCCGCCGACGATCAGGATGTCCTGGCTGTCGCTCCAGTGGCAGGCCGGGGCGGCGGTGGCAGACGACGTGGTTGCCTGCGACGACTGGCCGCTGGCCATCCGATACAGATGCTGCGAACGTGCGCCGCTGCGGCAAAACGCCAGTACCGGTCCCGGCCGGGTCGCCAGCAGCTCGGCAAATTTCCGCGCCTGCGGCTCGGTGATCTGGCCGCTGATCACTGGCAGATACTCATAGCGCAGTCCTGCTGCTTTCGCGGCCGCTTCGAGCTCGGCGCTGGCAGGCTGTTCGCTCCCGCCCTCGCCATCCGGGCGGTTGTTGATGACGGTTCTGAACCCTGCGGCCGCGATCTCGGCCAGGTCGGACGGGCTGATCTGGGGTGCCGTGCCGAACTTGTCAGTGTGGCGGGTGATGTTCGCTGCCATGCGGGTGTCCCTCCGGGTTGGATGGCCGTCACCTGAGCTATCCCCTTGTTTCTATTGGGAGTGTGTCGGGTGTTGCCTCGGCTGTGCCATGGGTTGATTTCGATGATTACATTATATTGACAGATAAACTGTTAGTCAATATAATGTAATCACGTTAAATATGAAAGCGGAGAATTCCCATGACTGACTCGCTCAAGCCTCAGGTTCACGGCATCTTCGACCCCGCCACATGGACGGTGACCTACGTCGTCTATGAGAAAGAGGGGTCGTCGTGCGCGATTATCGACTCCGTGCTGGACTATGACCCGAAATCCGGGCGTACCCGTACCGACTCGGCCGACAAGGTGATCGAGTTTGTCAGGCAAAAGCACCTGAAGGTCGAGTGGATACTCGAGACGCATGCGCATGCGGATCACTTCACGGCCGCACCCTATCTGAAGCAGCGGCTGGGCGGAAAGACGGCTATTGGCGATCACATCACGATGGTGCAGCAGGTGTTCAAGGACATCTTCAACCTCGAGCCGGGCTTTGCGACGAATGGGTCGCAGTTCGACCATCTATTGCAGGATGGTGAAGTGTTCCGCTTCGGCGCGCTGTCGGGATCGACGATGTACGTGCCCGGCCACACGCCGGCCTGCGTCGCCTATCAGATCGGGGATGCAGTGTTTGTCGGCGATACGATGTTCATGCCGGACGTCGGCACCGCGCGCTGCGATTTTCCCGGCGGCGATGCGAAGACGCTGTACGCGTCAGTGAAGAAGATACTCAGTCTGCCGGACGACACCCGCCTGTTCATGTGCCATGACTATCCGCCGAATGACAGGCCGATCGCCTACGAAACGACGGTGGGCGAGCAGCGGCGCAAGAACGTACACGTCCATGACGGCATCAGTGAAGCGCAGTTCGTGGAGATGCGAACCCAACGCGATGCCACGCTGGAGATGCCCGTGCTGATCCTGCCGGCAGTACAGGTCAATATTCGCGCCGGCGAAATGCCGCCGAAGGATGAGAATGGCGTCGCTTATCTGAAAATTCCAGTCAACGCACTGTAAACAAAAACGCCCCGCAGGCGGGTGGCCTGGGGGGCGTTTTTTTAGCTGCTGCGCTCAGCGCGGTCGCTCGGTTGATCAGGCGATCGACCGCTGCACCACAGGCCAGCCGCCTCAGGCGAATTGCTTGGCAGCGAAATCCCAGTTCACGAGATTCCAGAAGGTCTCGACGTATTTCGGGCGCGCATTGCGGTAATCGATGTAGTACGCATGCTCCCAGACGTCGCAGGTCAGCAGCGGCGTGTCACCGGTGGTCAGCGGCGTCGCCGCGTTCGAGGTGTTGGCGATATCCACGCTGCCATCGGCCTTCTTCACCAGCCAGGTCCAGCCCGAACCGAAATTGCCGACGCAGGACTTGGTGAACTCTTCCTTGAACTTGTCGAACGAGCCCCATTTGGCATTGATCGCATCGGCCAGTGCGCCAGCGGGTGCGCCGCCGCCGTTGGGCTTCATGCAGTTCCAGTAGAACGTGTGGTTCCACACCTGTGCCGCGTTGTTGAAGACGCCGCCGGTGGAGTTTTTCACGATCTCTTCGAGCGACGCATTCTCGTGCGGCGTGCCCTTGATCAGATTGTTCAGGTTGGTCACGTAGGCCTGATGATGCTTGCCATAGTGGTACTCGAGCGTCTCCTTGGAAATATGCGGTGCCAGGCCATCCATCGGGTAGGGCAGCGGGGGCAGTGCGTGTTCCATGCGGTTTTCCTTTCTGTTGATGTTCTGTCGGTATTCGGTGGGTCATTGCGAGAGGCTTGGCCAGCGGTCCGCCGGCGCTCGCCTCGCAAGCCTGCCATTGTAAGGGCTAAGGCCAAAGGCCGTTGTCGGCCTGATCACGTGCCGGGCGAGCGGTTCAGCCGTCCCCGGGGAGGGCATGCACGCCGGACACATCGATCTGCCGCCGGCCGCCGGCGAGCGAGACGTTCAGCCGTTGCGGCGGCGACAGTTGTGCAGGGTCGCGCAGGATCGCGCCCTGCTCATCCTGAAGAATCGCGTAGCCACGTTCCAGCGTGCGCTGAGGCGCCAGCAGCTCCAGCCTGTCGCTGGCCGACGCGAGCGCATGGCGCCGCGCGACCTCTGCGGCCGCAAAGACGGTTCGCAACCGCGCGAATTCGCTCGCGAGTCGCGCACCGGCGATCCGGGTGTCGGGCTTCGCATGCCGCAGCCGGTTCTGCGCCTGACTCAGCCGATAGCGTGATGCGGCCAGCGGTGCGCTGGTCGCATGACCGAGGCGCGTTGCCAGCCCGGCGAGACGCAGTTGCTGATGCTGTATGGCCATCGCAGGGCTTTGCAGCCGGTGGGCCAGCCAGTCCAGGGTTTGCGCCTGCTCGCCCAGCTGACGTCGCAGCGCATCGGTGAGCCCTTGCGCGAGCGCGTACAGTTCGGCCTGCCAATCCTCCGTCGGTGTGGCGGCGAGTTCGGCGGCGGCGGTGGGCGTGGGCGCGCGCAGGTCGGCCACGAAATCGGCGATCGTGATATCGGTCTCGTGCCCGACGCCGCACACCACCGGCATGCTGCAGGCGGCGATCGCCCGGGCCACCGGTTCTTCATTGAACGACCACAGATCTTCGAGGCTGCCGCCCCCCCGGCAAACGATCAGCAGATCGCATTCGGCACGGCGCGAGGCTGTGGCAATGGCCGAGGCGATCTTGTCTGCCGAGCCCTCGCCCTGCACCGCCGTCGGGTAGAGGATCAGCGAGAGATGCGGCGCGCGACGGCGAAATGCGGTCAGTACATCGCGCAGGGCGGCCGCCTGAGGACTGGTGACGATGCCCACCGTACGGGGAAACGCGGGCAGTTCGCGCTTGCGCGAGGCCTCGAACAGTCCCTCGGCGGCGAGCTTCGCCTTGAGCCGCAGAAAAGCCTCATACAGGTTGCCGACGCCCGCCTTGCGCATCGCCTCGACATTCAGCTGAAAATCGCCGCGCGCGGCATACAGGCCGACGGTGGCACGCACCTCGATCCGGTCGCCCTCGCGCGGGGCGAAGTCCACATACTGCGCGCGCCCGCGGAACATCACGGCTCTGACCTGCGCGGTCGCATCCTTCAGCGTGAAATACCAGTGGCCCGAGGCCGCGCGGGTGAAGTTGGAGATCTCGCCGCTGATCCAGGTCAGCGGGAAGTTTTTTTCCAGCAGACGGCCGACAGCCTGGTTCAGCTGGCTGACGGTCAGCACCGACGGGCGGCTTGCGGGAGCGGCGGGAGGATCCTCGAACATGATGGCCTTGCTGGAAAACGCGATGGACGGCGACCTGCTCACGCAGGCATTGCCCCGGAATAGCGGGGTATTGTCGCCCGTCTGCCACGTGTGCGCACGTGCTGCGCCGGCAGGCTGTCCTGCATGCGGCGTAAGCAGCGAGAGAATTCCCTGATGAATCAGGCACTTCGGTGGCTTCCCCGGCGATTGTGCACATGCTTGTCCACACAGGGTGTGAACAAGATTCTGAGGTGAAAGCCTTTGACGGCGCTAAAAAAGCCTCCAGTGAGCGCCCGCTCATGCTGACTTTCCGGGTCTGGCTTGCCCGGGGGTAGGGAAGCAGTTACAGTCTGCGTCCATTGTTTCCCCCCTGCAGGAGAAGGCATTTGCTAGCCATCATTCAGGCCGCCGGATGGCCGATCTGGTTCTTGCTGGCCGCGTCGGTCGTGGCCGTGTCCATCATCATCGAAAGGCTGATGGCGCTGCGCGCCACGCGCATCCTCCCGGCCTCGCTGCTGCCGGACGTGATTGCGCTGGCCCGTGCCGGCGCAGTCAATGACGAGACCCTGCGCCAGCTGGAGCAGAACTCGCCGCTCGGCTGCGTGCTGGCCGCCGGCTTGCGCAACCTCGGCGCGTCGCGCGAGGCGATGAAAGCGTCGATCGAGGAAGCCGGGCGGGCGGCCGCTCATCAGCTGGAGCGCTACCTGACCACGCTGGGCACGGTGGCAACGCTGGCGCCGCTGATGGGTCTGTTCGGTACCGTGGTCGGCATGATCGAGCTGTTCGGCGCCACCGGCGGCGCGGGCGCCGATCCGCTGCAGGTCGCGCATGGCATTTCGGTCGCGCTGTACAACACCGGTTTCGGACTGGCGGTCGCGATGCCTGCGCTGCTGTTTCACCGGCATTTCCATGCGCTGGTGGATGGCTTCGTGATCGACATGGAGCAGCAGGCACTGCGCTTCGTCGATACCGTGACCGGTGAGCGGGAAGCGGCATGAATTTTCGCAAGGGCCAGCGCCGCGCGGCGCCTGAGATCAATCTGATTGCCTTCATCGATGTATTGCTGGTGATCCTGATCTTCCTGATGGTCAGCACGACCTTCAGCAAGTACGCGAGCCTGCAGGTCAGCCTGCCGACCGCTGATGCCGATACCGCGGCCCTGCCCAGGTCGGTGGCCGTGGCCATCGATGCACAGGGCCGCTATGCCGTCCAGCAGCGACGGCTCGCGGCCACGGATCCGGCCGGCCTCGCGGTCGCGCTGCGCGAGGCCGCGCAGGGGAATGCCGAGATCACCGTCGAGATCCATGCGGATGCGATGGCCAGCCATCAGTCGGTGGTGCAGCTGATGGAGGCCGCGCGCCTCGCGGGACTGCCGCGTCTGGTGTTTGCAGCGCAGACCTCCGCCTCACGCTAGGGCAGGGCGATGGCCGTGCGCGCATCGCTGGAAAACCTGCTGTCACGCGAGTGGCAGCGGCGCGGTGTGCTCGCACATCTGCTGTGGCCGCTGTCGCTGCTGTTCGGTGCACTGGTGGCCCTGCGCCGCTGGCTGTATGCCGTCGGGCTGAGGCAGCCGGCGCGCTTGCCGGTGCCGGTGATCGTGGTCGGCAATATCTATCTGGGTGGCACGGGCAAGACGCCATTGGTGATCTGGCTGGTCGAGCACCTGCGTGAACGCGGCTACACGCCGGGCGTGATCTCGCGCGGCCATGGCAGTGATGCGCACAGCGTCGTCGAGGTGCATGATCACACCGACGTCGCGCAGGCGGGCGACGAGCCGCTGCTGATCCGGCAGCGCACGGCGGTGCCGGTGTTCGTCGGCCGCCGTCGTGTCGCTGCGGCACGCGCGCTGCTGGCCGCGCATCCGGCAGTGGATCTGCTGATCTCGGATGATGGATTGCAGCACTACGCGCTCGGGCGCGACCTCGAGATCCTGCTCTCTGATGAACGCGGCCATGGCAATGGCTGGCTGTTGCCCGCCGGTCCGCTGCGCGAGCCCGCATCGCGCCGCGCCGATGTGCGCGTGGTTCACACGTCGGATCCGGCGCGGCTCGCGCGCAGTGGTGAGCCGGTCGCTCACCTGTTTCCGATGCGATTGCTGGGCCAGCATGCATGGCCACTGACGAACCGCTCGGCGTCGTTGCCGCTCGCCAGCCTGCCTGCCGGCGCGCGCATCGTCGCAGCGGCGGGCATCGGCAATCCGGCGCGATTTTTCGGCATGCTGCGGCAGCGGGGCGTGACACTGGCCGATACCTTGCCCTTGCCGGATCATTTTGATTTTGCCGACAATCCCTTCGCTGCGCTGCAGGCGGACCTCATTCTGATCACGGAAAAGGATGCAGTAAAATGCGCTCGCATCGAGGCGATTGCATCTGACCCGCGTCTGCGCGTCGTGCCGGTGCAGGCGGACATCGATGGACCGCTGGCTGACTATCTCGTGGAGAAATTGCGTGGACACCCGACTGCTTGACATTCTCGTCTGCCCCTTGTGCAAGGGGCCGCTGAAACACGACAAGCAGGCGCAGGAGCTGATCTGCAACCCCGATCACCTGGCGTTTCCGATACGCGATGGCATACCGATCCTGTGGGCGGAAGAGGCGCGCGATCTCGCGGCGGCCCCGGGCGATGCCGCAACCTGACGATGGCTGCGGGCCGACCGATCCGACAAAGCATCATGATTTTCTGAGGGCCGGTACTGTCCGGCCTGTATTCCCTCTGAGCGAATGAGTCATACCGTCATCATCCCTGCGCGGCTTGCGTCCACGCGCCTGCCTGACAAGCCGCTGGCCGATCTGGGCGGCAAGCCCATGGTGGTCCGTGTCGCCGAGCGAGCGGCGCTGTCGCAGGCGGTACGCGTCGTCGTCGCGACCGACCATCCGGACATCATGGCGGCCTGCGAGCAACATCAGGTGGAGGTGCGCATGACGCGTGCCGATCATCCGTCCGGCACGGATCGCATTGCCGAGGTGGCCGACACGCTCGGTCTGGCCGACGATGCGGTGATCGTGAACGTGCAGGGCGACGAGCCGCTGATCGAACCGTCGCTGATCGATGCCTGTGCCGCGCTGATCGGGCCCGCGGTACCGATGGCCACGGCCGCGCATCCGATTCACGCGATCGCAGACGTCTTCAATCCGAATGTCGTCAAGGTCGTGCTCGATGCACAGGGCCATGCGCTGCTGTTTTCGCGCGCGCCGATTCCCTGGCACCGCGATGCGTTTGCTGCAGACCAGCGCAACCTGCCCGAAGGCTATGCGCCGCTCAGGCATATCGGATTGTATGCGTACCGGCGCGATTTTCTGCGGCAGTATCCGGCACTGCCGGTATCACCGGTGGAAACCATCGAGGCGCTCGAGCAGTTGCGTGTGCTGTGGAATGGTCATCGTATTGCGGTGCACCGGACTGATGATGCGCCGCATGCGGGTGTCGATACGCCCGAGGACCTGGCGCGCGTGCGTCGATTTTTTGCTGTTTGAACAAGCTGGCTCACCGCGCTTGCTGTCGTGATGCAGGCAAACTGTGGTAAGTTTCGGGCAAGCTATTGAGGAGACAATATCGGGTCGTGCGCGAGAGCGCAGCGATCGGTATTCAAGAACGCGTAAGGAACAGGTAATGCGGCTGATTTTATTGGGGGCGCCGGGTGCGGGCAAAGGCACGCAGGCGGCGTACATCAAAGAACGATTCAACATCCCTCAGATATCCACGGGAGACATGCTGCGCGCCGCCGTCAAGGAAGGCACGCCGCTCGGACTGGCTGCGAAAAAAGTGATGGACGCCGGTGGTCTGGTCTCTGACGACATCATCATCGGCCTCGTCAAGGACAGGCTGAAGCAGCCGGATTGCGCGAACGGTTATCTGTTCGATGGATTCCCTCGCACGATTCCGCAGGCGGACGCGATGAAGGATGCCGGCGTGGCGATCGATTATGTGCTCGAGATCGATGTGCCCGACGAAGCCATCATCGAACGCATGAGCGGCCGTCGCGTGCATCCGGCGTCCGGACGCACCTATCACGTCAAGTACAACCCGCCCAAGGTCGCCGGCAAGGATGATGCGACCGGCGAAGAGCTGATCCAGCGTGACGACGATCGCGAAGAAACGGTTCGCAAGCGCCTGTCCGTCTATCACGAGCAGACCAAGGTGCTGGTCGGTTACTACAACGGCTGGGCGCAGTCGGGTCAGCCCGGCGCGCCGCAGTACCGAAAGATCTCGGGTGTCGGCCCGGTCGAAGAAATTCGTGACCGCGCGTTTGCGGCGCTGGCACAGTGACTCCAGAGCATGAAAAAGGCGGACCGACGGTCCGCTTTTTTCATGCTCGAAACAAGCTTTAACGGGCGGCATTGACGCCCTCAGGATGGTGCAATTTCTGATTTCTGAAGTTTGGCGCGGCCGGCAATGACGCTGGCGGCTCCTGAAGCCTGCGGAACATCGCAGGTGGTACGAAGAGTTTGTAGCAAATCACAGTACCGTTCCGCAGAGAGCGGGCTGTAGAGGAAGTTAACAACTGTCGTAACTTTTGGAGGAGAGATATGGCAACACAAGGCTTGTGGTTCGCCGTGGTGTGCGGCTTGATCGCCGTCATCTACGGTCTGGTCTCCCGAAGCTGGATTCTCGGCAAGGATGCGGGCAACGCCCGCATGCAGGAAATCGCCGCAGCAATCCAGGCAGGTGCAGCCGCCTACCTCGCACGTCAGTACCGGACGATTGCGATCGTGGGCGTGATACTCGCCATCCTGATCGGGATTTTCCTCGATGGTCTCACCGCCGCCGGTTTTGTCGTCGGTGCCGTGCTGTCAGGCGCCTGCGGCTTCATCGGCATGAATGTGTCCGTGCGCGCGAATGTGCGCACCGCGCAGGCGGCCACGCAGGGCATTGGCCCGGCGCTCGATGTCGCTTTCCGTGGCGGCGCGATCACCGGCATGCTGGTCGTCGGCCTCGGCCTGCTGGGCGTATCGCTCTTCTATTACTTCATCGGCGGGCTCGAGCATCCGGATTCCGCGACGCTCAAGCCTTTGCTCGGCCTCGCGTTCGGTTCGTCGCTGATCTCGATCTTCGCGCGACTCGGTGGCGGCATCTTCACCAAGGGTGCGGACGTGGGCGCCGACCTCGTCGGCAAGGTCGAGGCCGGGATTCCCGAGGACGATCCGCGCAACCCGGCGGTGATCGCCGATAACGTTGGTGACAACGTCGGTGACTGCGCCGGTATGGCCGCTGACCTGTTCGAGACTTACGCGGTCACGCTGATCGCCACGATGGCGCTGGGCGCGCTGATGGTCGTGTCTGCGCCGGGTGCGGCGGTGATCTATCCGCTGATCCTTGGCGGTGTGTCGATCATCGCGTCCATCATCGGCGTGATGTTCGTCAAGGCGCGTCCCGACATGAGGAACGTGATGCCGGCGCTGTATCGTGGACTGATTGTGTCCGGGGTGCTGTCGCTGATCGCGTTCTATTTCGTCACTACGATGCTCTTCCCTGAGCCGGTGACCATGACGGGCGATCGCACGGCGAGCGCGATGGCGCTGTTCGGTGCCTGCGTGGTCGGCCTCGTGCTGACAGCCGCGATGGTGTGGATCACGGAGTACTACACCGGCACCGATTTCCATCCGGTCAAGCACATCGCCCAGGCATCGACCACCGGTCATGCGACCAACATCATTGCCGGCATCGGTATCTCGATGAAGTCCACTGCATGGCCGGTGCTGTTCGTCTGCGCCGGCATCGTGGTGTCGTATGCGCTGGCCGGCCTGTACGGTATTGCGGTCGCCGCAACGGCGATGCTGTCGATGGCGGGCATCATCGTCGCACTGGATGCCTATGGCCCGATCACCGACAACGCCGGCGGCATTGCCGAGATGTCCGAGCTGCCCGACAGCGTGCGCGACATCACCGATCCGCTGGATGCGGTCGGCAACACCACCAAGGCCGTGACCAAGGGCTATGCAATCGGTTCGGCCGGTCTGGCGGCACTGGTGCTATTTGCGGATTACACGCATGCGCTGCATGCGCGCGGCATCGACGTGGCTTTCGATCTGTCCGATCCGATGGTGATCATCGGCCTGTTCATCGGCGGCCTGATTCCGTATCTGTTCGGCGCGATGGCCATGGAAGCGGTCGGTCGCGCGGCCGGCTCGGTGGTCGAGGAGGTGCGTCGTCAGTTCCGCGAGATCCCCGGCATCATGCAGGGCACGGCCAAACCGGAATATGGTCGGGCGGTGGACATGCTGACGGCAGCTGCGATCAAGGAAATGATGATTCCCTCGCTGTTGCCCGTGGTCGTGCCTATCGTGGTGGGTCTCGTGCTCGGTCCGAAGGCACTGGGCGGCCTGCTGATGGGCACCATCGTCACCGGCCTCTTTGTCGCGATCTCGATGTGCACCGGCGGCGGTGCGTGGGACAACGCAAAGAAATACATCGAGGATGGTCATCATGGCGGCAAGGGCAGTGATGCGCACAAGGCGGCCGTGACCGGCGACACCGTCGGCGATCCGTACAAGGATACGGCGGGGCCTGCGGTCAATCCGCTGATCAAGATCATCAACATCGTCGCGTTGCTGATCGTTCCGCTGCTGGCCTCGTCGGGCATGCTCGGCTGACGAAGACAGGCTTTGCGAACCGAGAAAGGCAGCTGCGGCTGCCTTTTTCATTGGCGGGGGTATCATTGCGCTTTTGCCGGAGGAAGGGCGTCCGCGCTGTCGCGCGATGTGTTTCCGGCGGTTTTTTCCCTTTTTTATCTCTCGAGTCTGGAGCAAACATGGAAATCAAGAACAATGTCTTCATCATCACCGGCGGTGCCTCGGGACTGGGTGCAGCGACCGCACGAATGATCGTCGAGAACGGTGGCAAGGTCGTGCTCGCGGACGTGCAGGTGGACGCGGGCGAGAAGCTCGCCGCTGAGCTGAACGGCAAGTTCGTGAAGTGCGATGTCACGTCCGAGGCGGATGGTCTGGCCGTGGTGGCGGCCGCTGAATCGATGGGCACGCTGACTGGCCTGATCAACTGCGCCGGCGTCGCGCCGGCGGTCAAGACCGTGGGCAAGGACGGCGCGCATCCGCTGGACGTGTTCCAGCGCGTGGTGAACATCAACCTCGTCGGTACGTTCAACATGTCGCGCCTCGCTGCAGCGGCAATGAGCAACCATGAGCCGAATGCCGCCGGCGAGCGTGGCGTGAACATCAACACGGCCTCGGTCGCGGCCTACGATGGCCAGATCGGACAGGCGGCCTACGGCGCGTCGAAGGCGGGTGTGGTGGGTCTCACGCTGCCAATGGCGCGCGACCTCTCGCGCAATGGCATCCGCGTGATGACCATCGCGCCGGGCATCTTCGAGACGCCGATGTTGTTGGGCATGCCGCAGGAAGTTCAGGATGCGCTGGGCCGGATGGTGCCGTTTCCCCCGCGTCTGGGCAAGCCGGCCGAGTATGCGCACCTCGCCAGGACCATCATCGAGAACACGATGATGAATGGCGAGACCATCCGTCTGGATGGCGCCATCCGCATGCAGCCGAAATAAGCGCGCTGTCAGGGAGCCGTCCGGGCCGGCGCAGGCCGCCCGGCGTCCCCGGTCTCCCGATCCTGCCGAGATCGGCGGTGTCATGCGATCGGGTTGTCGTAAAGTTGCCATAGTATTCAGAAAATCTGTCCGCCGAAACATGCTGCCGCTACCCTGCGGCTATGGTCCGGCCGCAAAAAATTGCCCTGTTTCTCGCTGGTGGCGGCGCGCGCGCCGCTTACCAGATCGGGGTGCTGCAAGCGATCTTCTCCCTGCTCAGCGAGACGGGCTGGCCGTCGGCGAAATTCCCCTTCCATATTGTCTGCGGCACCTCAGCCGGCGCGCTGAATGCGGCCGCCTTTGCCAGCCGCGCGGATGATTTCGAGGAGAGCATCACGGTGCTGCTGCGCATCTGGCGCTCGCTCGAAGTGGAGCAGGTCTATCGCGCCGATTCGCTGGGCGTGATCCGTTCCGGCGCCCGCTGGCTGTCATTGCTGTCGTTCGGCTGGCTGATGCGCAAATGGCATGCGCAACCGCCGAACTCCCTGCTCGACAATGCGCCGCTGGTCGGGCTCCTGCACAAGATGCTGGATCTGCCGCGACTGGATGCGGTCATTGATCGCGGCGTGCTGGATGCGCTGGCGGTCTCGGCATCGTCCTATACCGCAGGACGTCACGTGATCTTTTATCAGGCCGCCAAGCCGATTACACCGTGGAGCCGCGCACTGCGCATGTCGGAGCAGCAGCAGATCAGCGTCGATCATCTGCTGGCCTCATCGGCCATCCCCCTGATCTTTCCCGCCGTGCCGCTGTACTGCAATCAGCGCTGCGAGTATTTCGGCGATGGCTCGATGCGCGATGTGGCACCGATCTCGCCGGCGATTCATCTGGGCGCCAGCAAGGTGCTGGTGATCGGTGCCGGCAATATCGCCGGGCCGCATCGCGACTTCGCACAGTTTTCCGGTTATCCCAGCCTCGCGCAGATTGCCGGCCATGCGATGTCCAGCATCTTCCTCGATGGTCTGTCATCCGATATCGAGCGGCTCAACCGCATCAATGCGACGCTGTCCCTGCTCACGCCCGAGCAGCGCAAGCTCACCACACTGCGGCCAGTGCAGATGCTGGCGATCACGCCGTCCCAACCGCTGGATTCGATCGCCAGCCGTCATGTGGGCAGCCTGCCTGTGGCAGTTCGTACCTTGCTGTCCGCGATCGGCGCGACTGAGCGCCGGGGCGCAGCGCTGGCGTCTTACCTGCTGTTCGAGTCGGCCTACACCCGCTCGCTGATTGAACTGGGCCAGATCGACACCCTGTCGCGAAAACAGGAAGTGTTGCAATTTTTCGAGGTCGTGGAGCCCACCAGGAGAATTCAAAAAAAGCAACAGTCTCCGTCGATGATCAGGTAAAAGCAGCACAGCAAACCTGATTGAACAATTTTCACCTGTGGCCGACTAAGCGCTTTCATGCAGGCTGATTCAGTGAAGTTGCGGGGAATTAAATGAATTTGAGGGTGTTTGTTCAGAATTTGCTATCAGATCTTTTATCCCATTATCTGTTTGGGGCTTTTTCCGGAACCAAAGGGCGGGTATCATCTCAAATTGCCGGTGATCAAGCGGTCAGACCGTCTTGATTGTGCTGAACCAGAACCCGTGCACGTACGCAGTCGTTGCAAATTCGTAAAGACCCTTGATACTGCGTGCGTCTTTTGAAGCCTCAATCAGACCGTGAATATTTACATGCTCAGCGCGCCGCTGCTACAGCGCGAGGAAGAGAGCCAGGAAGCCGCTCCGCCCAGCAGTCTGCTTCGTGCCGTGCCAGCCAACGTCGTCCAGTCCATCCGTGCGTTCCGGGTCACCGAACTGCAGGAGGAGGCAATACGCCTCAACCAGCATTTTCTGTATGCCCATTGCGCGCAGGCCCTCACGCGCCAGCAGGTGCTGGGCATCATCGCCGAGTCGTTTTATCTTCCCAGGCAATTCGCCAAAAATTATGACGCGCTGACCGAATGCCTGACCAAGGGCTTCAATGAGTCGGGCGAGCAGCCGGGATTCCTCGTCGTGCTCGAGCAATTGCCCAGCACACAGAAGTTCGATAAGGAGGCGCGCGAGAATCTTCTCGATGTCTTCCGCGATGCGGCCGACTTCTGGAGCGAGCGCAAAGTGCCGTTCCGCGTCTTCTTCTCTTTCCAGTAAGATTTTCCTGACACTGCGACCCCACTGAAGGCGCTCTGGCCGCCTTCGGTGCGATGCTGCGCTGTTACAATTCGCATAATGAAACGACTCGTCATCCTCATTTCCGGGCGCGGCAGCAACATGGAAGCCATCCTGCGCGCGGCAACCGCAGAGCGCTGGCCCGCGCAGATCGCTGCTGTGATCAGCAACAAGCCCGGCGCAGGCGGCCTGGAGGTGGCACGAGCGGCCGGCATTGCCACCGCCGTCGTTGATCATCGCGACTACCCCGACCGGGCGCAGTTCGATCAGGCGCTGGCTGCCGAGATTGATCGTTTCCAGCCTGACCTGGTGGTGCTGGCGGGTTTCATGCGCATCCTGACCGAAGGTTTTGTCGCGCATTACGCGGGCAGGCTGATCAATATTCATCCGTCCCTGCTGCCGAGCTTCCCCGGACTGCACACGCACCGGCAGGCGATTGATGCGGGCGTGAAGTTCCACGGGGCGACCGTGCATTTCGTGACAGCCGAGCTGGACCACGGCCCGATCATTGCGCAGGCGGTCGTGCCGGTGCAGGACGACGATGACGAGGACACGCTGGCCGCACGCGTGCTGGAACAGGAACACCGGATGTATCCGCGTGCCGTGCGCGACCTGCTCGAGGGACGGCGGGTGCTGAAAGACGGACGCGTGGTGAGCGTCGATCCTCGCTGATCCGGTCCGCGCCGCCGCTGGTCCCCCTATCTCCCTATCCCGTATTTTCCTGAAAGCAGATCATGAGATTGCCCCCCGCGATCATTGGCAGTACTGAAGAAGCCTTGCGTGAGGTATTGCGTCTGGCGGGTCCGGCGGATGTCGTGCTTTCCCGTTTTTTTCGCGATCATCCGCGCCTTGGCGGGCGTGAGCGCGGCATGATCGCCGAGGCGGTCTATGCTGTGCTGCGGCGTCGTTTTCTCTATAACCACCTGTCCGAATCGGGTGCCGGTTCGCAGATGCGCCGTCTTGCCTTGCTCGGCCTCGCTGAGGCTGCCGGTGTCGATGCACTGGCGGGCCTGACCGATGCCGAGCGCGCATGGCTGGAGCAGGTGATGGCGATTGATCGCAGCAGCCTGCCTGTCGCACTGAGAGCGAATCTGCCCGACTGGATACTGAGCCGTCTGATCGCACAATTCGGCGCTGACGAAGCGATGCAACTGGCCGATGCGCTGAACCAGCCGGCGCCGCTCGATCTGCGGATCAATACGCTGAAGTCGGATCGGGAGAGCGTCCAGGCCGAGCTCGTGCACGCCGGCGTCGATGCCGAGCCGGCGCCTTTCTCGCCGCTGGGCCTGCGGCTGGACCGAAAGCCGGCACTGCAGAACATGCCTTTGTTCAAAGAGGGCCGGGTCGAGGTGCAGGACGAGGGCAGCCAGCTGCTCGCCCAGATCGTCGGAGCGAAGCGGGGCGAGATGGTCGCTGATTTCTGCGCGGGTGCCGGCGGCAAGACACTGGCGCTCGGCGCCTGGATGCGCAATACCGGCAGGCTGTATGCGTTCGACGTGTCGGAGAAGCGGCTCGCCAAGCTCAAGCCCCGGCTGGCGCGCAGCGGTCTGTCGAATGTGCATCCGGTACTGATCGCCCATGAGAACGATGCCAAGATCAAGCGGCTGGCCGGCAAGATCGATCGCGTGCTGGTGGATGCCCCCTGTAGTGGGCTGGGCACGCTGCGCCGCAATCCCGACATGAAATGGCGGCAGCAAGCGGAGGACATCGCGGAACTCAACGCGAAGCAGCGCGCCATCCTCGCCGGCGCGGCCCGGCTGGTGAAGCCGGGCGGACGTCTGGTTTACGCGACCTGCAGCCTGCTCGACGAAGAGAACGAGCAGATCGTCCGCGATTTTCTCTCGGCCCATCCCGCGTTTACGTTGCGCCCGATGTCCGAGGTAATCGCCGAGCAGAAGCTGTCGCTGCAGACGGCAGAGTTCCTGAAGATGTTGCCGCATCGCGAACACACCGACGGCTTTTTCGCGGCCGTGCTCGAGCGCCAGTCCTGACCGATGCGCGACGCGCGGCGGACCGCCTTCCCGGCATGGGCTGTCGCGGTGGCGTTCATGCTGCTCATTGCAGTCACGCCCGCGCCGGCGCGCGAACTTCCGGGGCATGTCGAGATCCTGCCCGCCAGCGGCAGTGTGCAGGTCGCGTTTGCCCCCCGGGATGATGTCGAGACCCTGTTGGTGAATACCCTCGCGACTGCCCGCGCCGCGATACTGGTGCAAGCGTATTTATTGACCAGCCGCACATTTGCCTTTAGCCTCATTGAAGCAAAACAGCGAGGCGTCGAGGTGCAGGTGCTGGCCGATGGCCGCCAGCATGCCGACAACCCCGGCTCGCTGCTGGCACTGCTACACAGGCACGGCATTCCCGTCTGGCTCGAGACTCGCTACCGCAATGCGCACAACAAGGTGGTCGTCATTGATGCCGACGGCGGGCGCGGTTCGAGGCCGGTCGTCATCAGCGGCAGCTACAACTTCACCTGGAGCGCTCAGCACATGAACGCAGAAAACGTGCTCATCATCCGCGATCATCCGGCGCTGGCGCTGCGCTACGCAAACAACTGGCGGCGTCACCGGCAACAGGCGACACCGCTGTCCACGCTCCCCGACGCCCCGTGAACCTTCATCCCTCCAGCGAATTCTTTTCCGATCTGAGCGCCGGCCTGCAGAGCCCCGGTCTGCTGATGCAGGTGCTGGTGCTGATCATCGGCATGGCCGTGGCGTGGCGCCTGTCGCGATGGCTGGTCAGCCGCTTCACGCCGGCAGGCGATGCGCCGGCCTCGCCTGCGGTGCCGGTGGACAGTTTTCATCGCGTGCTCGCGCCGCTGCTGGCCGTGGTGTTCGTCGCGCTCGCCGTGCCTGCGGTAGGAAACTGGCAGAGCGCCGCTGTGCTGCGCGCCGCGCTGCCGATGTTGCTGGCGTTTCTGCTGATTCGTACGGTCTTTTTCCTGCTGCGCAAAGCCTTCGTCAAGGAAGGGCAGATCGGCCGGGTGCTGCACTCGGTCGAGCAGGCGATTGCCACGGTCGTCTGGCTGGGGCTGCTGTTGTACGCAACCGGTCTCTGGCCCGGCCTGTTCCAGCTGCTGGAAGAGACGACCCTGCCCATCGGCCGTCATCGCGAGTCGCTGCTGGTCATTCTTCAGGCACTGATCTCGGTCGCGGTCACCGTCGTGATCGCGCTGTGGGCGGCGGCGGTGCTGGAGCAGCGGCTGATGCGCTTCGACGCCGTGCATTCGTCCGTCCGTGTGGTGCTGGCGCGGGCGGGCAGGGCCTTGTTGCTGCTGCTGGCGGTGCTGGTCAGCCTGTCGCTGGTCGGCATCGATCTCACGGTCCTGTCCGTGTTTGGCGGCGCACTCGGTGTCGGTCTGGGTCTGGGCCTGCAAAAGCTGGTCAGCAGCTATGTATCGGGCGTGGTCATCCTGCTGGATCGCAGCCTCGCGCTGGGTGACATCATCAGCGTGGACAAATACCGCGGCGAAGTGGTGCAGATCAATGCGCGCTGCACGGTACTGCGCGCCAGCGATGGCTCGGAGGCGGCAATACCCAATGAAATGATGGTCTCGTCCCCGGTGCAGAATTTTTCTCAGGCCGACCGCAATGCGCGCGTGAGCACGCTGCTGATGGTCGCGCAGGACGCGGATATTGATTCAATCACCACCAGCGTGGTCGGGTTTCTGCTGGCGCTGCCCCGGGTGCTGGCCGAGCCCGCGCCTGCCGTGCAGATCCGGCGGATCGCGCCGGAGGGCCTCGAGCTCGAGATCCTGTTCTCGATCGCCGACCCCGAGCATGGCAGTGGCGGACTGGTGTCCGCGCTGAACGGCCACCTGCTGAGCCTGATCCGCAGCGCGCACATTCCCCTGCCCCGCCTTCATGAAAAAGAATCACCAGTTCGCGGATAGACTGACAAGTCGTTGATTAATAAGCGTTCTTTTTCCGGATTATCCGACTAAGTTACTACTGAAGAAGCGCTGTACCCCCCAAAAGCACGTACAATCTTGGGGTCCGGCCGGAGAGCTGTTTTCCTCAAAGCAATCTCCCGGCAGGCTTCGTTCCACCCTCTGGAGAAAAAATGAGTATGACCTCTGGTCTGGATCCTGTTCTGGATTTCCTTCTGAACGGCCTCGTGAATGCGACGGGCTGGCAGATCCTTGTCTACACCCTGGCTGTCACGCACATCACGATTGCTGCAGTGACGATCTTCCTGCACCGCTGCCAGGCGCATCGCGCGCTGGACCTGCATGCGATTCCCAGCCATTTCTTCCGTTTCTGGCTGTGGCTGACGACCGGCATGGTCACCAAGGAATGGGCGGCGATCCACCGCAAGCATCACGCCAAATGCGAAACCGAGGAAGATCCGCACAGCCCGATCACGCGCGGCATCGAAAAAGTGGTCTTCGAAGGCGCCGAGCTGTACCGCGTCGAAGCGCACAACCGCGAGACCATCGAGAAATATGGCCATGGCACGCCGGATGACTGGATCGAACACAATCTGTACACCAAGCACTCGGCCCTGGGTGTTTCGCTGATGCTGATCATTAATGTGCTGTTGTTCGGCGTGCTCGGGCTGACGGTCTGGGCGATCCAGATGATGTGGATCCCGGTCACCGCTGCCGGCGTCATCAACGGCATCGGCCACTACTGGGGCTACCGCAATTTCGATTGCAAGGACGCTTCGACGAACATCCTTCCCTGGGGGATCATCATCGGTGGCGAAGAGCTGCACAACAACCACCACACCTATGGCACCTCGGCCAAGCTGTCGTCGAAGTGGTATGAGTTCGATATCGGCTGGATGTACATCACGATCCTGTCCTTCTTCGGACTGGCGAAGGTAAAGAAGATCGCACCGGCGCCGCGCTTCGACCGCGAGAAGCTGGTCGCGGATCTCGATACCCTGCACTCGATCGTCGCCAACCGCTATGACGTGATGGCCAAGTATGCTCGCTCGCTGCGTCAGGCCTGGTCGGAGGAGGTCGCGCACATCCGCGAGAAGTCGGCGCTCGAAGCCAGCTTCCTGAAATCGACCAAGCAGCTGCTGCAGCGCGAGCCAGCCAGCCTGCAGAGCTCACAACAGCAACAGCTGTCCGAGATCTTCAAGCACAGTGCCGCGCTCAAGACCATGCATGAGATGCGCGTCGAGCTGGCCGCGCTGTGGGAGCGTTCGCACTCCAGCAGCGATCAGTTGCTCGCGCAGCTGCGCGACTGGTGTGCGCGTGCCGAGGCCTCGGGCATCCGCTCGCTGCAGCAGTTCTCGCAGCGTCTAAGGAGCTATGCCTGATCGGCTGAAGCCTCTTGCTGTATTGCCGCCGGTCCCGTCCGGCGGTCCAATAAAAAAGCCCTGCGTGTGAATGCAGGGCTTTTTTATTGGACCGGGCCTTGACCCGGTGCAGCGCTTACTTGATCTTCGTTTCCTTGTAGATCACATGCTTGCGAGCCTTGGGATCGAACTTCATGATCTCCATTTTCTCGGGCATCGTGCGCTTGTTCTTGGACGTCGTGTAGAAGTGACCCGTGCCTGCAGTCGACTCCAGCTTGATCTTGTCCCGGCCTTTGGAAGTTGCCATTTTAAATAGTCCTCTTTAGGTAGCGTTGTCAGTCCGCTCAGACCTTCTGGCCACGAGCGCGCATGTCGGCCAGTACGGCATCAATGCCGAGCTTGTCGACCAGTCGCTGACCCGCGGTCGAGATGCGCAGACGCACCCAGCGGTTCTCGGACTCGACCCAGTAGCGGCGGTTCTGCAGGTTGGGCAGGAAGCGACGCTTGGTCTTGTTATTAGCGTGGGAAACATTGTTGCCGACCATCGGCTTCTTCCCGGTTACTTGGCATTCACGTGCCACGGCAGGCTCCTTGAAGTTCCAGAATTTTGGAAAAACGCGATTATACAGAAAAAATCAGGCGATTCAATGACTTGCAGAAAAAAACTGTGTCATGAAATGTGTCTATTGATTTAACAATGTGTCGCGCCCGCGCTGAGGTTTTGCCCGATCGGAGTTCAGCACAGGCCGTGCGCATGAAACGACCACTGTTCATCTCCAGCCACAATCAGGTGATCCAGCATTTTGATGTCGAGGCTGCTCATCAGCCGCCCGAGTTCGGACGTGATTTTCCGGTCACTGGCGCTGGGGCTGGCACGGCCGGTGGGGTGATTGTGCGCAAAAATCACTGCCGCGGCATTGTGCTCGAGCGCGCGCCGCACGATCTCGCGCGGATAGATCGCCGTGCGTGTAAGCGTTCCCTCGAACAGCGGCTCGCAGGCGATCAGCTGATGCTCGACATCCAGGAACAGGGCAATGAAATGCTCATTGGACTTGCCGACAAAATAAGTGCGCAGGAAATTCTTCAGCGATTCCGGCGAGGTGAACACCGGTTGCACTGTCAGCGCATTCAGGTGGCAGCGCCGTGCGAGTTCGAGCACGGCAAGCAGTTGCGCGCGCTTCGCAGGGCCTAGTCCCCGAATGCCGTGCAGCGACCGCAGCGGTGCCGTCATCAGTCGCGCCAGCGACCCGAATCGCGCAATGACGGACTCGGCCAGCTCGATGGCGCTCAGTCCCTGCGTGCCCGTATGCAGCAGTATGGCCAGCAATTCGGCATCGTTGAGTGATTCTGTGCCCAGTGACAGCAATCGCTCGCGCGGCCGGGCTCCGGCAGGCAGGTCGGTGATTCGCATCGATGTCCTCTCCGCAGCAGGCAAAGCGCTGAGACTAGCTGGCAAAAATGGCATGCATCGCAAATCCGGGCGCCGTCGCTGGCTTACAATAGGGCCGACACGATCAATCACCCTGCTTTTATGCCAGCCACGCCACAGCCTGTCGTCAGTGAAGGCGCTTTCCTGACCTTGCACTACCGCCTGTCCTCGACCGAGGGCAGGGAGATCGTCAGCACGTTCAATGACAACCCGGCCACGCTCCAGCTCGGCTCGGGACAGCTCGCGCCTTTTCTTGAGCAGTGCCTGATGGGCCTGCCCGAGGGCACGAGCCATGCGTTCGAGCTGGCGCCTGAGCAGGCCTTTGGTCCGCGCAATCCCGATCTGCTTCAGCGGGTCTCGCTGGCGACGCTGCGCGAGCATTCGGAAGCGGATACGGAGTACCGCATCGGTGATCTGGTGGACTTCAATGCGCCGGGAGGCGGAAGTTTTGCCGGCGTATTGCTCCAGCTGGGGGATCAGGATGCGCTCTTCGATTTCAATCACCCATTGGCCGGACAACACGTAAAATTCGAGGTCAGCATTATTGGTGTGCTCTGAATAAACACGATGAGCGACGCAGCACGCGCAAGGCAGCCGCTGGTGGCCGAGGTGCTGAATTGATAATGCCCTGACAGGGACAGAGCAGTGCCGGGAGTGGGGGAAACAACGATGGACAAGGAAATTTTGCTGGCTCAGCCGCGCGGGTTTTGCGCGGGAGTGGATCGTGCGATCGAGATCGTCGAGCGTGCGCTCGCCCAGTTCGGTGCGCCTGTCTATGTTCGCCACGAGATCGTGCACAACGCGTATGTGGTGAATGATCTCCGCGCGAAGGGCGCGGTCTTCATCGAGGAGCTCGACGATGTGCCCTCAGGCAGCCATCTGGTGTTCTCTGCGCATGGCGTGTCGCGCGCGATCAAGGCCGAAGCCGAGTCCCGCGGGCTGAAGATCTTTGATGCGACCTGCCCGCTGGTGACCAAGGTGCATGTCGAGGTCGGCAAGATGCGCGAGGAAGGCCGGGAGATCATCATGATCGGCCATCAGGGACATCCCGAGGTCGAGGGCACGATGGGCCAGAGCGAGGGCGGTATGTACCTCGTCGAGACCGTGGCCGATGTGCAGACCCTGCAGGTCAGGCATCCCGACAGGCTCGCCTATGTGTCGCAGACCACGCTCTCGGTCGATGATACGGCCGAGATCATCGCGGCGCTCAAGGTACGTTTCCCCGACATCGCCGAGCCCAAGAAGGGCGATATCTGTTACGCGACCACCAACCGGCAGCAGGCCGTGAAATTCATGGCGCCGCAGGTGGACCTGGTCATCGTGGTTGGCAGCCCCAGCAGTTCCAACTCGAATCGCCTGCGCGAAGTCGCACAGAAAAATGGCGTGACGTCGTACATGGTCGATCATGCGGGCCAGATCGATCCGGCCTGGCTCGAGGGCAGGCAGCGCATCGGCGTGACTGCCGGTGCCTCGGCCCCCGAGATACTGGTCGAGGATGTCGTCGCACGGCTCAAGTCACTCGGGGTTGCGCAAGTCCGCGAGCTGGACGGCGTCGAGGAGCATGTCACCTTTCCTCTGCCCAAGGGGCTCAATCCCCGGACGGCCACTGCCTGACATCACCCCCACCAGACAATAACTACAAGAACATGGAGATACTGGTACAGCAGTTGTTGAATGGCCTGGTGCTGGGCAGTATGTATGCACTGATCGCACTCGGCTACACGATGGTGTATGGCGTGCTCAACCTGATCAATTTCGCGCATGGCGATGTGCTGATGATCGGAGCCATGGTCGGATGGACGCTGCTCCAGATCATTGGCAAGCTCGCGCCGGAGCTGCCGGGACTGATCCAGCTGATGCTGGCGATCGCTGGCGCCATTCCGGTGTGTGCCGGCATCAGCATACTGATCGAGCGCGTCGCCTACCGGCGTCTGCGGCAGGCCCCTCGGCTAGCACCGCTGATCACGGCGATTGGGGTGTCCATCCTGTTGCAGACACTGGCCATGATGGTCTGGGGACGCAACCCCTTGCCGTTTCCGCAGGTGCTGCCCACGGAGCCGATCGCCTTCTATGGCGCGCTGATTACGCCGACGCAGTTGCTGCTGTTACTGCTGGCCGTGCTGTCGATGATCGCGCTGGTGCTGCTGGTCGAGCGTACGCGCATGGGTCGCGCGATGCGCGCAGTCGCCGAGAACCCGCGCGTGGCAGCGCTGATGGGCGTGGACGCGAACCGCGTGATCGTCTTCACCTTTGCGATTGGTGCGGCGCTCGCTGCGGTGGCGGGCGTGATGTGGGGCGCGAATTATGCGTCGGTACAGTTCGCAATGGGATTCACGCCCGGCCTGAAGGCTTTTTCCGCTGCGGTGCTGGGCGGTATCGGCAATATCTATGGCGCGATGCTGGGCGGCATACTGCTGGGCCTGATCGAGAGCCTGGGTGCGGGTTATGTCGGTGACCTGACGGCCGGCATCCTTGGCAGCCATTATCAGGACATCTTCGCCTTCATCGTGCTCATTCTCGTGCTGACCGTTCGCCCGTCAGGGATCATGGGCGAGCGCGTCGCCGATCGTTCATAGGAAGCTTACGTGGAGAGTTCCATGCCTGCGGCTGCCCGCGTGCCTGCACTGAAAGATTCCCGCCTGATGCAGGCAGTGTTCATTGTCCTGCTGATCGCCTTTCCTTTCGTCGCTTCGCAGTTCGGCAATTCCTGGGTGCGCATCGTCGATGTTGCGCTGCTCTACATCATGCTGGCGCTCGGCCTGAATATCGTGGTCGGGTTCGCCGGGCTGCTCGATCTGGGCTACATCGCCTTCTTTGCGATTGGTGCCTATTTGTCCGGCCTGCTCGCCTCGCCGCAATTTGCTGTGGTGATCGAATCACTGCAGATGGAATTTCCTGCCGCCGCCGAACTCCTGCTGGGTGTGCTGCCCGCCGAGGTGGTGACGCAGGGGATTCACCTGTCGGTCTGGCTGATCGTGCCACTCGCCGCGATCGTGGCCGCCGCCGCCGGTGCCTTGCTGGGTGCACCCACGCTGAAGCTGCGCGGTGATTATCTGGCGATTGTCACGCTCGGTTTCGGCGAGATCATCCGTATCTTCATGAACAACCTGAACGGGCCGGTCAATATCACCAACGGCCCGCAGGGCATCAACCTGATTGATCCGGTGCAGCTGGGTCCGGTGTCCTTTGCCGGGCAGGGCGGTGGCATGGTGTCGATCGGCGGTCTGTCCATGCCTTCGGTGAATGCCTACTACTTCCTGTTCCTGCTGCTCTGCGTGCTGACCGTCTTCATGTCGCAGCGACTCCAGCATTCGCGGCTGGGCCGCGCATGGATCGCGATTCGCGAGGACGAGATCGCGGCCAAAGCGATGGGCATCAATGTCAGGAACGTGAAACTGCTCGCGTTTGCGATGGGCGCCTCGTTCGGTGGCGTGGCCGGCGCGATGTTCGGCGCGTTTCAGGGTTTCATTTCACCGGAATCCTTCACACTGACCGAGTCCATTGCCGTGCTGGCGATGGTGGTGCTGGGCGGGATCGGTCATGTGCCCGGCGTAGTGCTCGGTGCCATCCTGCTCGCGGCGCTGCCCGAGGTGCTGCGACATACGGTGGAGCCGGTGCAGCAGGCATTGTTCGGGCAAGTGTGGATCGAGGCCGAGGTGCTGCGCCAGTTGCTGTATGGCCTTGCGCTCGTGCTGATCATGCTGGTGCGGCCGTCGGGCCTGTGGCCGTCGCCGCGCCATGAAGACCGGCTGATGCCGGAAGCAAACGGGCTCTCCCGGAGCAACGCATGAGCGCGCCCCTGCTGACGATTGCCGGCGCTTCGAAGCGCTTCGGCGGCCTGCAGGCCTTGTCCGACGTGAACCTCGTGATCCAGCGGGGCCAGGTGGTCGGCCTGATCGGGCCGAATGGCGCGGGCAAGACCACGATGTTCAATGTGATCACCGGGCTGTATCAGGCCGACAGCGGCCGCTTCGAGATCGACGGCCGGCCTTATCCGCACGGTGCGCCGCATGAAGTGGCGCGCGCCGGCATTGCGCGCACCTTCCAGAACATCCGTTTGTTCGGCGACATGAGCGCGCTGGAAAATGTGATGGTCGGCCGGCACATGTGCACGCGTCAGGGGGTGCTGGGTGCCTTGCTCCGGCATCGCGCCGCCCGCGAGGAAGAGGCCGCGATCGAGCGGCGCGCGACCGAACTGCTGGATTTCGTCGGCATCGGCCATCTGGCCGGACGCACCGCGCGTCATCTGTCCTATGGTGACCAGCGGCGCGTGGAGATCGCCCGCGCACTGGCGACTGAGCCCCTGCTGCTGGCTCTGGATGAACCCGCCGCTGGCATGAACGCCACCGAAAAGGCCGCGCTGCGCGAACTGCTGCTGAAGATACGTGCGCAGGGCATCACCATCCTGCTGATTGAACATGATGTGAAGCTCATGATGGGCCTGTGCGACCGCCTGACCGTGCTCGACTATGGCAAGGTGATCGCCGAAGGCACGCCAGCCGAGGTGCAGAAGAATCCCGCGGTGATTGCCGCGTATCTGGGAGGCGATGCCGCATGAGTCCGTCTGACACTGTCCTGCTGAGCCTGCGCGGGCTGTCGGTATCGTTCGGCGGTATCGAGGCCGTCAAGGGAATCGATCTGGATGTGTACCCGGGCGAACTGGTGACCCTGGTCGGCGCGAATGGCGCGGGCAAGACGACTACGCTCAAGGCCATCACCGGCACCCTGCAGGGCGCACGCATGGCGGGCGAGATCCGTCATCGCGGTTCGCGCATCGACGACCAGCCGGCGCACCGGCTGCTGCCCAGCGGACTGGCCATGGTGCCCGAGGGCAGGGGCGTGTTCTCGCGCATGTCGATCCGCGAGAACCTGCTGATGGGCGCGTATGTGCGTGACGATCTCGACGCTGTCGAGGCTGACATCGAGCACTGGTTCGGGATTTTTCCGCGCCTTAAAGAGCGCGAGTCGCAGCTGGCGGGTACGCTGTCCGGTGGTGAACAGCAGATGCTCGCTATTGCGCGTGCGCTGATGTCCCGGCCTGCGCTGCTGCTGCTGGATGAGCCCTCGATGGGTCTTGCACCCCTCATGGTCGAGCGGATTTTCGAGGTGATACGACAGGTCTCCGACTCCGGCGTGACCATCCTGCTGGTCGAGCAGAACGTGCGTCAGGCGCTGTCGATTGCGTCGAGAGGCTATGTAATGGACAGCGGCCGCATCGTGCTCAACGATACGGCCGCGCAGCTGCTGAGCGATCCCCGAGTGGTCGAGGCTTATCTCGGGGGTTGAGGACTGCCCGACGCGCGTGCCACGGTCCCCCGTGGCACGACGGCTTCGAAGTGGGCATTGGATTCGAAGATCATCGCAGGAATCTTTCCGTTGCCGACCTTCAGTATCGCCGGCTGTCCGCCGGCAAAGCCGTGCATCATCAGCGCGCTCAGTGTCCGCTCAGGGAGCGCATAGTTCTTGTTGATGGTGTCCACCAGCCATGCCAGTGCGCCGTCCTTGGAGGTATCGCCAAACAGTGCGCCCGTCTCTCTTCCACCGGTGTGCAGGATCAGTGCCTGACGGAGTGAGTTCACTTCCGCCGTATGCTCACAGGAATAATCGCCTTTCGCATGCTGCATCAGCGAGATCAGCAGGCAATTGCTGGCACCACCGCCGCCATTTGGGATGACATCGAAGCCATGCCGATCCAGCCAGGTTCTGGCTTCGCGGGTCTGTTGGCGGGCGGCCGCATAGTGCGCCTCAGTGGGGGAGTAGGTCGTCGGGGTCGTCCCCGAAGTGCTCGTTGTCGCTGAAGTGCCTGTCGTGCCGGTACTTCCTGTGGTGCCGGAGCGCATATTGCCCGGCGCCTGCGTACCCGGTTGGGCAGGCAGGGCTGTCGTTACTTGCGGGGGCGTTGCAGGCTTGGCCGCAGGGGCTGGCGAGTCGGGCAGGTCGGCCAGACTCAGAAGCATCGCCTGTGCGAGTGCCCGGTCATTCGCCTCCCGGATCTTCGCTGCGTCGCCGCTGGATAAGGCAGCGTACTGCTCGGCGGTAGCCAGTTCGCGAATGCGTTCAGGGGTAAAAGCAGGGGGCTTGGAAGAAGAATCCGCGCGCATGATGTCCTCAGGGAAAAAGCAGTCCAGACCTTGAGTAGCTGACCTCAGCCCCGGGTTCCTGAGGCAGTCAGCGTTTATGCGACGCGAACATTCTTCCGAGAAAGTCCTGCGCGCGGTCTTGTGCCTGTTGCAATACTGCGGCAGGCAGGAGTTTCAGCAGCGCGGGCAATCCTATGCCGAGCAATGCCGCGTCATCCAGCCAGCCGAGCACAGGGAAGGTGTCGGGCAAGAGATCGATCGGGCTGATCAGATACACCAGCATCAGTAGCAAGATGAGCTTGCCGGGCAAGGGCGTGGCCGGGTGTCTGAGCGCGTACCACGCGACCAGCAGATGCTTGCCTGCCGATCTCAGTTTTCGCAAGAGGGTGAGTGCCACAGCGTGTCCCGGCGAGAGAGGATCTGATCCAATTAGACCACGCCAGGGCTTGCAGGTGCAGGTATCGTGGTTGGAGCGCGGGTTTTCGTCGGCCGCCGGAACCCGTGATGATGCCCGGGGTTCCGGTCAGACCTCAGCGAAGCGCAGTTACTTCGCCTTGCGATAGCGCAGCACGTTCTGATGCTGCTCGCCCAGACCCTGAATGCCCAGACGGATTTCGTCGCCGGGCGCCAGGAAACGCTGCGGCTTCATGCCCATGCCGACACCGGGCGGTGTGCCCGTTGCGATCACGTCGCCGGGCATCAGCGTCATGAAACGGCTCAGGTAGCTGACGATTTTCGCGACCGGGAAAATCATGGTCTTGGTGTTCCCCGTCTGCATGCGCTCGCCATTGATGTCGAGCCACATATCGAGCTTTTGCGGATGCGTGATTTCATCGCGCGTCACCAGCCACGGACCGACCGGGCCGAAGGTGTCGCAGCCCTTGCCCTTGTCCCATTGCGGGCCATGCTCGAGCTGAAATTCGCGTTCGGAAAGATCATTCACTACGGCATAGCCGGCCACATACTCGAGCGCCTGACGCTCGCTGACATACTGCGCCTTGGTACCGATGATCACGCCCAGCTCGACTTCCCAGTCCGACTTGACCGAATCCTTGGGCAGCATCACATCATCATTCGGGCCGTTCAGCGCCGTGATGGCCTTCATGAATACGATAGGCTCGGCGGGAATCGGCATATTCGATTCGGCGGCGTGGTCCGAGTAATTCAGGCCGATACAGACGAACTTGCCGATGCCGGAGACAGGCACGCCGTAGCGGGGTTTGCCGCGTACGAGGGGCAGGCGCTCCGGCTTGATCTTTGACAGCTTCGCCAGGAATTTTGGCGACAGCTCATTCGGTCCGATATCTTCCACGATACCCGACAGGTCGCGCAGCTTCCCCTCGGCGTCGATCATTCCGGGTTTTTCGCGGCCGGGGCGGCCATAACGTACCAGCTTCATATTGTTGTCCTTT
>JACCEC011106335.1_pt1 | contig 33659 bp, 30 predicted proteins | sample 7450121 | NCBI WGS metagenome assembly JACCEC01 (sample SAMN15323455, study PRJNA562643) | freshwater metagenome | isolation source: river surface water | place: USA:Blue River Watershed | collected 2017-08-18 | reverse complement strand
TTTAGTGGGCGCTATATAGAGCCACCTACCCTCACTAAATTTCCCAACGTGAGCGAGCTAAACGAACTCATGATCATTGGGCCTATTACTGTTCGCAGTGCTTGCTCTCATCATTTGTGCCCAATCATGGGCCGAGTCTGGATAGGCGTACTGCCAAGCAAGGCGTCTGCATTGATTGGTTTATCTAAATATTCACGTTTAACTGAATGGGTTATGTGTCGGCCACAGATTCAAGAGGAGGCTGTAGTCGAACTCGCTAATATATTAGAAACTAAAATCAAGCCAATTGGACTTGCGATTGTTATGGATGCGGATCACTTTTGTATGCAGTGGCGAGGGGTAAAGGATCGGGATTCTAAGATGGTCAATAGCGTCATGCGCGGCGCTTTCCTTAAAGATTCGAGTTTGCGGCGAGAATTTTTATCGCTGGTTAACAAAAGTTGAGATTCCTGTCTTGTGATTTGATGATGATTGATTAGCGAAAATTTACAGACTCACCGTAATCTAACGTTGGGGTTTACTAGTCTCTAGAAATTTAGCTCGGAAGTGCTTAAATATTAAGTATCGAGGTATTAAGTGATGGTGAGTCAAGTCAATTGCTCTTCTGACTAACAATGCGGATATAAGCAATAAGAGGCTACCGTTTGGTTGAGTTTCTTCGTTACCAACTGCACCCTCAACAAATCGGATGTCGGGTAGTCCGCGCCTGTCAGCCGTGGCTGGCTTTTTGCACTTCTGAGTCTCGCACTGAGTGCTACAGCGGATACATCTAACCGTGTGTTAGTTTCTAGTGCGCCTATCTGTGCTTTATGAGGGTGCATAGACGCCTGCCGGACATGGTTCGTTATGGTGCGGCTGCTTGCGAGATTGCACTGTCTTGGTTCGGATCAAGAGTTCTTTATTGCATAGCAATATTGTGCTGGGTATATCGTCCAATTTCGGCGAACACGGCAGTAAACACACTAATTTTTTTTTAAGATTTCTGTGCCATGATTTCTCTCGCGCGCTGCTGCAGCGCCGCATGAAGCATCAAGGGTAACTACGTATTTTTTCAAAAGAAAGAGCTTTTAAGATCGGGTGAAGTCTTCATATTTTTAAGAGGAGTTATACATGAGTTCAGATATGCCAAAGAGCTTTATAGATAACGCACGTAGATGGTTAGTGGCAGTCGCAGTCTCTGCCGTTATTACACCCGTAGCGATGGCGCAGACCATCAAGATTGGCACACCGTTAGCTCTCACGGGCGGTCTGGCCGACGAGGGAAAAAAGCAGGTTATTGCTTATGACATGTGGCTGAAAAAGATCAATGATGCTGGCGGTATTATGGTCGGCGGCAAAAAGATGAAGGTTGAGCTGATTCGCTATGACTATCAGACCAATGAGCAGCGTGCCCAGCAGCTCGCCGAACGGCTGATCGTGGAGGACAAAGTCGATTTCATGTTAGCGCCGTTTGGCTCTGGCCATACCAAGGTCGTGGCTGGTGTTGCTGAACGCTATGGCGTTCCTGTGGTGGCGACCAGCGCGTCTTCGGAGTCCATCTTTAACCAAGGGTACAAGAATCTGTTCGGGGTGCTTGCCCCGAATACAGGCGGTATCACGAACCTGATTTCAGTGGTCTCCAAGAGTTTCCCGAATGTAAAACGCGTAGCTATTCTTGGCCGCGAGGACGTCTTCCCCAAAGCAATGGCCACTACCATGAATGACCTCGCTCTAAAAGCGGGCCTTCAGGTCCAGTCGATGGAGTTTTACTCCGTAGGCACGCTGGATCTGGCTACGCCGATCTCAAAGATCAAGGGTCTAAAGCCCGACTGGATCTACATTACAGGTTACAGCAAAGACCTTATCCTTGCCCGTAAGCAGATGTCGGATCTTGGCGTTACGGCGCCCGTGGTGACCATGATTACTGGCCCCGTTTACAAAGAGTTTATCGACGCGCTTGGCCAGCAGGCGGAGAATGTGACCAGCACCACCTGGTGGCACCAGTCGGCCCAGTTCAAAGGCGATGATCCTTGGGGTTCGACGAAAGCCTTCTACGATGAGTTCGTAAAGCGCGAGAAGCAGGATCCGGACTACGTGCATGCCGCTTCGGCAGCCGCGTTGGTTGCTCTGCAAAAGGCGATCGAAAAAGCTAATTCGCTGGACAAGGCCAAGGTTCGTGATGCGCTAGCAAGTCTGGATGTGGTAACGTTTTACGGGCCTATCAAGTTCGGTCCCAACGGAATGAATACTGCTATTCAGGGGCTCCCCATCATCCAGGTTCAGGGTGGTCAGCCGGTACCGTTGTTCCCCGAGTCAGTGAAGCGGGGCAACATTCGCGCTTTTAAGTAATTAATTTACGCATAGAAGGAAGCCCCCCTCGAAGTGTTGAGGGGGCCACCTCATGACATCTCAAATTCTGCTCAATGGCTTGATGCTCGGCGCGATTTATGCGTGCATCGCCGTGGGATTCTCCTTGGTCTGGGGAGTGCTCAACGTGATCAACATGATGCACGGAGCGTTCATCATACTCGGTGGATACCTCACGTTTTTCGCCTGGTTTCACCTCAAGATTCATCCCTTTCTCATGCTCTTGCCGGTCGCTTTATTACTCTTCGTGATTGGGTATTTTGTTCAGAGCAGCATGATTAATCGTGTGGTTTCCAAGCCGGTGTTAACTACTTTAACGCTCACGTTTGGCCTTGAGATGATTCTTTACAACGCCATGAATCTGGCGTTTTCGGCAACGCCCCGGCGAATTGTTTTGGATATGGGGGTGGTTAACTTGGGAGAGTTGCTCTTGCCAGTGGACCGTATCGCTTCCATGGTGTTGGCGCTAGCGCTCACCTTGATGCTGTATTTAACCTTGCGAACCTCAAAGATTGGTCGTGCCATCGTTGCGGTTCGAATGGATCGGGATGCGGCCGCCCTTATGGGCATCAATGTCCGGCAGATTTACGCCATTACTTTTGGTATTGGGGCCTTTATGGCAGGTGCCTGCGGGGCAATCGTCGCCGTCGTATTTCCAGTGTCCACCAGTTTGACGGGTCTTTTCTTGGGTAAGGCCTTTGTGATTTGCGTGATTGGTGGTCTGGGAACTGTGCCGGGAGCGCTGGTGGGCGGCATCGCCCTAGGCATTATTGAAAGTGTGGCTGGATTTTGGTTGGGCCCACAAAACGCTATCTTGATTGGCTTTTTGTTGATGCTGGTACTTCTGGTGGTTCGTCCTACCGGAATCATGGGCAAGAAAGGTTACGAGTGAAACCCAGTAAACTTTCTTATACGTTGTTTGCGGTTTGGGTCACCTTGTTAGCCCTCTCACCCTGGATAGCAAACAATTACATCGTCAAAATATCAACCTTTTTGGCTATGTATGCGGCCATTGCCTTGTCTTGGAACTTCATCGGTGGCTACGCTGGCTACCCCTCGTTCGCGACGGCCGCATTCGTCGGTCTTGGCTCCTACGCCGGCGCCATTCTTCAGAATGCAGGGTATCCCATGGTGGTCGCCTGGCTGATGGCAGCGCTGATTGTTTCGCTATTCGCTGCCGGCGTTGGCCGGATCATCCTGAAGATGAAGGGCCACTATTTTGCGATTGGCTCGATTGCATTGGTAGATGTTTTGTCCCATATCGCCTCGAGCTGGGCGAGCCTGACCGGAGGAGGCGAGGGTTTGAACGTCAAGATTTTATCTGGCGGGCCCGACTTTGCCGGGATGGTTTTTCTGTACACCATGTTGATCATCATGCTGACCGCTTTCGTAGCCACGGTGATCGTTGATCGTCATCGACTCGGCTTTGGCTTACGATGCATCCAACAAAACGAGGATGCTGCCAACATGCTGGGTATAAATGTGATGAAGTACAAGGTGATTGCCTTCGTTTTGTCCGGTGTGTTTTGTGGCCTTGTGGGTGCGGCTTATGCCTCGTGGGTCTCTTACATTTCCCCAATTGATTCGTTCTCGATTCTTTTGACCTTGAAGGCTGCAGTTATGGTGCTTCTTGGCGGAGCGGGCACCGTCTTTGGTCCGATTGTCGGCTCCGCTGCGCTAGTGATTTTCGAGGAGACGATATGGTCACAGTTCCTGGATCTGCACCAGGGTATCTTGGGGCTGGTGATCGTCCTGCTTATCTTTTTCTTGCCTAACGGCCTATTGAAGATTAAATGGCGCAAAAATTTGCCCTCTAAGGTGAGCAGCAAATGAATAACATCCTTTTAGAAACGCGGGGTATCGGCAAGAATTTCGGGGGTATTCATGCCGTAAAGAACGTTTCCTTCAATTTGTGCGCAGGCGATATTGTTGGCCTGATCGGTCCCAACGGCGCAGGTAAGACCACGCTGGTCAACCTGCTAACTGGCGTGCTGACGCCCAATAGCGGGCAGATAATCTTTAACGGTCAGGACATTACCGCTCAGAAGCCTTTCCAGGCTGCACGGCGGGGTATTTCGAGGACTTTCCAGATTGTCCAGCCGTTTCCAGATATGACCGTTCTTGAAAATGTCACCGCAGGAGTTGTCTTTGCGGCTGGCGCCGCAAAAAAGCTCGCCGATGCTGAGGAAATTGCCATAGAGCATCTACGGTTTGTTGGCCTCGAGGCTTTGGCGCGGAAGCCAGCCGCAACACTTACCCTGCCATCACGTAAGCGGTTGGAGCTGGCCAAAAGTCTAGCTATGAATCCAAAAGTGCTGATGCTCGATGAGGTCAATGCGGGTCTGAATACAGCAGAGATCGAGCAGGCACTCGACCTAATCCGGAAGATTGCTGCGCGCGGCATCACTATTCTTATTATTGAGCACCTAATGAAAGTCGTCTTGACCTTGTCGGATCGGATCATGGTCATGCATCACGGGGAGCTCATCAGCGAAGGTACCCCGAAACAGGTCGTGAATGATCCCAAGGTGATTGAGGCCTATCTCGGGTCGAAGTTTTCGGAAAAACAAATATTTGTGGAAGACAGTCTCGATGTCTAAAACACTGCTCAGCATAAAAGGCCTGGAGTCGGGTTACGGTGACGTACAGGTCCTCTGGGGCTTAAACATGGAGGTCTTGGAGGGAGAGATCACGGCTGTAATTGGTTCCAACGGGGCAGGAAAGAGTACCTTGATGCGGACCCTTACTGGCTTGGTGAAGGTTAAGAAAGGGGAAGTTATATTTTCTGGAAAGGACATAACCGGGGCAGCAGCCCGAACGGTTCTGGATTCCGGAATCGCTCATGTGCCTGAGGGTCGGCGTCTGTTTCGAGGTTTGTCGGTGCGTGACAACCTACTAATCGGCGCTTATTCGAGGGTAGCGAGTCGGGCCGATATCCTGCACGATTTAGAGTTCGTCTACAGCATCTTTCCTAAGTTGAAGGAGCGTCACGCCCAAGACGCCACAACCTTATCAGGTGGCGAGCAGCAGATGTGTGCCATTGGTCGTGGCCTTATGTCTAAACCAAAGCTACTGATTATTGATGAGCTCTCGTTGGGCCTATCCCCCAAAGCGACAGAGCAGTTAGTCGCCTCGTTAGTAGCGCTCAATACTGAAGGACTCTCGATACTACTCGTCGAGCAAGACGTATTTACGGCTCTTGAGATGTCCACGCGGGCCCACGTTGTGGAGAACGGTCGGGTGACCTTGTCCGGGTTAAGCGCAGAATTACACGACAATCCCATGGTCCGCCATGCTTATCTGGGCATGTAATGCTTCGGATGGTGCATTTGTTGGGCTCCGGGGTATGGACGTCTTTACTACGCTAAGGTTTGCTCAAGCGCAAAGCGCGTGAGCTCTCGATCCTTTGTCTGACGCTTTGAGAGCCATACCGATTGGGTGTAATCAATCAGCTCGAATCGGAGTCGGCTCTCCGGACTGGCCTGAGCCAATAGCGACCTTGCGGTGCTGGCGACTTCCAGCACGCGGGGATATCCACCTGTCGTCTGATGCTCGGCCATCAAAATAAAGGGTTTTCCTCCCGGCGGCAGCTGCACGGTGCCAAAACGCACGGGCTCACTCGCAATGGCAGGCATTCCTTTGGTGATCAGGGCCCGACCCTCCAGCGCCAAGCCTTGTCGGTTACTTCGAGAGCTCACTCTCCATTCTTGTTGTAGCAAGGCGGTCTGCTCGGATATTTCCAGCGCCTCAAAGTGGCGCCCTTTGAAGGCCGGAATACTTAGCAGAGGCCACTGATCCAATACGTGATTCGCTATCGACCAGCTGCTGTGCATACAGTCGGATGCTGTTCGCGCCCCCATTGAATTTCTGGCCTGCTGCGCCCGAAGAATGTCCATGATGCGTTGCGTTCTCTCCCGAGCCTTGGGACCGAGTTCAATTCGGCTATTAATTTGAAGTCGAGGCGGCCCAATTTCTCCGGCCAGATGACTACTGCGACTGCTGAGTACCATCGGGCTCTCGATACCGCCCGCAAACGCGATCCATGCCCGGAATCCGCGGATAAAGCTACTGAATATCACCGTGGATCCCGCTGGAACTACAACGGGTCGGCCTTGTGGAAAACGTTGCTGGTTCTTTTCTTCGGTAAGAATAACCGCACGAACTGGGGCACCGAAGCAGGCTACGACGGCATCGTGTTCAAAAAGAAGGCTTGGACCCAGACCCGTTATCTCGAGTCCTGCATCGTCGGGCGCATTGCCGACGAGCAGATTAGCGATCTCGAGCGCATCCGGATCCTGTGCGCCTCCGCGGGAGAGTGCGGAGGCAAGATGTGCATCACGGCCGCGGTCCTGTATCGTGGTGAGTAGTCCCGCGTTTTGTACTTTTACCGAGATGCCCATTGCCGCTCAAATTCCTCAAGAGAGATTGGAACAAAACGGATTTCATCGCCAAGCTCAATCTTGGCGGGAGGATTGCGATTCGGGTCGAAAAAACAAATCGGTGATCGTCCGATCAAGTTCCAGCCGCCTGGACTGTTGGTGGGGTAGACGGCGCACTGCATGCCGGCGATTCCCAGCGAACCCGCCGGCACCTTGGGCCGCGGGGTAGCGAGCCTTGGGGTGGCTAGCGCGGGGTCAAGGCCGCCAAGATAGGCGAATCCGGGTAGGAACCCAATCAGTTGCGCAATGTAGCGCGATTCCACATGGCGTTCAATAACCTCTTGGGCGCTGAGCCCGCAGTGATTTGCTAACGCCTCCAGGTCCAGCGCGAAAGTCGCGTCGTAACAAATGGGAATATCAATGCATTTCCCAGCCTCGGCTGACTGAGATAGAGACGACGCTGCAAGTTTTAGCAACGTGTCCGCTATGCTCGGAATATCGATCTCGTGCAATTGCGTCTGGTCGAGCATGAATCCCACGCAATGCATACCCGCAACGGGTCTGAGGCGTGACAGTGCCGGCTGATTGCCAAGCAGACGCCAGAATGCTCTGACCTGATGGTTTGCTTCTGGATGGCCCCCGAAGTCAACCATCAGCATGTCGTCGGCGGTCTGGCTGACAGTCGGTATGTTGGGAAGAGATGTGGGGGGCATCGTGGTTTCTACGCTACAGTCAGATGGCGCGCGACGTCAGCACAAAGACGGGCCTTGTACTGCATCCCCGTTCGGCCCCCTGCGGCTGCGGGGCGTGCAACGGGAGTGACATGCTTGCGAGCGATGGCTGTCGGCTAGGCTCACCATAGAGCGTCGTACGCTGCGCTGCTGTGCGTCCGATGGCCGTAATTAAGTGACGCATGGACTCGGAGGTCATCTCTTGACCGTGGCACGCTCCTGCCGCCTTTGAGATGCTCTCATTCATGAGGGTGCCGCCAAGGTCGTTCGCGCCCGCCTGCAGGCAAGCTTGGAGGCCATGTTGGCCCATTTTGACCCATGACGCTTGAATGTTCTGGATGTAAGGGTGAAGTGTGAGTCGCGCAATTGCGTGCATCAGCACAGCTTCTCGAAAGGTGGGGCCCTTACGGCTGCGGCCTTTTCGATAGATTGGTGCTTCCATATGGACAAAAGGAAGGGGTACAAACTCCGTAAATCCTCCGGTCTCCGCCTGAAGCCGTCGCAGTCGTAAGAGATGATGTGCCCAGTCGGAATAACGATCTACGTGGCCAAACATAATCGTGGAAGTGGAACGAAGACCGAGTTGATGGGCGGTACGCATAACATCAAGCCACTGTTGTGTTTTTAGTTTGTCGGGGCAGATAACATCCCGTACGGGGTCGTGCAGAATTTCTGCGGCGGTGCCTGGAAGGGTGCTTAGTCCATTAGCCTTGAGCTCCGTTAAAAACTCGCGTAGGCTTATGCCAAGCGTCTGAGCCCCGTGCATCACTTCCAGTGGCGAGAAAGCATGAATATGCATCTCGGGGACAGCGTCTTTGGTGGCGCGACAGATGTCGATATAGGTCTGGCCTGTGAAAGAGGGATGGATGCCTCCCTGCATGCAGACCTCGGTCGCGCCGCGCGACCAGGCCTCTCGGACGCGCTCGGCCAACTCGTCCATGCTCAGCAGATAAGGCTGACCACGCAAATCTTCTGTTGTTTTTCCTTTGGCAAAGGCACAGAACTGGCAGCGATACGAGCAGATGTTGGTGTAGTTAATGTTTCGGTTGACAACGTAGGTCACCGTGTCGCCATTATTTACCTTGCGCAATGCGTCGGCAGCCTGGCAAACTGCAGTAAATTCCTTTTCGCGAGATTGAAAGAGCCGCTCAATTTCGGTGTGGCTTGCTTCGCGTTTTTGAAGCTCACCCAACAGTCGCGTGAAGCCGTCGTGCACTACGGGCGCCTGAGGCGCATGTACGGCCGCGAGTAATTCCTGCGGTGGGGTCTCTCCGGAGCCCGGGGACCAAACATCGGTGCGTGGGTAACCAGCACCGTCAATGAGCTGTAAGAGTGGCCGATGTAGGCTAGGATCTACCCAGCGATTCATGTCCTGTGCGTAGCGCGGAAAGATGGCCAGACGCTCGACAAGGTGTTTACCTGCGGCTGATGTAGCTTGATCAAGTCGCTGCAGTTCCGGCCAGGGTGCCTCGGGATTGACGTGATCGGGTGTCACCGGTGAGACGCCACCCCAATCGTTGATCCCGGCGGCGATCAGTTGCCCCCATGCTGTCGGCGAGAGATTGGGTGGCGCCTGAATGTTCATCTCAGGATCAAATACGAGCCGCGCCACGGCAATGGTCCAGAGGTGCTCGTTAAGATCCATGGGGCGAACACCCTCCATCATGGTGCCTGACTTCGGGCGAAAGTTTTGAACAATCACCTCTTGCAGGTGCCCGTACTCATCATGCAGCTCACGTAGGGTGATGAGTGCGGAGAGGCGCTCAGTTCGTGTCTCGCCGATGCCGCCGAGAATCCCCGAGGTAAAGGGGACGCGGGCGAGGCCGGCCTGGGCGATCGTGTCGATCCGGGTTTTCGGCAGTTTGTCAGGTGATCCGTGATGCACGCCGCCGGGCTGACACAGACGCTCCGAATCGCTTTCCAGCATGATGCCCATAGAGACGGACACCTGTCGTAAGGCCTGGATTTCCTCGGCGGACATTACCCCTGGATTTAAGTGAGGCAGCAGTCCGGTATCGGAAAGTACGCGCTGTGCGACGGCCAGCAAATAGTCCACGCTCGTCTGGTAGCCCATAGTGTCAAGGCTCGCACGGGCTGATGGATAGCGATGCTCAGGCTTATCGCCCATGGTGAACAGTGCTTCCTTGCAGCCCGCACGAGCGCCCGCCTGCGCAATCTCCAGCGCTTGTTCCATGAAGAGGTAGGGGGTCTCACGCTCCGATCGGGAGACTCTGGCAAAGGTACAGTAGTGACAGACATCGCGGCAAAGCCGCGTTAACGGAATAAAGACTTTACGCGAAAACGACTGGCGATGCCCATGGAGCTGATCGCGACGCCATGCGGCAGCCTGCATCAGGCTTGCAAGATCCGCACTCTGTAGCCAGGCGGCGTCGTCGCGCTCGAGCCGACGACGGCTGCATGCAATCTCATCAATTCGTTTATCCAACAGATCCTCCGAGTCGATCGAGCGAGGGAAGGGTTTTTAAAAAGGAATAGGCTTGTGTGTCAGATGCATCCGTTATGAATTTTTCGAGATCGCTCGGTCGATCCAGGTCGAGCCGAAAGCCAGCGATCTCCGCGACTGCATAACGTAAATTAAGCGACTGTGCGGTATGGACATGTCTTGCAAAACTATCCTCACCAAAGTGAAATTTCATTGACGTTGGTAGGGCGCAGAGAATGGCGTTGGTGCCACCGTCGTTACCTGCGGGTACGATGATTACGTCCCGCTGCGGTTCAAGCAGGTCACAAAGTTCATCGATCTCGCGGGCTTGAATCAGGGGAAGATCACCGGGAACGGTTAGCATGGCCGTGCAGCCCCGTGCTTGGAGTTCGTGCAATGCCTGCTCTACGGCAGAGGACTGCCCTTGACAGTAACGGTCGTGTAAGACGCTGACCCCCATGTCGGCTGCTAGAGCAGAAACGGCGGGGTCGCTAGTGACAACGAGGGTATTGCTCACACGCTGCGATTGCCTCAGAGCGGTTAACACGTCGTTTAGCATGGCGCGTGCAAGCCCTTCGCGGACTGCGCCAGGAATCGCCGCCGAAAGCCGACTCTTAGCCTGATGAAAAGCCTTGACCGGTACGGCCGCCCAGATGGTCGGACAAGGTTTAGCCATGGCCAAGCTGCTCAAGAAAGGTGAGGGCGGCACGGGCTAGGCCTCGACTGGTCTCATGGTTAGACATCCGCGTCGGTGTAGCCAAGATCGGTAGTCGGATGTCATCGGCATCCCCGGCATCCGACGCATCCAACACGAGTGCGTCAATCAGGCCATCGTAGTGTTGTGTAATGGCCCGCGTGGTTGATCCGAGGCCCATCGAGGTGAGCATGTCAGACAGTGGCCCCTTGAGCGACTTTCCACCAATCAGTGGTGAGATTGCTACGACGGGCACGGATGCCTTTCGTAGCAGGCTGCGTACGCCAGGAAGCGTCAGTATGGGATCAATGCTCAGAAAGGGATTTGAGGGTGCGATAAATATCGCCCGAAGTTCGGATGATTGAAGTATGGCTTGCGCCCGAGGATGAAACTCTGCTACCTCGGCTCCCTTGTAGTGAAGCGCCTGTACTCTCGGCGCGCAGCGCCTGCGAACGAAATAATCCTGCATCGACAACTCTCCCTCTGCGGTGATCAGGATGGTTTCCACGCTCGACTCGGTCATGGGCAGGATCGTGCTCTGGATGCCGTAGGCCCTCGTAAACCCAGCCGTCACCTCGGTCAAGGACTGACCTTGGCGCAGACGGTCACTGCGTACGAGGTGCACGGCCAAGTCCCGATCTCCGAGCGCGAACCAGTCCTGTGCGCCGAGTTCGCCAAGGGTCTGAAGACAGTTCCAACTCTCATCTCGCCGTCCCCATCCACGCTCGGTGTCGTGGATGTCTGCCAGCCCATAGAGCATGCTATCCAGATCGGGACAAATGCGAAGGCCAAGATGATCAAAGTCATCGGCGGTATTCACGATGACCGCGAGTTCGCCGGGCGGCAATGCTGAATATAGACCGGCCGCAAACTTCGCGCCACCCACGCCGCCGCTCAGAACAGCAATTCGTACAGATACGCTACCCGCCGTGTTCGTCATCGAAACATATCTTGATCGATTGGTCGAATGAGGTCTCGTGCGGGACGGTCATTGTCTTGCCAGCGAAGTCCTCGTATGTGAACGGCGGGAATACCCTCGTCCGATTCGCCCATGACCAGAGTAGCAGCCGTGGCGATCTGGTCTGCGAACGCAGATTCCGTCACGCGCATTTTCCTGCCAAATAGGTCGGGCCGGCCAATCAGATTTTTTAGCGAAGGAATGCCTGCGGCGCCTAGCGCAATGCTGACCACCCCATGCCTCCAGGGGCGTCCAATGCTATCGTTGATTACGATGCCAATAGAGGTATTAAAGCGGGCGTCCAAGGCTACTTTAATCCGCGCGGCGCTCCGATCGGCAGACTGCGGCAGCATCAACACAAGGTCATCCTTCTCGTCTTGAGGCACGTTAGATTGGTCGACACCCGCGTTAGCGAGTACGGCACCGCTACGATGGGCGGTCACCAGTACCCCTTTTTTGTGGCGGACGACGTCGCTGCTTTCTGAAAGGATGACCTCGACAAGCCGCGGATCTTTCTGGGTCTCTTCGGCGAGCCATCGAGCTCGCTCGGAGGGGGTTACGTCGCGTAATCGCAGGTATTGATTCTCCGATTTGGAGATGATTTTCTGGGTTACAACGATGACGTCTTGCGGCTCAAGAGTGATTTGACTGCGCTCAAGGGCACCCGACAGCAGTCCTACAAGGTCATCCCCAGGCTTGACCATGGGGATGCCAAGCAGTGGCGAAAGACACAGCCCGTCCCGCATTGTCGATAACCTTTAGGGAGTATCGTTTGTGCCAATACCCGTTATCCGAATGCCGGCGCAGTCCACCTTATATTTCCGGTTAATGCCAATCAAAATGGAGGTCATCGCCTCCACGGCTACCGAATTCGGCAATGGACCTGCCTCGATACCGCGAAGGCCCGCATCCTGGGTCAACCCAACCGTTATCTCGCGTGCCGTCGGATCATTTCCGCAGATCAGGACATCGCACTCCACGGGAGCGTCGGCGGCGAGTTTTGCTGCGCCAACGTTATGGTAAGCCGCCACCACGCGTACACCGTCACCCAAAATCTGTTGAGCGATCATGGAGGCAGAACCTTCTGACGGCATTTGAACAACGGATACTTTCGGAGGCACCAGAGGTACAACCGCATCAATCACAATTTTGCCCTGAACTACATCGCGGATCTGCATGAGCGTTTCCTGGTGGCTAGCGTAGGGCACTGCCACGACTACGATATCGGCTTGGCGTGAGGCCGATACTATGTCTAAGCCTTGCACAATGGCTTGGGTATGCGCGGCGGCGGCCTCGGTGGCCTTCTCTACCGAGCGCGAGCCGATGATCACCGAATGGCCGGCCGTCGCCCAGCGTTTAACGAGACCTGAACCAAGTGCACCAGTGCCGCCGAGCACAGCGATCGTGAATTTGTTTTGCATGTGTTTTCCTCTCAGCTTTGAAGTTTCATTTCAGTCAGCGGTACGATCTTTACGCCTGCCGCCTCGAGCCCCTTGCGAACTTGGGCGGCGAGTACGATCGCTGTTGGTTCATCACCGTGCACACACAGTGTGTCCACCTTGCAGGCAATACGTTTTCCCGAGCGTGAGATAATCTCTCCCTCCGTAACCATGCGCACCACATGTTCCGTCGCGACTGCTGGGTCTTTAATCACCGACCCAGGAATTTTTCGTGAGGTTAGGTTGCCGTCGTCATCGTATTGACGGTCGCAGAAACCTTCCCGGGCCAGCCGAAGGCCAAGCTGCTGCGCCGCCCATTCCATGCGCGAGCCGGCAAGGGCCACGTAAATCAGATCACGATCCACCGTTTTGATGGCTCGACCCACCGCCATGGCGTAGTCCTCGTTCACGGCAGCCATATTGTTCAGCGCGCCGTGGGGCTTCACATGGGTGACCTTCTGGCCGGCGTAGGCCGCCATTGCTTGCAGTGCACCAATCTGATAGGCGACGAGAAGCTCAAGGTCATTTGGATTCATGTCGATCTTACGGCGCCCAAAACCCCAGAGGTCGTTAAAGCCGGGGTGCGCGCCGATGCTGACGCCCTGTTTGGATGCCTCTTCTACGACTTGGCGCATGGTGCAGGGATCACCGGCATGGAAACCGCAGGCAATGCTGGCGGATTTGATGATTTTTAGGATCTCGGTGTCGTTGCCGATATCGTAGGCGCCGAACCCCTCGCCCATGTCTGCATTCAAATTTACGTGAGTCGCCACGGTTGATTTCCTTTACTGTTGCAGAATTACCATGTGTTTATTAAGATAGTATCACTTCAAATAAAATGCAAGGCAACCGCCGAAGTCAGCAGTGGCACTTTGGATGGAGAGGCGGGCCAGCGGTCTTCGGTATTTATGAGGTAATGCCCCTGAGGTGGAGGAGAACAGCATGGCGAACAATTTACCGGTCCTTGACTCGTTTGGCCGCGTTCCTGCGTATCTGCAGGTGGCTGCCGCGCTGCGGCGCCGAATCGAAAACGGCCAGTGGAAGCCTATGGAGAAGATCTCTACTCTGGACGAACTTGAGGAAGAGTTCGGCGTCTCCCGGGTGACCATCAGCAAGGCCATAGAAATACTCGAAGAGGAGCGGTTGTTGCAGCGTCAACAGGGCCGAGGAACATTTGTGCTTTCCACGAGCGTCGAAAAGCACGCCCTTGCCTTGGAGCCGACCTGGGAGGGAATGATTCGCGCCATTGAACAGCACACGCCGCAGTTCATTCCTTCGGCCAGTCCTCCTTTGTTTCCTGTGCTTGGGGCCCACGAGGCGACTTTGGCCGACGAATATGTCTTTCTCAGAAGTATTCAGAAGAAGGACGGAACGCCTTATTCCTTGGTGAGCGTGCATCTCGCGAAGAATGTCTTTGAGAGTCGTCGCGATGCGTTTATGAAGAAAACCGCGCTATCGGTATTGGCCGGCATCAAGGAGGTGAAGATCCGTAAGGCCTATCAGACGCTCGAGGTCCAGACGGCGGAAAAGGATGTGGCTGATCTGCTGCGTATTTCCTTGAGCGCCCCGACGGTGGGATGCCGATGCGTTGTGATTGATGCCAACGGGGTGGCTATTTATGTCGCGGAGATTATTTATCGCGGCGATTTTGTAAAACTATCCATGAATCTTATTTCTGCATGAACCGGAACGCCAAACCGCAGGGAATCGGTGCGCCGGTCCCGCGCAAAGAAGACGATCGCCTGATGCGTGGACGTGGCCAGTTTGTCGCCGATATTCGGCTGCCTCGCCTTCATGACGTCGCATTTTTCCGTAGCCCTTATGCACACGCTCGCATTCTGAGTGTTGAGATTCCGTCATTCCTGCGTAGTCAGGTATTCATTGCTGACGATCTGGAGTCGGTCAAGGCCATTCGTGCGGTCTCTGGACTGCCCGGCTTCAAAGTCTCGGATCAGCCGATTCTTGCCAAGGATAAGGTTCGTTACGTGGGAGAGCCGGTGGCCATGTGTGTTGCGCCGACACGCGCAGAGGCCGAGGATATCGCCGCCCAGCTGCGGCTGCATGTCGAAGAGTTACCACCGGTAGTCGATATGCTCTTTGGGCGCACGGCAGAGGCGCCTCTTCTTCATGATGCGTGGCCGGATAATGTGTTTCTGGAGACCAACGTTGAGGTCAATATCGAGGCGTTTCGCGAGGCTGACATTCAGGTCAGCAAGGTTATTCGCACGAATCGGCAGGTTCAGGCCCCTATGGAGGGCCGCGGCGTAGTGACCTTTTGGGACTCGCGTCTCGAGCAGCTTACGGTCTACACTTCGACCCAGATGCCGCATATTGTGCGCACCGGTCTATCAGAGTGCTTGAATATGTTGCATGAAAACATTCGGGTGGTGGCACCCGATGTGGGTGGGGGATTCGGACACAAGGGAATCTTGTTGACGGAGGAGGTCGCGCTAAGTTGGCTCACCATGAAGATTGGAAGGCCGGTGCGATGGTTGGAGGACCGCCGCGAGCATCTTGTGGCGGCCGCGAATTGTCGGGAACACCATTACAAAATTACGGGCTATGCAACCCGTGAAGGGCGTTTTCTTGGTGTTTCTTGTGAGGCCACGGTGGACTCAGGAGCTTATTCCTCGTACCCCTTCTCAGCCTGCCTGGAGGCGGCGCAGGTTGCCAGTATTTTGCCCGGCCCCTATGACTTTCCGGCCTATGCCTGTCGTACCTATTCCGTTGCCACTAACAAATGCCCCATTCTTCCGTATCGTGGCGTAGCCCGCACGGGCGTCTGCTTTGCACTAGAAATCGTATTAGATGCCTTGGCGCGAGAGTTGCGCTTGGAGCCGCATGCATTCCGCGCACAGTTTCTGGTTCGACCGGAGCAAATGCCATTTGACAACATTACCAAAAAACATTTCGACAGTGGCGACTACCCGCGGGCGATGGCGATGGCGATGGAGGCCATTGGAATTGATGGGATTCGCGCCCGCCAAGCCGCAGGTGAGGCAGACGGCCGTCGAATTGGTTTTGGGATGGCCATCTACTGTGAGCAGGCTGCCCATGGCACATCGGTGTATGCCGGCTGGGGAATTCCAATGGTGCCCGGCCAGGAACAGGCTACGGCGCGTATCACGCCGGACGGGGGCTTAGAGCTTCGTATTGGCGCCCAGTCCCATGGGCAGAGCATGGAGACCACTATGGCCCAGGTGGCTCATACGATTCTGGGTGTTGATATTGACCGCATCCGCCTGATTCATGGGGATACCGCTGTCACGCCATACTCCACAGGGACATGGGGCTCGCGTTCGATGGTGATGTCCGGTGGCGCTGTGGCCGCCGCGTGTGAGGCTCTGGTCAAACGTGTTCTGCACATCGGAGCGCACCTGATGAAGACCACGGCCGATTCGGTGCGTTTTGACGCCGGCATGGTTGTGGGTCCCAAGGCGTCGTTGAGTCTTCAACAAATAGCTCACACCTGGTATCTGCGGCCCCAGGATTTACCAGTCGATGTGGATCGCGGCGGACTGGAGGTGACCGAGGGCTACAAGATGGTTCGCGATTCGGGCACCTTCGGCTATGGCGTTCACGCTGTGACGGTCGCTGTGGATTCGCGAACGGGGGAAGTAGAGATCCTAGACTACGTCATTGTCGAAGACGGCGGAACGCTCATCAACCCCATGGTCGTTGATGGCCAGGTTTTTGGCGGCACGGCGCAAGGAATCGGTACAGCGCTCTACGAAGAGATGGCCTTCGATGATCACGGTCAGCCCCTGGGATCAACGTTTTCGGACTACCTCTTGCCTGGTCCTACCGAGGTGCCGCGCATCCGAATCCTGCATCTAGAAACGCCGTCGCCTTACAGCCGATTCGGTCAAAAGGGTCTAGGAGAAAGTGGTGCAATTGCCCCGCCTGCGGCGATTACCAATGCGATTAACGATGCCCTTCACCCCTTGGGTGCCGAATTGCTCGAGTCCCCCGTGACTCCCCGGCGCATTCTCGAGGCTATTTACGAGGCCAGTCAGAAAAACGTAGGTACCCGTGCGCATGCGATATCGGAGGAGTCCGCGTCATGAAGCCCTCGCAGTTTGAATATCGTCAGGCAAGGGATTCGAGGGAGATTTCCCACGCGCTTCTCAGTGACCATGCCGTCAAGATCGTGGCCGGTGGCCAGTCCTTAGGTCCGATGCTTAATCTCCGGCTCGTTCAGCCATCGCTGCTCATTGACATAACGCGGCTCAGCGAACTGAAGTCGGTGGATTCGAGCCGTGACGCCATTTCGTTGGGAGCCTGTGTCACGCACGCGAACATCGAAGACTACTGCGTGCCTGGCGTGACTGGCCGTATTTTGTCGGCGATCGCGCGCGGGATCGCCTATCGAGCCGTTCGTAATCGCGGCACTTTGGGTGGCAGCCTAGCGCATGCGGACCCTTCCGCCGATTGGATCTCCACTTTGATGGCACTAAACGCGGATTTATACATCCGAAACGACACACAGACTCGGATGCTTCGGCTTACGGGGGCAATGGCGGGTCCATTTGACATCGGATTGCAGCAGGGCGAGTGGATTGAGTCCGTTCGAATTCCTGTCGTCTCGGCGGGCAGTGGCTGGGGTTATGCAAAGATTGCGCGCAAGACCGGAGAGTTTGCGCATGCCATGGCCGCCGTGCTCCGGGATCGTGAGCGGCAGTCCTTGAGAGTCGTATTGGGGGCCACGGAATCGTCGCCGGTCGTCTTTGAGGAGCCATGTTTGTCGGCTCAAGGCCCAGACCTTGCCGCCATTCAACACAAGGCACTGGGATTACTGGAGGCCGCAGGCATTGCCGACCCGATTGACAATCCAGTCCGGTTAGTAGCCCTGGAGCGTGCATTTAAAAAATCTCTTCATCCCATATCACTATGAGTTCACCTGAAGACATCACCATCAATGGACAATCCAGTAGTCTCGAGGGAGTAGCATCTCGCACCATGCTCGCGGATTTCTTGCGTGATCGGCTCGATCTGACGGGAACCCATCTTGGCTGTGAACACGGGATCTGCGGCGCGTGTACCGTCAGTATCGACGGACAGGCCGCCCGGTCTTGCATCACCTTGGCGCATGCTTGCGCTGGTGCGCAGGTCACAACCATTGAAGGGTTTGATCACGATGCGCTGATGGAACAGCTTCGGCAGGCTTTTACTCAAGAGCACGCTTTGCAGTGCGGTTTTTGCACGCCCGGCATGCTGATTGCTGCCCGCGATTTGGTTCTGCGTCACCCCGATGCTGATGAGGCCAAGGTTCGTCTTGAGATGAGCGGAAACCTCTGTCGATGCACGGGCTATATGGGCATCGTGAATGCGGTTTTGTGGGTGCTTGAGCAGCGTCGAGGGGCTAGCGTTACCGTGGCGGCCTCGCCGGTCACTCGACTTGGACCGGTGGGAGCGCATGCTGAACCATCGGTAACCAGCGTTCCATCGTCATCAAGCCGTCCGACCGTAGCCGGCGTGAGCCCAAAGGCATCGCATTCGCCGGAGTCTGTGGGCAGTGTACGTCGTCCCACTGGGCCACTCACTAACCTCGAACAGTCATTTACGGTTGATTTTCCCGTTGAGCACGTCTGGGCGTTTTTCAGCCAGCTTGAGGTTGTGGGCCGCTGCCTGCCGGGCCTGACGCTGGAGCAGTCCCCCGTCAGTGGGCAGTTAAAGATTTTCCTTCGCGTTCGTGCGGGCCCAATCGGGGCAGAATTCGATGGCGTGGCCGAGGTTGTACAGGATGTCGTCACGAACACAGGCCGAATCCTCGCGGATGCACGGGATAGTCGTTCGGGTACAAATGCGCATGGAGATATTCGTTATCGCCTGACATCGATTAATGACGGTCGAGCAACGAAGGTTGAAATCGATCTCGGTTATGTTCTGGCGGGCCCATTGGCCCAGTTTAGTCGAGGAGCGATTGCCAAGGATATCGCTAGAAAGCTGACAGAGGCTTTTGCTGAAAACCTGCGTCATCGGCTGTTGGGTGGTCCCGAGGCGGCGATATCTTCCCAGGGACCGGTCCAAGCCCTTAATGCCGGTGGCCTGGTGTGGTCAGTGATCACGGCACGGATCCGTGCGCTGTTTGCCTGGCTCTTCGGCCGGCCTTCCTAATCTATGGTCGCTTATTTACCCACTTCCGGGAGTTCTTATGTCTGTTAAACCGTATCCACAACTGCGTGAAGAATTACGCGCGAGAGATAAAAGCCTTCGTGAGAAGGTCGTCTCTCTCGAGCAGGCTGCCGCGACTATCCAAGACGGTGAGCTTGTTGGCATTGGAGGGAGCACGCTTTCGCGCACGCCGATGGCCATGATCTGGGCCATGATTCGTGCGAAGAAGAAGAATCTGAGCGTCTGCCGAAGCATCGTTTCCAGTGAGGGAGATTTGCTCTTCGGGTCGGGCATCTGTAAAAAAATCATGACTAGCTGGTTCAGTCAGGGCATCGTCTGGGGCGTATCGAAGGTCATGCGGCAACATGTAGAAGGGGGTTCGGCCATCTATGAGGAATGGAGTCATATGGCCATGGGAATGCGATTTAAAGCCGGAGCGATGGGCGTGCCATTTCTTCCGATGCGCTCCATGCTGGGCTCGGATTTGATTGGCCGCCGGCCTGAGGCCAAGGAAAGTATCTGCCCCTTTACTGGCGAAAAGTTGCTCCTGATTCCCGCCATTAATCCCGATGTCGCCATTATTCACGTGCCGCGTTGCGATGCTTATGGCAATGCTCAAATTGACGGCCTCCAGTTCATGGACATTGATCTGGCAATGGCTGCCAAGCGGGTGATTCTTACTACCGAGTCGATCGTCTCTAATGATCAGATTCGTCGTCGACCGGATCAGACAAAAATTCCATTTTTTACGGTGGATGCTGTGGTCGAGACTCCCTACGGTGCCGCTCCTCATGAGTGTAGCGGCCAGTACGAGCCATTCTTCAAACACATGGACGAATACACCACACTGGTGAATGGCGATCCTGTAGCCGGACTGCAGGGCTACCTTGACCGCTATGTCTATGGCCCAAAGCACTGGAATGATTACCTTAATTTGATCGGTCTGGACCACCTGATTCAGGCCACTCGTGGTGGTAGGAGTGTGTGGAATGATTAAATCGAAATCCTTTACGGCCAGTGAGCTGCTGGCCGTCATGAGCTCTCGTCTGATGCGCGAGGGAACCGTGGTCTTTGCGGGGGTAGGAATCCCTCTTCTGGCGGCTACCCTGGCTCAACGCGTGTCGTGTCCGGGGCTGACCATCCTTTTTGAGGGGGGTGTCATCGGACCCATCATCGAACCTGGAAAGTTACCTCCGTCGACCAACGAGCAGCGCTGTACGCGCCGCGCCAACATGGTCTTAAGCAGTACCGATGTCTTGCTCTTGCTGCAACGCGGTTATGTCGATGTGGGATTCATGGGCGGCGCGCAAATCGACCGATTTGGCAATCTAAATTCCTCATTCATTGGTGATCCGGATCGGCCTAAAACAAGGCTGCCCGGAACAGGCGGAGGTAATGATATTTCCAGCCTCACGCACATGATCGTCGCTATGAAGCATGAGAAGCGGCGTTTTGTTGAGCGAGTGGATTTCATTACAAGTCCTGGCTTCATCCGTGGGGGCTCGACGCGGCACGACAGCGGCCTTTTGGCTGGTGGCATGCATCGGATCGTGACCGACTTGGGTATTTTCGGCTTCGAGGAGCAGTCTAAGGCGATGCAGGTGGTTGCCTTGCACCCCGACGTGACGATGGAACAAGTTAATGACAACACCGGGTTCAGGGTGCTCGATAACCCACAGCGGCAGGAGACCCTGCCTCCCACCGACCAAGAGCTCCACTTGCTTCGGGAGCTCGATCCGGAAGCCCTCTACATTGCATAAAACCGATTGATACTTACGAAAGGATTCACATGACCACGCTTAAAAATACGTTTGGAATCGCTGCTCGCAATTTCACCGCCTATCCTGAGATGCCGGATGCGCTTGCGCTGACCGAGTACGGCGTGAAGATGGAAGAACTTGGCTTTGACTCAATCTGGGTCTGGGACCACATTCTGCTGGGTGTCGACCCAAATTTTCCTATTGTTGATTCCTTAACGTTACTCACAGCGATTGCAGCGCGAACAAAACGTATCAAGCTGTCCACCGGTATTCTGGTACTACCACTACGCAATCCGGTATTACTTGCCAAGCAGCTCTCCACGATCGATCAACTCTCGCGGGGACGGCTGCTGATGGCTATGGCCGTGGGTTGGTACAAGCGTGAGTTCGATGCGGTGGGCATTCCCTTCGAGCAGCGCGGCAAGATCATGGATGACAATTTGGAGATTCTGAAGCGTTTTTGGACAGAGGATAAGGTAGATGGCGAATGGGGGCCGCACAAGGTAGCAGCTGGCGTGATGTTCCCGAAGCCGGCTCAAAAGCCTCGCCCGCCATTATTAATCGGTGGTTATGTGGATAAGGTTCTGAAGCGTGCCGCGGAAAAAGGGGATGGTTGGCTAACTTATTTTTATAAACCGGATGCCTTTGTTGAGTCTTGGGCGAAGATACGGCAGTTTGCGCAGGAGGCAGGTAAGGATCCCGACACGATGATGAACGGCAATCAATTACCCATCATGGTTGGCAAGTCGCGCAAGGAGGTGGAGGGTCCGATGATGGAGTGGCTTAATAAGGAGTTCGATATCGCTGCCGGTAGTAAATCCACTATGGACAGCGCAATTATGGGTACCGTGGATGAGTGCGTTGAGCAGCTTAAGGCGCATCTGGATGTGGGTGTACAGAAGATCATTTTTGTGCCCTATAAATATCAGATGGATCAGTGCGAGATCATCGCTAAGGAGATCATCCCAAAGCTCAAGGCGCTTTAATAGAGAGGCTGACGGAATAGGGCTCAACCCATATCCGTCTGCGCTAGATTCCCCCGACAATAATCTTAGGCTTACTTATGTTCACTAGTCTGGAAACAAAAATTGTTAATCAAGAGGTACTTGCGCGCGCGCGCAAACATCTGAAGTCAAGGGGCGTCACACTGCCCAAACTTTCTGAACTTTCCGATCCTGTAAGTAAACTCAAAAGTCGATACGCCTCGATTCTCGGAGCCGATCCCGGCGCACCAGATGCGCGCAATCTCTTTAGAGTGCATTGGCATAACGATGAAAGCGGTAAAGGTATATTGGACACTCCGCTATTTTTGGAGGTGCCTACGGCATTGACTGGCGTTAAAGCGCGGATAGTAGTGGCATTGGGGCGCCATTTCCCGATGATCTCAGCCCACAAAGTGCTCCCAGCGTATGCGTGTCTTGTGCCTCGACTCGTGACTGGCAAGTTTGATCCAGAGCGTAATCGTGCTGTTTGGCCGTCGACGGGTAACTACTGCCGCGGTGGTGTTGCTATCTCCCGAATTATGGGATGTCGATCCACCGCAGTGCTACCGGAAGGTATGAGCTCCGAGCGTTTTAACTGGCTCGAGCGCTGGGTGGCCCATCCAGACGACATCTACAGAACCTATGGTACGGAAAGTAACGTCAAGGAAATTTACGATGCCTGCAAAGAATTATCGAAAAACTCCGATAACGTGATCCTGAACCAGTTCTCCGAGTACGGGAACTATATTGCCCACAGAACCGTCACAGGCCCCGCTCTTCATCGCATATTTAATCACTTGAATACCGGGAAACGTTTGCGCCTGCGGGCCTTTGTCTCTGCTAGCGGTTCTTCCGGAACACTTGCGGCAGGAGATTTTCTCAAATCTGAGTTTGGCAGCCATACGTGTGTAGTAGAAGCACTCGAGTGCCCGACATTACTGAAAAACGGCTTTGGTGACCACAACATACAGGGAATTGGCGATAAGCATGTACCTTTAGTTCACAACGTGATGGGTACCGACTTTATTTTTGCCATCTCTGATCACGCAACCGATTCGCTCAATGTCATTTATAACTCTCCTGAGGGCCATGACTATCTTTCTGAGCATCTGGGTCTTGGCGAACGCGACATCAAAGCTTTATCTGCGCTTGGATTATCGGGAATAGCAAACGTTTTGGGTGCTATTAAATACTCAAAGTACATGGATCTTGGACAAGACGATGTAGTTATGACGGTGGCTACCGATGGTGCCGAGCTTTACACGACTGAGTTGAGTAACGCGCGCAATAAATATTTTAAGGATGGTTGTACGCCGGTGCGCATTGCGGAGACTTTTGGTCGTTATCTATTGGGAGCTACAACCGATAATATGCTTGAATTGACGCGGACAGAGCGCGAGCGCGTCTTCAATCTTGGTTACTACACTTGGGTTGAACAGCAGGGCATTGAGTTAGAGGCGTTCCAGGCTCGTCGTTCTCAGGCATTTTGGGATGACTTGATTCAAGTTGTGCCTGTTTGGGATGATCTGATTGAAAAGTTCAACGCAGACTAACATGCGCATGCCTTCGTCTCGGCCTGCAAGACCTGCTCCGCCAAAGTCGACAATGTGCAGATTGTCTGTGTTTGACCTATTCAAGATAGGTATTGGTCCTAGCAGCTCGCACACTGTGGGGCCAATGAAAGCAGCGGTGCTGTTCCTAGAGAAACTGCAGCGTGCAGCGCTTTTGACGCAGATTGGACGGGTGCAGTGTATTTTATACGGATCGCTTGGTTCAACCGGTAAGGGTCATGGAAGCGATAAGGCCGTAATTCTGGGATTAATGGGTCACTTGCCTGATCAGGTACAGGTATCGGAAATTCCAGAAATTTTGCGCTCAGTACGTGAATCGCGTCATCTCAGACTAGGCTGTGGACTAAGTCAGATTAGTTTTGACGACAATACTGACATTCAATTTATTACAAAGCCTCTAGATTCCCATCCTAACGGGCTGCGTTTTACCGCGTTTGATGGCGCACAAAATGAGCTTCTGTCTGCTACCTATCTCTCGATTGGTGGCGGCTTCGTTCGAGAGGAAAGTTTCAATGCTGTAGTTGTACAGAGCGCGGGATCCGATTCCGAAAGTATCAGTGAGATCTCCTTTGAAAGCGCCGATGAACTGATTTCGTTGACTCGCAGCAAAGGACTAAAAATTTCCGAGCTAATGCGTCACCACGAGCGTACATGGCGAACGGACGGGCAGATTGATCACGACCTCTTGCGGATCTGGCAAGTCATGCGCGAGTGTGTAGATCGTGGCTGTAAAACGGACGGAATACTTCCCGGGGGATTTAAGGTCAGGCGTCGCGCTCACGATCTTTTTATACAGCTGAGCGCTAACGCCGAGAGCGATACTCAAAACGCCGATCCGCTAAATATTCTAGACTGGGTTAACCTCTTCGCCTTGGCGGTCAACGAGGAAAACGCTGCGGGGGGGCGGGTTGTTACTGCTCCAACTAATGGTGCGGCTGGCATTATCCCGGCTGTATTGCACTACTACTACCACTTTATTCCAGGTGCCAGCGATCGACAGATCGTAAACTTTCTGCTTACGGCTGGTGCGATTGGTTTTTTATACAAGATGAACGCTAGTATTTCCGGCGCCGAAGTGGGGTGCCAAGGGGAAGTAGGTGTAGCTTGTTCAATGGCAGCAGGTGCCCTTTGTGAAATTCTCGGCGGAACCCCGGCTCAGGTGGAGAATGCGGCCGAGATAGCAATGGAACATCACCTCGGGCTAACCTGTGATCCAGTTGGGGGTCTTGTACAAATTCCTTGTATTGAGCGTAATGCAATAGCATCTGTGAAAGCGATAAATGCCGCTCGAATGGCGCTGCGTGGAGATGGTTCCCACACGGTAAGTCTGGACCAGGTAATAAAGACGATGTGGGAAACCGGAGCGGACATGCGAACAAAGTACAAGGAGACTGCGAGAGGGGGGCTCGCAGTGAGTATTGTTGAGTGTTGACTTTGCACTTAATTGCACTAGGAGTGTTTTTGTTGAGCTCCGTTGACCAGCTCTTTAGGAACAATCGTGAGTGGGCAAAACGAACTGCTAAGGAGGACCCACTGTATTTCAAACGATTATCCGAGCAGCAGTCTCCTGAATATTTATGGATCGGTTGTTCTGATTCTCGAGTTCCAGCAAATCAGATCATTGGCCTACCACCCGGTGGAGTTTTTGTTCACCGTAATATTGCAAATCTCGTAAACCACACTGACTTAAACGCGCTTTCGGTAATTCAATTTGCAGTAGATATGCTAGGAGTGAAACACATAATGATAGTCGGACATTATGGTTGCTCAGGCATTTCCGCTGCAATGAATAATCAATCTATTGGGTTGGCAGATAACTGGATTCGTCATATCAAAGATACGAGGGAGCGATTTGCAGAGAACCTCATAAAAATTGAATCAAGTAAGGCCCGACTTGATCGCATGTGTGAGCTAAATGTATGCGCACAAGTTTTAAATGTCTGCAAAACCAATATTATTCAAGATGCTTGGCTTAATAGACGCTCCCTAGCGGTGCATGGCTGGATATACGATATCAAAGATGGACTGTTGAGTGATCTTGATGTGACTGTAACCAGTAAAACTGAACTCTTGGAGCTGGAGATGCGGGGTTTTGAGTAGATAGCGTAAGTCTAGAATTTTTCAACCTAGTTAAAGGGGTAAAGCATGACAACTGTAAATCAGATACTGCAACGAACGACCCGAAAAGTAGTCACAATAAGCGCTAAGGCTTCTGTATATCAGGCGCTTGAGTTGATGATGATTGCAGATATAGGTGCTTTACCAGTTATTGAAAATGACGTATTAGTCGGTATTTTTTCAGAGCGCGACTACGCACGAAAATGTATTCTAAAGGGAAAAAAGAGCTCGGACACACTGGTAGCAGACTTAATGTCGACAACAATAGTTACGGTGAAGCCCGAGCAAAAAATAGACGACTGTATGCAGTATATGACTACTCATCGTATTCGTCACCTTCCTGTGATCGTTGGCAATAAAATAATCGGTATGGTTTCGATTGGCGATGTTGTTAATACGATCATTTCCGAGCAGGCAAAAGTGATACAACAATTGGAGTCTTACATAACATCCTAGTAATAATAGAGGCTCAGTTGTAATCCGGGCCTAGTATTCTATGGAGAATATTGATCTTTTGGTGCTTCGTAAGCTGCGTGATTGGCGCCAACTTCGTCATAGAGCCATTCTTGCTACAGTTGTGCGCACCTGGGGGTCTTCGCCGCGTCCGGTGGGTTCTCTTATGGCAATTAATGAATCTGGCTCCGTTGTTGGATCTGTCTCGGGTGGCTGCATTGAGGAGGATTTAGTTCACCGTTATGTCAATTCCGCCTCAAATCTTGAGAAGAGTGAATTTCGTGACAGGCCTCCGGAATTAGTTCTTTACGGGCTAACGGCAGAGCAATCGAATCGTTTTGGCCTGCCTTGTGGAGGAACCTTAGAGTTATTGTTGGAGTTCAATCCTGATTTAGGTTTACTCGATAACTTGGTAACTTGTCTCGAAGCGGGATTGATAGTGCGCCGAACTACTATTCTCGAAAGTGGTGAAGTTCGAATCGAGAATAACCATGATCTTCCAGTCTTCAAATTTAATGATCAGGTGCTTGTGAATACATTTGGCCCACGATTTCGGATGCTTATCATCGGAGCGGGTCAAATCACCGATTATTTGACAGCAATCGCCGACTCTTGTGGATTTTCTGTGACCGTGTGTGATCCTCGGAGAGAGTACTCTGCTGACTGCACGATCTCTGGGGTAGAGCGAGATTATAGTTGGCCTGACGAGGGCGTTCAGAAATTTGGACCAAACATTCGAAGTTGTATCGTAGCGCTATCACATGATCCGAGATTAGATGATTCCGCACTAATTGTGGCGCTGAAAACGGAGGCTTTTTATGTTGGTGCAATAGGTTCTAAACGCAGTCAGATCGAACGTCGGCGTAGATTGTCACATCATTTGGATGTTCCACGCGATGTTCTAGATAGATTGCGCGCCCCAATTGGAATGTATATTGGAAGCAAAACGCCTCCAGAGATCGCGGTAAGTATTATGGCCGATATCATTGCAACAAAGAATAATGTTTCAAGGGATCTTAGTTGGGCACCCTATCAAGAGTAGCGACCATTTTAAGATTGCGTAAATGAAAGTTCGAGCGACAACTGTTGCCTATATTCTTTCTGCTGGAGCCGGTCTACGACTCGGTGGTCTCTGTAAAGGTCTCATACAGATCGACGGGGTGCCATTAATCGCTCGTCAGCTAAGCGTTATGATTTCAGCTGGTATTGATCACATCGTCGTTGTGACTGGTTATCAGTCGGTTCTTATCAGCGAGATCGTTGCAGACCAAATTTCTAACTTCCAGAATAGGCTACACAAGGCTATCACCGTTGAGTGCCTCCAAACAAATGGTTCGGATATTCAAGTGTCGGTAGCGTCCGCCATTCGACACTCTCACTCGCTCTTCATTCAGCGACCAGATTTTACTGGAGCGATGATTTCACTTGTGGATCTACCTCTGATGACCGTGCGAGATATCGTAAAGATTACCGGTACAGCTCTACAGTCTCGTGTTGACGCAGTAATTCCCACCAGTGAGAGTGGACAACCTGGTCATCCAATATGGTTGTCGCGAAAATTTTTATTAAATATCGATTGTTTGACCGACAAATTTTCGCTCAAGAATGCGCTTTTGAGGGGGGAAAGTGATTCAACGTCGAAGATAAAACGTTTCGTTACTGATGCGCCCAGTTATTTTAGCGATCTCGACACAATAGAGGACGCGGTTCGCTATGCAACTGATTACGGGCTATGTGTGTTTGTTCCCCGCAGTGAGTCGGCTGTCGGCACGTGCATCGTTGAATAACTGCAGGCGTTGAGTCATTTGGTCTGACCTGTTTTATGGGGGCGGGTTCACACCAAAAAAGCGGTTGGACATGGCAGCGTGAAACCACTTCTGGTGCCCGTTAAAAAGGGGGGATTTCCACTGGCCCTGAAGGGTCTTTTATTGGATCGGGAATAGACTTTATATGTGTGTAGTCGCTTAATTAATTTGTGGATAAATGGGATTTTTTGGCCTTTTTTCTTATCTTTTTGTTGGGATAAAAAAATGGATAAAAATTTTTTTTAGTCTTATAAGTACATGATTTAATTGAGCATTGTAATCCCCTAGGGGACGCCACCTTTTATCGCAACGCCTACAGCACCTCGGTGGCAAAGTCCGCCAGTCGTGACCGTTCGCCCCGCTGCAAGGTCACGTGGCCGCCATGGGCCCAGCCCTTGAAGCGATCCACCACATAGGTCAGGCCCGAGGATCCTTCGGTCAGGTAAGGCGAGTCAATCTGGGCAATGTTGCCCATGCAGACCACCTTGGTGCCCGGGCCCGCACGCGTGATCAGGGCTTTCATTTGTTTGGGCGTGAGGTTTTGCGCCTCATCAATGATCAGAAACTTGCTGATGAAGGTGCGGCCGCGCATGAAGTTCAAGGATTTCACTTTAATACGCGTGCGGATCAGATCGGCGGCGGCCGAGCGGCCCCAGTCACCACCGCCATCAATGCCGCGATTGAGCACCTCCAGGTTGTCTTCCAGTGCGCCCATCCAGGGCTGCATTTTTTCTTCTTCGGTTCCGGGCAGAAAGCCGATGTCATCGCCCAGCGGCACGGTGGCCCGCGTGACAATGATCTCGTTGTAAATCTTGCTCTCCAGGATCTGGGCCAAACCCGATGCCAGTGCCAGCAGTGTTTTGCCGGTGCCGGCCTGGCCGAGCAAGGTGACAAAGTCCACCTCGGGATTCATCAACAGATTAAATGCAAAGTTCTGCTCGCGATTGCGGGCGGTGATGCCCCATACGGAATTTTTAGCGTGACTGAAGTCACGCAGGGTGCGCAACACGGCCGTGCGCCCCTGCACCTCTTGCACGAGTGCGTATAGGGGGTTGGGGCCGTCTTCATAGACAAACTGATTGATATGGAAGGCCGCGCACAGCGGGCCGGTGACCCGGTAAAACGTGTAACCGCTTTGTTGCCAGGATTCGAGTTTCTTACCGTGGCTATCCCAGAAGCCCTCGGGCAGTTGCATGGCACCGGAGTACAGCAGATCGGCGTCATCAATCACCTGATCGTTGAAGTAATCCTCGGCCGGTAATCCCAGTGCATGGGCCTTGATGCGGATGTTGATGTCTTTAGAGACCAGCACCACGACCCGATCTTTCTGCTTGGCCTGCAGTGCTTTGACCACGGCCAGGATCTGGTTATCCGCCTTGCCAGCCTCGAATCCCTCCAGGCCATGATTGGCGTCCAACTCAATGGGTTCCGTCTGAAAAAACAGTCGTCCGGTGGCGTCTTTGTTTCCCAGTGCGGACAGTGGAATGCCCTCGCCAATGCGGGCTTTATCGCCCACCTCGCCCGAGATGGCATCGATCATGGCGTCTAACGAGCGGGTGACCTGCCGTACGTTGCGCGCGACTTCCGACATGCCCTTCTTGTGGTTATCGAGTTCTTCCAGCGTCATCATGGGCAGGAAGATGTCGTGCTCTTCGAACCGGAACAGGCTGCTGGGATCGTGCATCAGCACGTTGGTATCGAGCACAAAGGTTTTGGCCACGTCCGGATCGGTGCGTCGGCGCGGCTCGCGCAACACATTGGGCATCGCGCGGGTGGCCGTGGTCAGCGGGGGGGTGGGCATCGGGCCGGATCGTGCAGCGGTCTGCAGGCGGTCGTCCGTTGGGGCAATGGCGGGCGTTGCGCGTGGGGCGTCGAGCGCGGGTGCGACCGCCACGTCGCGGTCGTCCGAGTGGTGGACGTGATGGCCGGCCATGGCCGCCGGGACAGGTTTTTTAGGGCGCGAGGGTTTGGCGATCAGATCTTTGGTGGGGTGGAGCAGGGTGGCGGGTTTGGTGGGAGCCTTGGGAAGCGGCATACGCGCAGTGTCCTTATCAGAATCGCTCAGTGGGGGCGCTACTCAAATAACAATACAGCAACGGTTTTGCGGCCCTCGGCCGCCAGCAGATTAAACGTGCGGCACGCGGCGGCAAGCCCCATGCACTCCACGCCCACGCGGGCCTGGGTCAGGGGGGCCAAAACGCTGGGTCTCAGAAAGATCTGTCTGGGGCCGGTGCCGATCAGTACCACTTCGGGCTGCATCGCCAGCACCGGCGCAAGATCGTCGGCGCACAGACTGGCGCTGGATTGCGATGCCAGTGGGGACGGACCGGATTGGGGGTGCAACAGCAGGGGGCGGTCGTGCCGCACGCCGTTGACCTCGATGTAATCCGGGCCGTAGGCGTTGATTCCGTAGACGCCGCCAGAGCCCTGGAGCGTAAACGTCGTGGTCATTGGGGACAAGGCCATCGCGTTGGAAGACTAGCAGGTTTCCTTCGGTTTTTTGCAAGCCTCGTGCTCGGTTAAAGTTAAGGTTTTTCCCGAAGTCCAGCCCACCACGCCATGAAGCCATTTCCACGCATTCAACGCCTGCCGCCCTATGTGTTCAACATCACCGGCGAGCTCAAAATGGCCGCCCGTCGACGGGGCGAGGACATTATCGACATGAGCATGGGCAACCCCGATGGCCCCACGCCTCAGCACATTGTGGATAAATTGGTCGAAACCGCGACCAAGGAGCACACCCACGGTTACTCCGTTTCGAAGGGCATTCCGCGCCTGCGCAAGGCCATCTGCAACTGGTACAAGACCCGCTTTAATGTGGACCTGGATCCCGAGACCGAGGCCATTGTCACGATCGGCTCCAAAGAGGGTTTAGCCCATCTGATGTTGGCCACGCTGGATGCCGGCGACACGGTGTTGGTGCCCAACCCCAGTTATCCCATTCATATTTATGGGGCCATCATTGCCGGCGCCAGTATCCAGTCCTTTCGCATGGGCAGCGGCCTGGATTTTTTCCAGGAACTCGAGCGCAATATTCGCGAGTCCATCCCCAAGCCCAAGATGATCATTCTGGGATTTCCCAGTAACCCCACGGCCCAGTGCGTGGAGCTCGACTTTTTTGAGCGCATCGTGGCACTGGCCAAGCAGCACGACATTCTGGTGGTGCACGATCTCGCCTACGCAGACATTTGTTTCGATGGCTTTAAGCCGCCGTCGATCATGCAGGTGCCGGGCGCTCGCGATGTGGCGGTGGAATTTTTCACCATGAGCAAGAGCTACAACATGGCCGGCTGGCGCGTGGGCTTCATGGTCGGCAATAAGGAGCTCGTGAATGCGCTGGCCCGGATCAAGAGTTATCACGACTACGGCACGTTCACACCAATTCAGGTCGCATCGGTGATCGCCCTGGAGGGGCCGCAGGAGTGTGTCGAAGAAGTGCGTCAGCAGTATCAGTCACGGCGTGATGTGCTGTGCAAGGGATTGCACGAGGCGGGCTGGGATGTGGAAGTGCCCAAGGCATCCATGTACGTCTGGGCCAAGATCCCACCGGCGTACGCAGCGCTCGGATCACTGGAGTTCGCCAAAAAACTGCTCAGTGAGGCCAAAGTGGCCGTCTCGCCGGGTATTGGGTTTGGTGAATACGGCGACGATCATGTCCGCTTTGCCATGATTGAAAACGAGCAGCGCACGCGGCAGGCCGTGCGGGGCATCAAAGAAATGTTTCGTAAAGATGGATTGATTGCGCCACGTACCGCGCACGGAGAGGCGGCATGAGTGCTGACACAGTTCGCAGTTTGAGGGTCGGCCTGGCCGGCATCGGCACGGTGGGGGGTGGCACCTGGAATGTGTTGGCCCGCAATGCCCAGGAGATTCGTCGGCGTGCCGGCCGCGCCATTGACATCACTGCCGTAGCCGATCTGGATGCCGCAAAGGCCCAGGCCTTGACCCAGGGGCGGGCGCGGTTTGTGCCCGATGCCATGGCCTTGGCCCGCGATCCGGACATCGATGTGGTGGTGGAGTTGATCGGTGGCTATGGCTTTGCCAAAGACTTTGTCATGCAGGCGATTCAACACGGCAAGCATGTGGTCACCGCGAATAAGGCCCTGCTCGCCACCCATGGCAACGAGATTTTCGCCGCCGCCCAACAGCAGGGGGTGATGGTGGCGTTCGAGGCGGCCGTGGCCGGTGGCATTCCGATCATCAAGGCCCTGCGCGAGGGATTGACCGCCAATCGGATTGAGTGGATTGCCGGGATCATCAATGGCACCACCAACTTTATTCTTTCAGAGATGCGCGATAAAGGCTTGGCCTTCGATGCGGTGTTAAAAGAAGCCCAGCGTCTTGGCTATGCCGAGGCCGACCCCACCTTTGATATCGAAGGCGTGGATGCGGCCCATAAGGCCACCATCATGGCCGCAATTGCCTTCGGCATTCCCATGCAGTTTGATCGTGCCCATGTCGAGGGCATCTCCAGCCTTCAAGCCAAAGACATTGCCTACGCCGAGCAGTTGGGATATCGGATCAAACTCTTGGGCATCACCAAGCGTCATCCGCAGGGGGTGGAGCTGCGTGTGCATCCCACTTTGATCTCGTCTAAAAAACTCATCGCGAATGTCGAGGGTGCGATGAACGCGGTGTGGGTCAAGGGCGATGCGGTGGGGCACACCATGTATTACGGAAAAGGGGCCGGTGCCGAGCCCACGGCCAGTGCGGTGATTGCCGACCTGGTCGATGTGGCCCGTACGCTCACCGCTGATCCGGCCAACCGGGTGCCGTATCTGGCGTTCCAGCCGGATCAGATGACCGCCTTGCCGGTGGTGCCGATGGCGCAGATTCAGTCGTGCTACTACCTGCGGCTGCGTGTGAAAGACCAGCCGGGCGTGTTGGCCGACATCACGCGTGCGTTGGCGGACTGTGCGATTTCCATTGACGCGTTTTTCCAGCGTGAGCCCGATGAGGGAATGGATGAGACCGATGTGGTGCTCATCACGCATCTGTGCGTCGAGCAAAAGATGCAGGAGGCGATCGCGCGCATTGAGCGTCTGCCCACGGTGTTGGCCAAGACCGTGATGTTGCGCATGGAAACCTTTGCGTAGGCGTTGAGCATGGACTACGTTTCCACGCGAAGCACCGGCGCGGCGGCCGAGATGGGCCGCTTTAAAGATATTCTGTTGGAGGGCTTGGCCCAAGACGGTGGATTGGCCATGCCGTCGTCCATTCCCACCGTGACCCGGGCGGACCTGGAACGCTATGCCGCTCTGAGTTATCCGGCGCTTGCCTGCGAAATCATTGCGATGTTTGCCGACGACATTGATCGTGCGCAGCTGGCCCGGTTGGCTAATGCGGCCTACACGGCCGAGAAGTTTGGTCATGCCGAGATCGCCCCCTTAACCCCATTGGGAGAGGAGCAGGGCGCACCCCTGGCGATCCTGGAACTCTCCAACGGTCCAACCCTGGCCTTTAAAGACATGGCCATGCAGATGCTCGGACAGTTGTTTGAGCATGTGCTGACCGAGCGTGGCGAGATACTGAACATTCTGGGCGCCACTTCCGGAGATACCGGCAGTGCCGCGGAATACGCGATGCGCGATAAGCAGTCCGTGTCGGTTTTCATGCTCTCGCCCCAGGGGCGCATGAGTGCGTTTCAACGGGCGCAAATGTATTCGCTGCAGGAGCCCAATATCCACAATCTGGCGGTCTCCGGCGTGTTCGACGACTGTCAGGACATGGTCAAGGCCGTCTCGGCCGATCTGGAGTTCAAGGCCAAGTGGCGCATCGGCACCGTGAACTCGATCAACTGGGCGCGCATCATGTCCCAGGTGGTGTACTACTTCAAGGGGTACCTGAGCGCGGTGAAGGCCTCTG
>JACCEC012113430.1_pt1 | contig 33660 bp, 34 predicted proteins | sample 7450121 | NCBI WGS metagenome assembly JACCEC01 (sample SAMN15323455, study PRJNA562643) | freshwater metagenome | isolation source: river surface water | place: USA:Blue River Watershed | collected 2017-08-18 | reverse complement strand
ATAACAAATTAGTTTAATAACAAATTAGTTTAATTAAAAAAAATATAATATTCAATTTTAAATTAATCATAATCTTCTATAGTTTCAATATAATGATAAAATAATATATAAGTATTAGGGTTAGATTTAAAATTATCTTTTTGATATGAATTATCATTTAGTACATAAATTTCAAATTCAGAATCATAATTATTTTTATATTCATAATTTTTTCTAATAGATTTTGCAATATAATGTCCATAATTTATAGTTCCTGAATGATTTATAGTAGATACTAATTTATATCTATATTTGCTATTAATATTTTTATTAATGAATGTTAATTCAATTGGAAATTTATAATCATATTTTTTATTATATTTATTTAAATTAATAACTAAAATTGTAGGAACTAATTGTAATCTATTTATTTTAATAGAATTATTATTTTTACAAAATTTACATTTATAATCAACCAAATCGGAATAATTATTTCTAATATACTTATTTAAATTAGATAAATGAGCATCTATTTGATATTTAAGATAATTATTATTAATTTCATCAATATCCATTTCAAATTGAATAGATTCATCTTCTTTAATTCCAATTATTTTTTTACAAGATTTGCAATAAATATCACATTTATATTTATGATTAAATAAACTATTTATATAAGAATCATTTATTAATTCTAATAATAAAATAAGTAATTCTCCAGAGTCTTCTTGATTATAACCAAATTTAATATTTTTATTTTTAATAATATTTAAAAATTCATTAAATAATGCTAAATTACTATTTTCTAGTAAAAAATTAGAATGTTCATGAGAAATGATATATTTTTTAATAATATTAATATATAATTTTATAAAATTATTATTATTAAATTTTTTTTCATTATGTAATAAATATTCTGTTAAACTTGTACAACTAAATAATGATTGTAATAAAGAATTAAAATAACAAATAATACTATTATTATATAATCCAAAAGGATAGACTAAAAAATTTGGTTTATATTCTATTAAATTGTTATTCATATTAAATATTACTTATAGCATATAATATAAAATTAAAATACAATCCTATATTCTAATTAATACTATAATTACTTTTTAATATTAAATTAATACTAATAATATTTATAATAATAAAATGGCAGATACACATATTGAATTAGATACTCCTAGAGATTATGGAACTATATCTAACCAATCTATTTTAAATTGTCCAAATAAAATAGTTAAAGAATCTTTATTTGAATTTTTTGGAATGTATATATTTATTGTTTTATCTTTAGGTAATGTTGCAATTTATTCATTATATCCAACAGCACAATTAAATTGGACAGGTATGTCTATTGCATGGGGATTAAATTTAATGTTTGGTATTTATATGGCTAGTTTTAAAGCACCAGCTCATTTAAATCCAGCAGTTAGTTTATGTATGTATTTATTTGAAAAAAATATTACATTTATGCAATTAGTAAGCTATACTATTGCACAAGTATTAGGTGCTTTAGTTGCCGCTGCTACAGTTTATGGAATTTATTTTAATAATCTTGGAAAAGAAGATTCATATTCTGGAGTTTTTACTACATATAAAAATCCATCAATTACTAATGTAAGTGCATTCTTTACAGAATTTTTAGGTACTGCATTATTAGTTGGAGGAATTTTTATGTTAATTGATAATACTAAAACTAAAAATCAATTACCTGTATATATTGGTGCTTGGTTATCTACTTTAGTATTTTCATTTGGATTTCAAACAGCATTTGCATGGAATCCAGCACGTGATCTTGGTCCAAGAATTTTAGCAGCTATGGTTGGATATAATTCATTTAGTTATATGGATTATTACTGGTGGATCCCATTAGTTGCTACATATACTGGTGCTATTTTTGGAACTATAGTTTATAAATTTTTAATTAAAGCTCAATTTGATTAATTAATAAGAATAAAATAAAATGAATTCTAATAATAATCAAAATATTGAATTAATAATAATTATATTCTTTATAGCTATCATATCTTATATTTTATATAGATTAATAAAAAAAATATTATATTGTTTAAATTTAGATAATGAATAAAAATTAAAATAATTATGAAATAAAAATTAAAATAATTATAAAATAAAAATTAAAAAAAAACTACTTAATTAATATCATTAAATTATTTTTTTTTTTACTAAATTTATATTTATAAATATATAACTTAAAATATTTTAAAAATAGCTATAATACAATATGACTTATTTAGATATATATAATATTAATGGAAGTGAAGAAAAATCAAATAATAAAATTGCAATGGTATTAGCTGTAGTAATAGTAATAGCTGTTATTATTGTAATAATATTAGCAGCCGCTGGTGTTTTTGATAAAAAAGAAGAAAAAGTAGTTGAATCTGTACAACCAATTGAACCTACACAACCATCAGAACCTAGTAGTTTTACTAATATAGAACCATTTACTAATGATTTACCATATCAATTAGAAAATAAATCTATGAAATTATCAGAAGAGGTTGATTATAATGAAGTATTACAAGATATGGCTTTAGATAATGAAGTAAAATCTCAACATAAACAATATGTTACTGATAGAAATAAAGTAACATCAACTGCTTCATTTGTACCTGCAAGAAGTGATACTCAAGATATTGTTCCACGATGGGGATTAACTACTAATACATATATTCCAATTGATTCATCTGCTAGAGAAATTCCAAGTCAAGATCCAGAACAAGGACCAAAACCAGTTCGTCTACGTTGGAATTAAATAAAAAAAAATAAAATAATTATACAGTAATAATTTCTTTTAATTAAAAACTAATTTATCTAATGTTTTAGGTTTTTGAATATAATCATTATTAGAAAATAATTTTTTATATAAATTATTATAAATAATTTGATGAACTAATTTATTTTTTTTAATTGATATTAATGTTATATATTTATTATAAACATCATTTAATATTTCTTCATCTATATTAATATATAAATCATTTAATTCATCTTCTATAATATTATTTTTAGAATTATTTATTGTATTATCGACAGTTTCATTTACTGTTTTTTCAATAATATCTTCAACTTCTTCATTTTTAATATCTGAATCGCATATATTATCTAACTTATTTATATCTCTAATATGAGTAATTAAGTTCATAATATTCAAATTATCAATATTAAATAATTTATCTTGTAGATTATATTGATTTAATAATTGTAAAAGATTATCTAATTCTTTATTAAATTTATTTTGCAATAAATATTGTTGTCTAATATAATATGAATTTTTTTTATTATTATAAATTAACAATAATTTATGTTTTGAATTTAATTTAGCATTTTCTTCTCGAGTTCTAAATGATTTTACTAGAGAATTTGCTAATTCTTCTAGATTATCAACTTTACTTATAAAATAATCAATATTATCATTAATAATTTTATAAATATTATTAGCATCTTCTACTTTACATTTAGAATTTAATAATATATTAAATTTCTTATCATAAATATTATTTTTTTTCTCTTGATATTTAGAATTTACACTTTTGTATAAATCTTTAAATATTTGTTTTCTATCTATAAATGTATTGTTAAATTGGTCAACTAACTTTAATATATATTTTTTACAAGCATTTAATGTTTTATCATCATCAATATCTCCATCTATTATAACTTCAAATTCAGTATCATATGAAATTAATCTAGCAAATTGTCCTGTAATTTGATTATCAAAATAATATTTTAGATCAATATCATAATTATATTTACGTACTATATCTAAATATTCCATTTTATCAGCTTTAGTTAATTCTATTTGTCTACCTTTATAATCGTATTTATATGGATATCTTTTAATAATTACATAACTAAATCTTTCTCCTGGAGTTGGTACCATTTTATTTTCTTGTTTCATTCTATCAACAAAATTATTTAATGTTATATTTTTCTTTTCTGGTTTCCAAACTCCTGTTTGAATAAAATCTTCTAAATTCCATTTTTTTGTAAATATCTCTTTAATTTTATCATTAACTAATTCTCTCAATGTTTTTGTATTATTTAAATCCATTGATTTCCACATTAAATCCATACAAATAATTTTTAATAATTCGGAAACACCTCTTTTTTTAACTTCTAAACCACGAATAAATAAATCCTTTGGTTTAAAATTTGGTATTGTTTCATGTGGAATTCCAAAATATTTCTTTTTAGATAAAAATGCTAATGGATATAATACTTCTTCATAACTCATTTTTAAATAACGAGTTCCATTATTTTGATATAAATATTCGTTAACTTTTACTTTTATATCTTCAATAGCCTTAAATGTAATTGTTACTAATTCTGTATTATATTCTTCTTTACTAATTTGATTAGTATAGTATTTTTTATCTGTTTCTTTATAATAACTTTCAGGACATGAAATATATAAAGAATCTGTATTATGAACAACTAATTGTCCAATACCTGCTGCAAAATGATGACTATCTGTTTCTAAATCATATACATAATCCGCAGAATAACCAATAAATTCTATATTATTAATTTTATTTTCTTCAACTAAATTATCTTTAGTTAATTCTAATTTATAAATCGGATATTTATTTTTAAAATATTTAATTTTAAGATTAATATTAAATCCTAAATTTTTTAAATATAGATAAAAATTTTGAGCTTTAATTTGTGTATAACAATAAATATATTTTTGAGATAAATAATATTTAAGTGAATAATCAATATTAAATTGAAAATCTGTTAAATCTATATTTTCCCATTGTAATAATTTAGTATCTTTATTACATTTATGAGGCTGAATCTTTTCTTTATTTTCATTTAATAAACTATGATCCTCAGTTACAACTACTACACTATTTGATGTAGATATTCTAAATAATTTTTTATTAGTCTTATGTCTGATCATTTTTTTAATTTTAGTCCAACCATTTTCAGTATACACTTCAATAGTATTAAATAGATTTAAATTAGACAATATATATTCTTTTTCTTTATATTTCCAAATATAATTATCATTCCAACCTAAATCTTCAATATTTATTAATTTAATTTTATTTTTATTATATCTAACTAAAATTGGAGTATCTCCTGTTACGGAATCTCCATAATAAACTTTATGATCTAGATCTTCTACATATTTTTTAACTAATAATAGATTATACTGACCTGCAGATGTGACACCACCTGCTAAAGGCAATTGAAATAATGGAGAATTTTTATTTCCCATTTCTCCATAAAATGTATTCATAAAAACTTTTAATGCTTTTTGTTTAGTATCACAATACTTTAATTTAAATAAACATTCTTTATATTCTAGATTATTTATATAATCTTTCTCATATTTTTCAATATGCTCTTTTTTATCTTTATATATTGCTAACTCTTTTTTCATTTCTGCTCTTTGTTTAAATAAATCTCTTAAAATTGTTGGATATAAACCAAACATTGTATTTTCTTTATTTGATTCATCATGTCTCACTGTCCATCCTATTATATCTTTACTATTTTTTTCACCTAAATAATTCTCATAATTATATTTAAAATTTATATTATGAATATTATAGCCTTTATTTATTAGTTCTTCTTTATACCTCTCATCTAGAATTAAATATTCGGGTGATAAATTATATGCCATAATGAGGCTTGGATATAATGAAGAGTAATCTAGACCACTCACACAGTACTGAATTGGGTTTTCTTGCAAATATTTTACATATTTGGAAAGTATATTTTTAATATCCATTTTAGTATAATTATCCATATTTAATTAAACTTCTATAGTATACTATAAATAGAATTCAATTTTAAATCAAAAATATAAAAAAAATAATATTATATATTTAACTTTCTTGATTACTTAAATTATTTTGATGCTTTGGTGTTTTAATATGTTGATTAAAATGTTTTTTTGTAATATAACAATTACAAATTTCACATAATTTTTTAGTTTCATCTTTACTATAATCAATTTCAATACCCGTTTCTTTATCTTTATGTTTTTGTGTTGATAAATGTTTTTTATAATGTTTTTGTTTAAAGTCAAGATTACAAATTTCACATTTTATTAATTTATCAGCTCTCTGTAATAATTTTTGATATTGTTCAGAATTATTTTCTTTTTGTTTTAAATAATATTCATGTTTATAAGATTTAATTTTATCTTTATTTTCTTTAGCATAATTATCAAAGTATTCTCTATTATTTTGATATCTATATTTTGCATATTCTTTTCTTATTTCTTTATTTTCTTCACGATATTTTTTAAAATATTCTTTTCTATCTTCTTTAACTAAAATATTAAATGGATTAACTTTATTTACTGGTTTATATTTATTAATAAATAATTGTTCAAATGCTTTTAAATGCGATCTATCGATAATCTCTATATCTTTTAATTTAATAATTTTAAAATTTTCAATTCCATATTCTTTAAAATATTGATAAATATTGGCTCTATTATTATTTTGATTTTCTAAATATTTTTTATAATCCGATTTATGATCTCTCCATCTATATTTAATTTGATTATTCATTGATGAACCTATATAATTAATTTTTGGATTATTAATATAATAAATTTGATAAATCATACCAAGTTTAGTATAATTATTCATATTAGTATAATTATCCATATTTAATTAAAACTTCTATAGTATACTATAAATAGAATTCAATTTTAAATAAAAAATATAAAAAAAAAACAATATAAATGAATCTTCTTGTTATTACTAATTTTAACTTTTTTAATCTATTTTTAACTTTTCTACTAATAATGATCTTTGTTTTGTATTGACAAAATACATTATATTAAGTGCTAATACAAACCAATTAATACCATATAATCCTACTAATAATTGTTGATTAGATGAAGTCCAAACTCTATGATAATCAATAAGCCCAATAATAGCTAATATTAAAGAAATTATAATTAATATAATACTAAATCTAATAATATATGATTTATTATTATCTTTTATATTTCTAATAATATCTTGATTTAAACATACACTAATGTCAGAAATACCATTTATATTATTATTTACCATTTTTTAAATTATTATATATAAATATAATTATAAATAATAAAAATGAGTATATGGGATAATATTGACGAAAATAAAAATTTTTTATCTAATTTAGCTTTATTTTTACTAACAATTTCAATAATTGGATGTATATTAGCAATTTTAGATTTTCATTTAGATTTATCTAATAAATCCAATACATTTTTCTCTAATACTAATGAATGGAATAATTTTTTATATGCTTATAATTGGATGGTAGTTATCGGTAATAGTGCATATATTATATTATCAATTCATAGATATTTTAAATTTACACAATTAAAAAATCAAAAAATATTAAAAGAATCTTTATCATTCCGCGGGATAAAATCACCATCCCACAGGACAGATTTAGTATAGTAAATTAAAAAATAATTTATTCTTATTATAAAAAAATCAGATATAATTTTAAAAAATTCTTATTTCTGGAAAATGTAAAATTATTCCTTCCTTAGAAAATATAATTTATTTTTTAATTTAAATACAAGATTACTATATATTTATATCTTCTATATTGTGGACAATAATTCTCCATTTAGGAAAATATATTTTCCTAAATAAGAAATGGTATATAAATGTTTTAAATGCAATAAAGAATTTAAATATGAATCAAAATTAAATGAACATAAAAATAGAAAAATACCTTGTAATAAAGAAAAAGAAGAATTAAAATGCTCTTTATGTAATGTATTTTTTACTAGACCATCACATAAAAAAAATCATGAAAAAACACAAAAACATATTAGTAATTATAATAAAGTCAATCAAACTAATGTAAATGGTGATAATATTAATCATATTGGTGATAATTATACAAATATATTAAATCTAACATTAAATGTTCAATCATTTAAAAATACAAATACTTCTTATATTAGAAAATTTATAATTGAAGATATTGGAGAACGAATTTATATAGAAACTATAAATAAAAAATATATTTCAGAAACTGAAAAATGTAAAATATTATTTAATTCAGTTTTAGAAATATTAGAAAAATTACACTTTAATTTAAATTTAGATGAAAATCATAATTTAAAAATTTTATTAATATTTCCTGCTATTAAAAAAAAAATATATGAATATTTAATATTAGATATTAATTCAGATACTAATAAAATTATTTGGATATCTTTAGATTATGATAAAATGATAGATAAAATTTTACATCATCTTTATAAATTAAATAATAAAATTCAAAATAATAATTATGATAAATTTTTAATGTTTTTAGAACAACATTTAATTAAAAATAAAGAATTTGCCACAGAGTTAAAACCATATATAGAACAAAAACTTGGAGAATTATATATAAATTTTAATGAAAAGCAAAAAAAAGAAGCAAGAGAAATTAAATCAACATTTGAAGAAAAAATTATAGAATATAAAAATTATAGAAAAGAAGAATGTACATTAGAAAATGGATTTTTGCCAAATGTTGTAAACTCTGATTTTTAAAATAATATAATTTATTTAACTTTCTTGATTAATTATTAGAATTTTTATTATATTTATTTAAATATATATAATAAGTAAGTAGTTATGTCGACACCAGTCTATCCATCTGAAATAATAATACCTAATAATATATCTATATGTAATTTAGATAATTGTAAACCAAAACCCAGGCCTACTATGAGTCAAATTAAAAAAAAATCATTTAGTAATAGTATGAATTCATTATATGATTCTATATTTGAAAATTATAAAAATACAACGGCTTTTGATATTTCAAAAAGAAATCAAGAATCATTATTATCTAATGAAAATTCTATTCCTAATAGATTTAAAAGATGGTATAATGAAGAATATATTGTTATTGAACAAAATAAATGGAATACTATTCAATTCATTTTTACTTTTATTTTATTAGTTTTAACAACCATTATTATTTGGTATATGTGGAAAAATGAATTAATTATAGTACCTCAAACTATTGTTGATAAAACTAAAATGTCAAATGATGATATTACTAATCTTAATCATTATAATAATATGAATTTAAGTTCTAATATTATTAAAGGTATTAGTATATTTTATATTACTATTTTTACTAGTGTAAATATATTTAAACGAACTACTTATTAATTTTAACTTTCTTGATTAATTTGAGAATTAATTATATCTGGATTATAACCATTATGTAAACGGGTTTCTAAACTACGATAGTCTTGGTATTCTTTTATTTTTTCTTGTAATGTTATTTTAACAGTTCGCTTTTCTTTTTTTTGTTTTGTATTAAAATTTATATAAAGATCATTTAATTTAGTTTCAATAAATGGTTTCATTTCAACTGATATTTCTTCATCATGTATTAAATATTTTTTAAGATAATATATATATTTTTCAAAATTTTCATTTTGTATATGTTCATTCATTCTTGTTAAATGATTTAATAATTCCGTTATAAAATCTTCATAAGTTAATGAATTCCATGTAATTTTATTAGTTTCCTGTTCAATCTCTAATATTAAATATTCATAAATAGGTTTTTTAAATCCTGGAAACATTAATAAAATTTTTAAATTATGATTATCTTCATTATTTAAATTAAAATGTAAATGTTCTAATATTTCTAATGTTCCGCGAAATAATGATTTTATTTTTTCTTGAGGACATAAAAAATCTCGATTCATAGTTTTAATATATAAATCATTACCAACATCATCTATTATCCATTTTCTTAGATAACTTAAATCTGTATCTGTAAATGATTTAGTTTGTAATGTTAAATTAATTATATTTTGAAAATTTACACTATTATTATTTCCAATCTGATTTACACTTTGATTACCATTTATATATATATTATAATTATTAATATGTTTTTGAGTTTTTTCATGAATTTTTTTATGTGATGGTCTAACAAAGTTTACATTACATAAGGTGCATTTTAATTCTTCTTTTTCTTTATTACAAGGTACTTTATTATTTTTATGCCTTTCTAATTTAGAAGGTGAATTAAATATTTACACTAATCGGTAATATATATACTAATAAAATATATAATCTTTAATAAAAAAATCATTAACCATAATTGTAATAAAAAAATTACATTACTGGTTAGGCATTTCCCGCTTCAGATATAAAATTGAAATTAAAAATAAAAACAATTAATATTAAATAAATACTTGTATAAATAATAAAATAACTAAATAACTAGATTCTAAGCAAAATATGATATATAAATGTATAAAATGTAATAAAATATTTAAATATGAATCTGATTTAAATAGACATAAGGATAGAAAAACATCATGTGATATTAAAAAAGAATTAAAATGTATTTCATGTAATGTAAGCTTTACATGTCCATATAATCAAAAAATTCATGAAAAAACACAAAAACATATTAATAATTATAATGAAATTAATAATATAAGTAATAATAATCTTAATAAGAATGAATTAGAAAATGTAGAATTAAGAGAAAATAATTTAAATTTAAAAAATGAAATTAAAAGTTTAAAATTAGAAAATTTAGAATTAAAATCAACTAATAAATTACATAATAAATTAGAATATATTTATATAATTCATCCAATTCAATGTATTAATTTAAATATATATAAAATAGGAAGAACTAATAATATTATTAATAGACATAAACAATATCCTAAAGGTAGTGAATTATTATTTACAATACCATGTGATAATTCTAAAATATTAGAACAAGAAATATTAACTTATTGTAAAAATAATATAAATTATGAACAAATTAAAAAATATGGAAATGAATATTTTAAATGCGATATTAACTTATTAATTAGCGATATTCAAAATTTAATTTTAAAACAAAGTTAAAAAAAAATATTTTATAATAATTCATTTATTTTACAATAATTAAATTAAAATGTAACTTCATCTATATTTTTTTTAATATAAACTGCTTCATAATTGTTATTGATAATTTCTTGAAGTTTATTAATTAAAGTTGTATCAAATATTTCTAATTTATCATTACAAAATTCTTTAATTGTTAATACATTATTAATTAAACCCTTTTTAGCATTTAATACTAAAGCACCTGGATATTTTCCATCCATTTTATCTTCTTCCTTTTCTTCTTTTCTAATAGTATTCACAAATAAGTTTTTTTTTATAGCATTAGCAATAATCAAATTACGCACTTTGCAACCATTAGCTCTATAAAAAGCATCAAATAAACTAGTATATGATAGTTTAGCAACTTCTCGTTTATCTTGTATAATATTATTTTTATATATTAACTGATGTAATCTAAATGCATCAACATAACAATAATGAACAACATCAGTCATACCTTTAATATCATTTCTTTCATAAATTTTAAATAATTCAGGAATCGGCATATCATCTTTATTTGGTAAATTATTCATATCTAGATAAAATTTTAAAGATGATTTTTGATCAGTTGGATTTAATTGCATAAATATAACTCTTACATCAAAAGGAATATATCCTTCTAAATTTAGATTTCTAATATTTTTTTGAGGAACATCTGCAGAAATTTTTACTTGATCTTGTTGATAAATATATTTAAAAATATTTTCATCTTTTAGTTCATAACTATTTAATTTTTTAATTGATAAATCTTGACATACTTGTTGAATTATTTTATAATAAACACATTTATCATAAATATTAATCCAATCAAATTCAGATCCATTAAATTCCATAATATAATCAGGTTGCATTAGATTATTAATATAACCAAAAGCTTTTAATATAGTTATTTCAGTATCACATATTATTGTTAAATAATCTTTATGTGCATCAGCTTCTTTAGTTACTAATCCTATATTTAAAAACGAATCTTGATTATTTATAAATTGATATGTAATACCAATATTAAATATTTCATCTTCTTTTACTTTACCACTTGGTAAAATTACAATATCAGGTCTTTCAGGATTAAATTTTGAAGAATATTGTTCAATATCAAAACTCATAGATATCATATTATCTTTACGATAACTATCAATATCCATTTTTAATTCTTCAATATTATTATATTCATTATATTTAGATTCATCAAATCCAGAAATGTCATCAATGTTTAGATTAATTACATATTTTGATTTATAATTAGAATTTCTAGATAAAGAATAATTTGTTAATAAATTCCAAGATGAAAGATTAATTTCATAAGTTCTTTAAACAACTCTATGATAATTACTAACATCATTATTAAAACTTTCTATTTCTAATTTATTTAATAATCTAATAAAACATATTCTATGATATAATTTATTAAAATATATTCTAATAAATTTAGAATTATTTTCTGCAAAATACATAAATCTTTTTCCTTCGACAATTTTAATAGATTTAAAATCAATTGATTTACCTTTTAGCATTTTAATTAGTCTTTCATTTTTAAATAAACTTTTTAGATAAGTTATATTTTCTTTATCATCTTTAGATTCATCATATACTAAATCAACATAAGGATATATATTATTTATAATAACAGTAGTTTTAGAACCACATTGTAATATTCCATGTATAATTAATTTATAATTTTCAAATATTAAACTTTCATTAACATCATTTGCTAAAAATAGTAAATCATGTTTTTTTAATACTCTATTATGAACTTTATTTAAATCTAGTTTATTTAAGTAATAATCTCTATTTTGAATAATATCATCTAATTTTTTTTCATAATTATATTTAGTAATATATATCTTTTGATTATGTTGTTTCATACTTATATTATTATATAAGTCTATTATCTATTCAATTTTAAATTAATATTTTTTATAAAAATAAAATTAGTTCTAATATAATCTATTTTTATAATTCAATTAAATCTATGTCATCAATAAATTTTACATTAATTCAAGAATTAAATTCATTAAATATTAATCAAGTAAAAAAATTTTCATTTGAAAATTATGAAACATATATCAAAGTCATTAAAGTAATAGATGGTGATACTATTACTGCTATATTTAAATTTAAAGATGAATTTTATAAATCTAATTTTAGATTAAATAATATTGATACAGCTGAAATTCATTCAAAAGATATTCAAATAAAAGAATTTGCATTAAAGACTAAAGAATATTTAAACAATCTTATAATTAATAAAAATTTAAAAGCTAAAATGTTAAATTTTGACAAATATGGTAGAATATTAATAGATATTTATTTAGAAAATAATGAAACTGTTTCAGATATTTTAATTAAAGGTGGTTATGCAAAAAAATATACCGGTGGAACTAAAGAATTATGGAATTAATTAATTCTTAATAATCTAGTTTCATTTGGAAATAAAATAGTATCATTTAAAATGCTAGAATCATTTAATAATGTTTTATTTAAATTTAAATCTTTTTTAACAATTAATGTAGTTTTGCTAGCATTATTTTTTTGATTTAAATCATATTTACCTTTAAAATAACAATAATTATTATATTTAGTAAATGCATAACAATCTTTTAAATTTTCACATGATAAATAACAATTTTTTAAATCTCTAGAATAAATAATAATTTTATCATTATATTCATCAATTAGATCATATTTATCATAAAAATCAGCATCATTATAAATATCATAAGATTGAATTAATTGTAAATAATTTTCATCTAAATTTTCTTCTGTTTCATTTATTTCATTTATTGTGTTATTAAATTCATCATTAGGTTGTATTATATCATTAATATTACAATCTTTAGATGTTAATAAACTATTATAATTAGTAGATAAATTTTGATGTTTAGAATTTAAGTTATTATATTTAATTAAATAAACAATAAATGCAATAGTGGCACCTACTCCATATAAGGATAAAATGATAAGTATAATAGTTCTGATAGACATTTTGTGTAATAATTTAAATAATAGAGTAATTAATTTAAGATTATATTATATAAAATAAAAAAAAATAATAATTTATTAAAATCTTATTTAATTATTAAAACTTTGTTTAAAACCTGCAGAAATTTTAAATTCTTTATATAATAAGTCTCGTTTAGTTAATTCTTCTAGTTCATTATTTTGTGTTGAATACATTATCTTATATAAATTTAAATTATCATAATTATTATATATAAAATTAGCACAATTTTGACATGGTTTAGAATTACCAATAATACCAATTTTAGATAATTTAATAATCAATAATATTTTTTTTGATTTAATTATATTTTTATTTAATCTTTTTTTATAATGTTTATTAATTGTATTAATTTCGCTATGTAAACTAAATGGAAATTTATCACTTTTTAGATAGTAATTAAATCCATATGTTATAATTTGTTTAGTTTTATAATCAACTATTAAACTTAAATGTTTATTAATATAAGTATTATTTGTTAAATTATATGAAATATCATATAATAAATTAGATGGTAAGTATATATTATATTGTTCTAATAAAGTAATAAGAAATAAAGTATTATTTAAATTTATATTATGATTCATTTGAATTTTATTTAAGTTTTATTTATAATAGTCTTAATTTTTCAATTTTAAATTAAATATATAACATAATAAACTATATAATTACATAACTCCATAATTTAAATAAACAATCATAAATATGAATTTAAAATCTATTTTATTTACATTTGTTATCTTATCTAAAAAAATTAATTGTTTAGTATCTCCATTTGGAGATTTAAAAAAAATATGTCCTAATAAAGATTTAATTTATAAAGTTAATGGATTTATTAGTTCTCCATTTATTATTACACCATTTAAAGATACATTTAAAAATCCAGATATATTAAATTCTAAAAATAAAATATGTAGATCAGATAATCATTGTATTTATTCATATGAAATGGATATTGAAGAAGTTCAATTAAAAGTATTTAATAATATTATTAATAAATGTAAATTATCAAATACTTGGGTTTTATCTTATAATAAACAAGTACCTGGTCCTACAATTATTATGCCAACTGGTCATGAATCGCTGGTAAGATTTAATAATAAAATTTCTAGAAAATATTTTAAATCTCAATATGATCCATGTTTACCTAATAATAAAAGATCTGGTAGACCAATTAGTGTACATTTACATGGTTCTGCAAGTTTAGCTCCTTATGATGGTTGGGCAGAAGATGAGACATGTTTTGGAGAAACTAAAGATTATGTATATCCTAATTTTAGATCTGGAACTGGTTGGTATCATGATCATGCTTTACATATTACAGCACATAATGCATATTATGGATTAGCAGGAATGTATTTTATTAGTCCTAAAAAATCTATTGGAGGATGCGGAGAACCATGGAATTTAGATAATATTGAAGAAAGGCATTTTATTTTAGCTGATAAATTAATAGATAATAAATGTCAATTATTTATTGATCATCATAAAATACATAAAGATGATTTTTATGGAGATATTAATACAATTTCTGGAATTCCTTTTCCTAATATTAATTTAGATCCTAAAACATATAGATTTAGAATTTTAAATGCAGCAGTATCTAGACCATATTTATTACAAATTAGAACATCTAATAATATAGAAATATCATCTAAAATTTGTACTATTATTGCATCTGATGGTGGATATAGAGATACACCAACTATTTTTCCATCAAGTGGTTTATTAATTGGAGTTGCTGAAAGATATGAAGTTATTTGTGATTTTTCAAATTATAAAACCCAAGAATTATATTTTTATAATGATAAAAATGATAAAGTTATGAAAGATGTTCCATATTTCTGTCATAGTCATTTAGTAGGTAAATTTATTATTAGTAATAATAATGTAATTAATGATAAATTTATATCATATGAATATTCTAGAGGTGCTTTAAATATTATGCATAAAGTATTATCTATTGATGATATTAATAAAGCTAATCAAATGATAGCTAATAAACAAGCACATAGAGAATTTAAATTTGGAAGAAGTAATAGCAAATGGTCAATTAATGGAGAAACATGGGGTTCTATGAAATTAGCTGCTGAAGACATTGGACAAAATACATGGGAATTATGGAAATTTGAAACTGGAGGAGGATGGTTTCATCCAGTTCATATTCATTTAGTAGATTTTATTATGTTAAAAAGAGAAGGAAAAATGGCATTACAATCATATGAGGATAAATCATCTAAAGATGTGATGTATTTAGCACCTGGAGATACTATTTGGGTTATTGCTAGATTTGGAGCACATAAGGGTGATTATATGTTCCATTGTCATAATTTAATTCATGAAGATAATGATATGATGAGAGCAATGAGAATTACTGGTTCTAATGGAAAAAATAGTATTACATCAGAAAAATATATTTTAAATCCATTACATAATATTATTTATAATAATTGGAAATATAGTGATCCAATGTTTGGAGAAACTGCTGCAAAAAAAAGTAATTTAGTATCTATATTTGATATTAATTATTTAAATCAAACATTAAATAAAAATTTATATAGAATATTTTATCCATTACCTCAAGATATTAAAGATTATGGTAGTTATTATAATCCATGGCAAGCAAAATGGTGTTAATTTAATAATTTCATTAATAATATAAAATTATTTTTTTTTTAATTAAAGAATAAAATGATTATTAATAAATAATAATGAAATTCACATTAATTTTAAGTTCTTTAATTAATTTAATCCAATTTAATAATTTATTAGCTTTTTCGCATTATAAATTTTATGATTTAAAATCTATTACGGATTGTCCATATACAAAAAAATATTTAAGAAAATGTAATATTGAAGATATTAATCAAGAAACAACTATTTATAAAAAAAATATTTTAATTACTTATCCTTCTTGGAAACCAAAAGAAAAAAATTATAATCCTAGAAAAGTTGATTGGTCATCAGTTATTTCTGGATGTCATGCTGCATGTAATTTTGATAAAAGATTATGTAATTTTTATATAAGAGCTTCCGCTCATGATTCATTATCAATTTCTGAAGGTTATGGAGGAACAGATGGATCTATGTTAATTACTGAAGATGAATTAAGTAGGCCTGAAAATAATTATGATAGTTTTGCATTTAAACTTTCAAAGAATGCTTTAGCATTAGCTAAAAAATATGATACATCAGTTGCTGATATTATTTCAGTATGTGGAGCATATGCTGTTAAATATTTAGGAGGAATTGATATTATTAAATCATCATCTCTTAAAGAACCATTTTTAGTTGGTAGAAAAGATTCTACTATACCAAATCCAGGACATCAATTAGTACCTGAAAATGCAAATACAAGTATGTTTAATGATTTTAGTATTAAATATGGATTTTCATTAAATGAATTTACTGCCTTATTAGGATCGCATGCTTTATTAGATGGAAAAGAATGTTTAAATAAAGATAGACAATCTTATTGTGATCCATTATTAAATAAATGTGATGATATTTCTATGTTTAATTGGGATAATAGTTATTATCAAGATTTATGCTCTAAAAACATTTCTATTAAATTTAATACAATTCCTGTTGAATTTATAAAAACTAAAAAACAATTAATTAGAAATGAATTATGTAAATTTACAAGTGATTATTTTAGAAATGATGTAAAATTAGATATTAATAAAGAATTAGATATTGAAGTTGATAAAATTATATTACAGGATACTATTCAAGAAGCTAATGATTTATTAATAGAATTAGAAAATCAAGTTATAAAACAAATTAATGTAAATTACTATGAAGGTAATGAAATTAAAAGATGGTTTTATACTACTAATGACGCATGGTTAGGATTAGCATGTCAAAATAAATTAGAAAATACTAATTATAATATTCAAATTCAAAATAGTATGAATATATTTAAATCATCTAATGTTGAATGGCAAAAAATATATATGAAAGCATATAAAAAAATGATAAATAATAATGTAAGATGGTTTAATTTAAAAACAAATGGTTTAAGAATTACAGGAAATGAATGTAATTCAGGATATCGCATTTATAAAAATAAAAGATTATGTAAATCAGCATTTAATCCGGATGAAGCATTTTATTATTAAAACTTTAATTATTATAAATTTCTTATTTTTTTTTTAATAGAATTTTTAATGGTATTCTATCCAAGTAAAAGAAGCATTTATAGATATATTTTCACTTACTGATGCTACACAGACAGAAAATATATCACTAACACCTGCTATAGAACTATTTAATGGCATATTAATTTCAGTTAAAGCATCATTATAAGAAGTTCTATTAGTTTGTCCTTGAATATAATCATCATATATATGTTCTACAGTTGCTAAATTAGTAATTACTGAATTTGTTATACTATATTGTATAATTGAATTTGGTTTTTGAATCCAAGTTAACCCATTAGTAAATGTAGGATTTAATAATATTGCAACATATACTGGTTTACCAGAATTACCTAAATTAACAATATTAAATCTAAATGATTTAATAAATGATCTAACACATGTATCTTTTAATTTTATAGTAAATATTGGTCTAAGAGTTGTAGATATAATATTAATAGTAGTTTGTGCAATTATAGGTTCTACTTTAGGAAATCCTAATAAATTATATCCACTTTCAATCTGTATTGATGAACATATATGTCTCATTTCTCCAATAGTTGATGAATTTGTATTTTTTTGAATTTCATATCTAATTGGTAAATCTCCAGATTTCATATATGGAACTGCATTATAAGTATTTGGCATTATATGTAATAATATTGGTTTACCATTAAAATGTATAAAATATCTTATTATTCCACTACCTAACCATTGAAAATCTATTTGATAAATCATAGTATGATTAAATCTATTTAATTTTAATTTAGATGGACCATTTCCATCTAATTTATCGTGAGAAAACTGAGTTTGCGCTATTTTAATATCTGTTTGATTATTAGATCCATATCTTAAAACTGCATATAAAATATTATCTGTTAATTCAAAAAATACCCCATTACCGCCTCTATCTATAGTCTTATTATTATGATCATCAAAACATCCAATTCTAGAAGTAAATCCAGTTGTATCTACTAACATATTTAATACACCAGTAAATAAACAACTTTTACTTTTTCCAGATTGGTAAATATAATATTCTTTAGATTGCCTTATAACTTTATCATTTAAATTATATACTTTCATTTCTATATATGAATTTAAATTAAAAACTGAAGTTCCACTACCAATTATTAATTCTTCTATTTGATTAGGATTTTTATCATATATATGTTTAATATCTGCAATAGTCATCGCAGTTGATACTTTTGTTCTATAAAAAGCATCTTTAGTTATATCACTATTATAATAATAATTATCTGCCATTTTTTTTTAATTATTATTTTTATATTTACTACTATATACTAATATTTAATAATATAAAATATAATTTAATATAAAAATTTAGAATTATGAGTAATCCTGTAGCAGCAGTTATAGCTTTAGGACAACAAACAGTTGCAAATATTCAATCAACAATAACAAGAGATGGACTTAAAAAAAGTAGTTTATTTTATTCCGATTTAAATGGAAAGGATAAAACTACACAATTAAATTTATTAACAAATTTAGAAAAAAATGCTGGAAATGTTTTAGAAATTATATATAAATTAACAGCAAAAAATAGTGATAAATTTAGTGTAGATACATGGAAAAATCCAGAATATATGAAATATGATTCAACAATTAATTTTAATAAATTAATTCACCCAACAGGAGCAGATTCTGTATCATATGCTCTTAAATTATTTTGTTATATTGATATTCCTACTGATGGTTCATATATTTTTGCTAATAATAAAACAACAACTGGAGTTACATATTTTCCATTATTAAATTTATTTTTAAATGGGTATAAAATATTAGATAATATTTCTACTACTAATGAAGTTTATTTAAAAAAAGGAACTTATTTATTATATATAGAATTTGGAAATACAGATGAAAATATTAATTTAACTCTTAATTTAAAAGGTTCTAAAAGTACTACTTCTATTGATACTTTTATTAGTAAAACAACTCCATATAAATTATTAAGTAATATTACAACTTCTCGGGATGATGCTATAGTTAAGTATTGTACAGATCATGCTAAACTATTAACTGTTGGAAATGTATGTGATACTTCATTAAAAAATAATGAGTTATTAAAAGATCGAGTTCAAGCAACATGTTTTGAAAGAGGAGATAGTAAGAAAAATTTATTTACAGGAACTGATGGTAAATTAAATTCTAACTGTAAAAATATAGTAGTTAATACTAATAATGTATATAATAAAACTATTTCTGATAATGCAAAACAAAAATATACTGAATGGGCAAATAGAGTAGTAACTGATAATACTATTAATGATAATAAAGATAGATTAGAAGAATATTTAAATACTATAAAGCCTAATGAAACAGTATTTGGTTTCAATGATAATATGAAAACCTATTGTGAAAATAATTCTAAAGATTCATATAATATTCTAACTAGTGATACATTATGTACTAATATATATAATAGAACATATACTGGTAATAATCTTATAAATAAAAATAATTCTCTTAATACAATTAAAAATAATTATTGTAGCGGTAAAGATGCTAATGGTAATTTCAGATATGAAACTGATTCTAATTGTAAAAATGATTATACTGGATTATTAAAAGATACTATTCAATCTAGATGTTTAAAAGATGGTAAATATAAAGGTGATGACAAATGGTGTGATACTTTAATAGATAATAATATTACATCAAATGTAGAACCATATAAAAGCATTATTGCTGCACGTAATAATTTAATTAAAACAAAGATTGATTCAACAACACCAACTCAAACAACACCTTTATTAGATACTAATACATATAATTATGTTATTGGAAAATATAATGATTCTACATCTAAAAAACTTTCAGAAGAATTATTAAATCAAAAATTATATGATTACTGTGAAACTAAAGAACCAAATTATCCAACTATAGATAATTCTCAATGTAAAGGTATTTATAATAAATTTAATAATGAGCAAGGTATAAAAGATTCTCAAAAAAGAATGCAAGAATCTTTATGTAAAGAATCAACTAATATTACTACATCTAATCCAAATGATGGTAAAACTAATGCATATTTATGTAAAGATACTATTTTTAATACTACTGATAATTTAGCAAAGTTTGCAGAAACTGTTGCAACTCATTGTGCTACTAATATTAATGCTCCTGAATGTACTAATTATTATAATAATATAGAAGATAAAATATTACAACAATATATTCAACCAAATGTTATTCCTACTAAAACAGTTTCAAATTTTAGTAATAAAAATAAAGATACTTTATTACATGAATATCAAAATGTAGTTTTAGAATCATATGAAAATGGAACTGAATCAACTAATCCAACTAGTGCAACTGAATCAACTGAATCAACTAGTGAAACTGAATCCAGTAATGATGCTGAATCTACTGAAAGTATGGATTTTATACCAGCAGTTGAATCTAATCTAATTATATTATCAGAAGAGAATAATAATGAGATGTTATATTATATTTTAGTTTTTGTATTTGTATTATTAATGATAACATTAATATATTCATGTTCTTGTAATAAAAAAAAATCAAATAATAATGAAAAAATTCCAATGGCAGCTGAAGTTAAAACAGGTCCTTAACTTGTTGAATTTTTATTAGTATTACTATTAGTATTAGAAGTACTACTATTATTAGTTTTTTTTTTCTTAAAATACATAAAACCTCCTCCAAGTATTGCTAATACAATTAATAATATTATCCACCAAAATTCTTCTATCCAAGAATAACAAACTTCTTTATAAAAATCAGTTTTTTTGAACTCTTCATCATCTTTATTATTTTTACAAAATTCTTTACAGTCATCTGATTTATTTTGTAAACATCTATTTTTTAATTCATTTAATATATTTGGATTTTCTTTATTATATTTAATACACTCTGAATGATTAATATTAGTTTTAGTACATAATTCATTTTTTCTATTTATTAAGTTATTTTTTTCTTCTTCAGATAAATTTGGATCATTAATAAGTCTATTACAATTATTTAGTAAAACATTGTTATTATTTTCATTACATTTAAGATATAATATATCTTTTTCTAAATTATTTTTATATAATACTTCTTGATCATCATTTAACATATTTACAGATATATTTTTCTTAACTTGATTTGTATATTTTTTAGTTAATTCATCACACAATTCTTTATTTTTACCATCTGAACATAATTTGGCTTGATATTTAATAATATCAGATTTAGAATAATTTAATTCTATACATCTATCATTTAAAAAGTAATTATCATTATTACATGCTTTTTCTTGAATTTCTAATAATTTTAATTTACCTTCTACATCTATTTTTATTGATTTGTTATTGCTATCTATAAATGATTTATTATAATAATCAACACATTCAGGATTAAGACTATTTACCCAATTACCAGTACAATATTTATTCATATTATTAATATAATCTTTATATATATTAACTTCTAAACTATTACAATTAGAATCTGTTAATAAATTTTCTAAATTACATTTAGGATTTTCATAATTTTCTAACAATGATGCTTTTAATTTATTAGTAAATATAGATTTATTAGTAAATGGCGAATTACTAGAATTTAAATAATCTACATAATCTTTTTGTGTTCTATAATAAATTCTCCAATATCTACTATATTCCGAAGATCCTCTTGGATCTCTTAACCAATTTGAATGATTTTTTATATCTAAGTTCATAGGTTTAAATCCATCATTTTCTAAAGCAGTTTTTTCATTATTAAATTCTCTACCCCATTGACTATTACCATCAAATGCTAATGAATACCATTCTGTACATGTCTTTGAATCTTTAGACCATGCCCATGCACCATAATCTTTATAAAATATATATGGATGTCTATATCCTTTATTTTTTTCATTATTAAATAATCCATTTTGTAATTTAGTACTAGAATTTAATAATTCGGTAAAGAAACTACCAAAATCTCCATTATATGCATTGATAGCATTATAATATCTATTACTACAAGATATATTTCCATTTGCATTATCCTTGCTATTATTTGTATATAATTTTTTAATAATTTCTGGTTCAATATATATTCTTTCACCTAGTTTATTTAATAAAACAATATGAACTATATTATCTATTCCATTAACTGTCTCAGGATTTTTTATTTCAGATTTATTTCTATCATCACTACTAGAATCTTTATTAGTCATTCCCCATGGTTGAGTATCATTTTTTAAAGTAACTTTACCTTTAATAACTGTTAAATTACCATTATTATCATAATAGTTCCAATCTGATAAAATACCATCAGTTGAATTATTTTTAGCATATTTCCAATTATCACTACCACTAAAGTAAATATTATCCCCACCAAATTCTTTAGTTAATAAATATTGAATAATAGTATTTTTACTATTTCTAATTATAAAACGTCCATTTGATAATAATTCAGCATAAGATCCAGAATTATTATTTGTTTTAGAATTCCATAAACTAGTATCATTATTTGTATAAATAACTAGATTTCCATTATGTTCCATTCGTAATTTAGTTGCATTTTTATTATGTGTTCTTGCACTCCATATAGTTGTTTTTGTAGTATCATTATATAATACTAAATTACCATCTTTTTGAAATATTATTTTAAAATTACCATTTACCAATACTTCTATATCTTTTGTTCCATTTTCATTGTTAATTTCAGTACCTCTATATAATTTAGTATTAGAACGATTACTTTTTACTACAAAATATCCATCATTTCCATAACATTGCCGAATTAAAGTTGTATCATCTGTATTTAGTAATTTATTATAACTCCATTTATCTATACCAGTTTTAATATTAGCAAAATCTGCATTATAAGATAGATATTTTAATGAATCATTATTAGGAGGACTTGTTGTTAAACACCCAATATTTTTCCATTGAGTATTAATTTCATTTGGTGTATAACATGAAACATCTTTATATTCAAATTGGTGAGTATAAGCACCTTGACTTTGTGCGAACATTATACCTGACTTTTTAGATTCTGTTTTATAAATTTCATCTTCAAAATTAGAATTTCCTCCATATTTTGGAGGATTATATGTTCTAGTTCTACCTCTGCCAATATTTATTCCACATTTAAAATTAGTACGATTAGTCGGTAAAGGATTAATATTTTCTATATTTTGAAAATTAGTATCATTAACACTCCAAGATCTAAAACTACCATAACTTCCATCAATTGGAGTTGGATAAATACTAGTTTGAATTTCTTCTAAATAATTTTCAATAGTCGTATCTTCAATATTTTTATAAAAATCATTACAAGCAGTTGAATTTATATTATCTTGATTACAATAATTTAATCCAGATATTAAAAATGTATCAATTAATGTTTTTTTATCTAAAGATGTTGTAAAATTAGATATTAATAATTTATCTAAATCTAACCAAGTCTTTGAATCATTTGAATATTCTATTTTAAAATTATTATTATTATATGGAATTTCTAAACATAACAAATATACACCTTTTTTTACCATATCCATATTTGATGTTTTATTAGTAGCGGTATTATCAAAAATTTTATATTGATAATTATTTAAATACATAGAAAATTCTCCAGGATAAGAAGTTGAAGATGTACTACCATTAGTTACACGAAATTGATAATTTTTTTCATTATCTGGAAAATATAAATATGTTAATATCTTTATATCTGAATTAGTACCATAGTCATTTGCTTTATAGTTTAAAGAATTTTTATATTCAATTGGATTTTTTGATATATTTGTTACAAATCTAGTAGCTAATGGAGCAACTGGAGTAGAATATTTAATAACTAAAACATTTTCATTAGTTTTTCTATTTGGTAAATCTAATAGATAGTTATTATTTAATGTTAAACTTGCCAAGTCTTCTCGAAAAGATGAAGTCATATTAAATTTATATAAATTTCTATTTTATATTATATATTTAATATTATATATTTTTATATAATTGATATTATTTTTAATGATAAGATAATATAATTAATTTCATTAAAATCATGACTACTATATTTACTAAATATATACCAATTGAATTATTATATCACTTAAGCACATTTTTAATAGAACCATCATTAATTATTACTAATATAGGATGGGATAAAAATAATAAATATAAAATATCTTATTCTAAATCAGAAGCTAAAAAATCATTATCTAATTTTGATAATATTATAAATTATTATATCACTACTTATAAATTAACTAATATTTATTCATTATATGAACATATATATTATTTAAATACATCCTTAAGAAAATTTACACCAACTTATATATTTGTAGATGATATATTTAGAAAATATCCATATATTACATATAAATCATTAATAGAATTAGAATTTGATATTGAATTAGATTTAATAAAAAAAACAAAATTAATAGAAAAATTACATAAAAAAAATATTAAATTTTTACAATATGATATTATTAGACAATTAAATTATTATATAATTAAATTTAATAATTTTAATTATACAGGTTGTAATTATCCATTTTATTTATATATTCTAGATATAATAATACTTCATCAGTAATAATAATTTTATAATTAATATATTATTTAATACTTATTCATAATTTTATAAATTTAATACTTATTCATCAAGAAAAGCCGTCATTAATCTTTCTTCTTCTTTAATAAAATTAATTAAATTAGTAACTTTAAATTTAGTTAAATCATTATTAATATTTTCTAGATATGTATTAAAATATCCACCCCAATATTTCATATGATATTGAAAAGTTTTAATTTTCATTGTTTTATGAAACATATCTAAAAATACTTCTATATTTTTTATATCATAATATTTAACAGGTGGAGAAATTAAATAATATAATGATTTTGAATAAAAACTATAAGAATTACTATCTACAATATAAAAATAAGATTCTAACCAATGTTTATATATATATTTATTATTTATGTAAATATTATGTTTAATTTTTCGCCAAAATATATTTTTTTGATTAATATCTTGAATAATATTAAAGAATATATTTTGTTTATTATAATATTTATTACTTAATATTTTTTTAACATCTTCTATTTGATCATTTATAAATTTTTTATTTATTTGTAATTTAAAATCACCATTATTATTATAATAATGACCATCAATTACAATTGCCGGTTCTAATAAATATTCACTTATTTTTAGAATAATATCTAAATTATCTAGTTTGACTAATTTATTCATATTGACTATTTAATAAAAATTATAAAATTAATTCAATTTTAAATCAACATTCAATATAAATTATAAAAGTAATATTCTTAAAAATGTTAAATTTAATTTATTATCTATATTATCGTTCTTATTTACAAAATACTAATAAGAATAAAAATAATAAACAATATAAATTAGAAATTCCTAAAAATAATAAAAAAGATAATTTAAAATTGAATTAAATAATTAGTTAATATATGAATTATGTTATTTTTTAAATCAAAAACTCATCATAAATTAGAAAAATTATATTTAATTTATGATAATATTAATAAATATAATTCTCAAATTTATACATCTAATACTATTCTAAAAAAAATAAAAAAGAAAAAAATATTAATTATTAAACAATATAAGATAAATAATCTACTTAAATTTTATAATAATATATTAAAAAAGAATTTATATAAAAAAGATTATATAACATTAAATAAAATTATTAAATTAACGTATGAATTAATACAAATTGAAAAAATAATTAAAAAAATAGAATGGGAAGAAGATTTAATTATAAATACATTTAAAATAAAAAAAAATAATATATTTAATAAAATTTATCAAAAATTTAATTTTAATTAATATAAAAACAATTTATAATTTAAAATGGATAAATCAATTAAACAAGTTACTATTGAAACTTTATTTGTAGGAATTTTATTAACTTTTTTATTTCTAATATTATTATTTATAACTAATCCATTCTTAAAAAATAATCATATGGTTCAAATGTTATTATCTGTATTTTTATCCGGCGGAATATTTCATATATTATGCGAATATACCGGAATTAATATATGGTATAGTAAGCAATATTGTGATATAGTTGATTATTGTAAAAAAAAAGAAAATAGTATTATTAATTAAATTATTAATTAATACCATTAAATAAGTTTTGATCTAAATCATAATAATTTATATTATTGTAATCTAAATATAATTCTTCTTCTAAATTCATATAATTTCTAGATACAAAGTAATTATTTTTTTGATAATGAAATATATTTAATTCATCTAATACTTTAGAATATTTTTTAGAATGTAAATAGAAATAATAATTAAAATTATAATAATTTTTATCTAATCCATAAATTGGTTTAATAACTTTCATATTTTATAATACTATTGTATAATTATTTATTTTAATTAATATAATTATTTAATTATTTAATTCAATTTTAAATATATCATAAATATGAAAACTATTTTAATTTATTCTATAATAATATTATTAATATTATTTTTAATCTTTTTATTTTCAATATTATTATCTACATTAGTTTTATCTAATAATTATATAAAAGTTAATCATGAATTATTATCAAAAAATGAAGTTGATAATTTATATTTATTAATGTATAAATTAGATAAAATATATAAAAAATTTAATATTGAATATTTTATTATAGCAGGAAGTTTATTAGGAGCATATCGACATAAAGGTTTAATGCCTTGGGATGATGATATAGATATTGGAATTATGGAAAAATATCAAACTATTTTAGAATCAGATGAATTTAAAAATGAATTAGATAAAAATAATATGATAATATCAAAACCATTAAGTATTAGCTTTGGATATAAAATTTTTATTAAAAATAAAGAATTTCCATTTATTGATATATTTATTTATACTAAAGAAAATAATAAAATAATATTTAAATATGATTATCCTAAAAAACAATGGCCAAATGAATATTTTTATTATAATGAATTATATCCATTAAAAAAATATAATTTTGGAAATTTACAATTATATGGTCCAAATCAATCTAAAAATTATTTAAAAAGAAGTTATGGATGGACATGTTTTTATTTTATAATTAATATGCATAATCATACAAATAAAATTTATTATAAATTTAAACCATTATTAAAAAGAGAAGTTGTATATCCAACATTTTCTAATGATAATATAGAATTTTTATAAAAAATAAAAATATTATTTTATAATTTGTTAAATTATAAATTCTTAATTATAATATTTCTTGCGGCATTTATATCTCTACAGAATTCATTATTACAATGTTTACAACTATATTTTCGTCTTTCACTATCATCATTGCTAATTATTCTTCCAAACTTATTAAATTCTCCACATACACCGCACTGAACGGATGTAAATGATTCTTCAACAATTTTAATTTTTTTATCATATATATTTGCATATTCTTTTAAAATTTCTAAAAATTCTACATGAGATACAATTTTTAATAAATTATCTTCAATTGTTTTCATTTCTTTAGAATTAATATAACCTTTATTTTGAACTAAACCAACATATATAATATCATATTTAGAACAAATTAATTTAGCAGATTCAATATGTAATTCTTTAATTAAATTTTTAATAATATTATCTTTAGAATTATTAGGTAAATTTTTATTTTTTAGAACTTGATCAATAATATTATAATCACTTTTAATTTTATAACATATACCATCTAAACCATATAATGAAATAAAATTTTTACAGCCAATATCTATACTACAAGTATTTAATTGAATTTGTTTTTTTTTATTTGAAATTTTATAATTATAATAAAGAATATTAAACCAATTATTTGATTTTAATTTTTTCCAATATTTTTCATTTTTAAAATGTGGAATATATAATCCACTAGATTTAATTAATTCTTTATTAATTGGAGCATTTTTTATTTTCTTTTTTTTATCTAAATTAATTGAATTTTTAATTTGTTTATTTTCATTAATAAACTTAACAATTCTTTTCATTTTAATATAAATATATAATAATTTAATTCAATTTTAAAATAGATTAATTATATAATAAATACGATATGAATAAAGAACAAAATAAACAAAAGCTTTGTAAATTTTATTTAAATGGTAACTGTAAAAAGCAAAATAATTGTGACTTTTTACATGAAAATACAAAAAAAGAAAATAGACATAAATTATTAAAAAATAATAAAAATACAGTATGTTTTGAACCAATGGCAAGACCTGTAGATTTAAGAATTTTATATGATTTATCTAATGATAAATTAAATATTGATTTAACAGATCGAGATTTATTATTAGTACCAAATGTATTTTCAGATTTTAATAAATTAGAATTATATAATAAGTTAGTTAATGAAATAAATGAATGTTGTCAATCACAACCGAATTTATTAAAAATGTGGCATGGGAATGATAAAATTGAAGGAACTCATTTAATTGCAGATGATAAAATGGGTTGGAAAAATTATGCACCAACATTTAATTTGATATTAGAAAGATTAAAAAATTATTTTAATGTTGATATTAAAGCAACTAGATTTAATTGGTATAAAGATACCAATCATTGGAAGCCTTTTCATTTTGATGCAGCAGCTTTCGATCCTAAAAAAAAAGAAACTCAAAATATAACAATTGCATTAAGTTTTGGATGTACTAGATATACAGCATTAGAATTTGCTGAGAAAAATAAAAATAATCAACAAACAACAATTTCAATACCAATTGGTGATGGTGAAATTTATGCATTTACAAATACAACGAATGATATTTGGCGCCATGGTATTTTACAAGAAACTGAATTTAAAAATGAAGGAAGAATTTCAATTATTATTTGGGGTTGGGTTGATAAAATAAAAAAATTAGAATAAATACAAAATTATTCCAAAGTTAAAAACTTTAATTCATTATTAGATGTTATATAACTAATATTATTTTTTTTAGATTTATCAGTAGATTTATCGATAGATTTATCTTTCCAGTGATTAGATAGATAAAATACATATACAGATTCTGGATGTAAATAATTATTTAATAAATGACTACTATAACTTAATAAATTTTTTCTAAACTTATAATTTTGATAAATACCTGCTAATAAAATAAATTTAATTAAATGACTTTTTTTTTCTAGAATTAGTCCATATTCACCTTCGTCTATAGAAAGTTTACTTACATAAATATAAATTGTTTCATATTTAATATTGTCTATAAATTCATAAATATTAAAATAATGATTTATACATTCTGGATATAAATACATATAATTTCTTGATCTATGAATATTTAATATATATTCTAAAATATAAAAAGTTATTTTTGTTTTATAAATAAAAAGTGTATAACCTCTTTGTGTATATTTAATATATCTTTTAATAAAATTATTAAATTCTATATAATTTTTACTAAGAATAATTCTATTAATAAAATGCTTTAATGTCATTCTTCCAGTTTTATTTAAAATTGCATTTATATTATTACAATAAATTAAATTTTGTTTCCAATAATTTTTAACAATATCATAATCAAATGTATTTTCTAAAATAGTTTCAATATCATTAGATATAAATATTAATTCTATTTTTTTATTATCATAATTAATAAATTTTAATAATAATTTTAAATATTTTTTTAATGTATGACTATAATTATTATTATCATTAGTATCATTATAATTATAATTTGGATTAATATAATTATTAACATTTGTTGGATTAAATATATATTCTAATTGATAATATTCAGTATAATTTTTATACATATGCATAAAACGATTATTATTATATTTATATAATTCAACACAATTATCATCATTAAAATTAAAATGAAGAAATGTTATTAAATCTAATACTTCTTTAAAATTTAATTTATTAATTTCAATATAAATATCTAAATCGGCATTATTATATTTTTTTTTAGAAATTGTTTGTAAAACAGAAGATCCAGAAATACTTATATATTCTTTATTTATTAAATCTAAAAATTTATTAAGATATCCTTCACCAATAATATTAGAAATAATTGATCTAAAATATAAATAGTCATAATTCACTTTTGTAAAATTCATTATTGTTTATAAGATTATATGAATAAAAAAATAAAATATTCAATTTTAATATGCATAGTATTTATATATGTTCTCTTTTTCTTTTAAGATTTAACCTAATCGGAAACTGATTTTGTCTATTCTTTATTAGATACCGTTTTGCATCTAAATCAGCAAGGAAAATTTTAAGTTTTTCTAACTTAAAATTATTTCCTTCCGGAAGTTGGGGATTTTTTTTATAATGCAATACTAGTGGAATTAAATTAGCATTGTTTTTACATACTTTTTGCTTAATTGAAAGAAGTTGTAATAATCTAATATTATTCCATAATAAAGCAAATTCCCATTTTGCACCATTTTCCATTAATTTACTAACCATATGTTGGCGTGTACTTAATGGAAGTTTTTTATTAAAATAAACATATTCTAATAAACTTACTCCATATTTATTGATCACATTAACATTAATATTTAATTCTAGAATTTTATAAAATCTAAGAATATTTCTATTATCTAAAAGATCAAATAATGGATGGTCAATATCAGAAAATGTATCAGCATAAAATTTATTTTTGGATAACATACTTTGTAATTCCATAACATTAATGTTTAAATATTCTAAATTATTAAAATAATCAAAAATATTTAAACTAATTAAATAATTTAAAATATGTTCCCCATTTTGCTGAATAACATCAGAAAGAATATATTTACCATATTCATAAGAAGTTAATTCTTCAGATTTATTTAAATTGATTAATTCAATAAATTTGGAAAGATCATCTCTTTTAATAATTGATAAAAATTCTTCTTTGTTATCTTCTAGAAAACACATTTTAAATATTAGATTTAATATGTTTATAGGACTTATAATAAATAATAATTCAATTTTTTTATATCAAAAAAATAAGATTATATAATTAATAAGTATTTATTTTCTAGATTTAGATTTTCTAGATTTAGATTTTCTAGATTTAGATTTTTTAGATTTAGATTTTTTAGATTTTGATTTGGTTTTTTTAGATTTATATCCAGCACCTCCTTTTGATTTATCTTTTGGTAAAATAGCATACATATTAGTATTACATTTTTTACATTGACCTTTACATGCTGGACTTCCACGTTTTGTAGTAATATAAGAAGGATTTCCAATTTCTTGTTTTTTTTTACATTTCATACAGTATCCGGTAGTCATTTTTTATTTAAATATAAATAATTTTATAATTAAGATATATTATTATTAATAAAAAATATTAAAATATTTAAATTAAAATTAAATTATTAATATGTATTAATGAATATTAAATATTATTATGATTTAATTATAAGTTTTTATTTTATATTATTATATAATCTAGATATAGTCCATGAATAATAAGAACTAAATAAACTCCTCCAGCAAGGATTGAACCGACGTTGACAGGTTAACAGCCTGCTATTCTACCATTGAATTACAGAGGAACAGATAAGTACACTTTGTACCTATACTTATAATATATAATATTTAAATAGAAATTATTTATATTTGTAATTTAGAAATACTATCTAAAACATTATTATATAAAATTTTATGATTATTAACTATTAATTGATGTAGCACCAAATTATAATTTAATTTATGAATAAATAAATTAAACTGTTCAATTACAAATTTCTTATTATAACTTTTTAAATCTTTAACAATATAATAAGTATAACCATTTTGAATTATTATTTTTTGTTTAAGTTTATCTTTTGCAATCATTCTTTCTAATTTTTGATCCTTATATACTTTTTTATAGTGAAAAATTCCATTATATAATATGGCGATTTTTAAATTTGTTATTATAATATCAGCATCCCATAAATTATTATTTTTATCTTTAAAAAACAACTGATTACAAATAATATTTTCATTGCCAAAATAATCAATACACATATATGCAAAATCAATCTCTGCTTTACTTCTCCTCGAAAACATTTGTAAACTTTTATTGCCTCCAATTCTTCCACGTTCTTTAGCCATCTCTGAATTACAATTTAATTTTTTATTTGCACAATTTTTATTACAATATTGTTGTTCTTTTCTTTTAACATTATATTCTTTATCACACCATAAACATTTTCGAATAAGATCTTTAATTAATATCTTTGTAGTTTTTTTATTATTAGATAATGTATTAATTTGTATAATTTTATTTTTACATTCTTTATGTCTAAATCCACGTTGATATCTGTCATAAGTTTGTGTGTAATTTAAATTACATCTGCCACATTGAATATCTAATAAGCATTTATTAGATATATATTCTTTTGAAATTAATGTATCTTCTTTATTAATTATTGATTTAATATATTCATATTTAAGTTTTATACCCATTTAAGCCAACTGCTTTTATAAACTGAGCTATAGAGGATATATATATATAAATAACAAATATTAAAATAGAAATTAAAAAAGAAATTAAAAAGAAGTAAAAAAAATAATTGAATAATAGTAGTTTAATAATGTCTGGAAAGACTTTAAACATTCAATAGCGCGCGACAAAACACGAAGATGGAAGCAATATGGTGTGAAGAGATGGTGGTTATTGAAGGAGGAGT
>JACCEC011584080.1_pt1 | contig 33716 bp, 30 predicted proteins | sample 7450121 | NCBI WGS metagenome assembly JACCEC01 (sample SAMN15323455, study PRJNA562643) | freshwater metagenome | isolation source: river surface water | place: USA:Blue River Watershed | collected 2017-08-18 | reverse complement strand
TGGGATTGTGCTGTTCCCCGCCACCGGAGGGAATTTGCATTTACTTGATGCGGGCTTCGGCCGCTCCGATGCCCGCTTGACCATCCGGCGGAAGACGGGTCATCCCGCGCACGGCGGGACAGGCCACGCGATGGCAGCGCGGCCTGTCGGCGGAACGGGTGAGCCGGACGACACTGCCCGGTGTGACCGGTATGCCCGGTATGCCCGGTATGCCCGGTATGCCCGGTATGCCCGGTATGCCCGGTATGCCCGGCGGGTGCCGGGCATCGCTGCCGGATCAGCCCGGCAGGTAGGCAGCGAGCTGCTTTTCCAGACCTTTCGGGTCTTCCTTCAGCGCGCCATTGATCCAGCCGGTCATGTCGCCGACATAGACATCTTCCTCGCCGGCCTGCAGGCCGGCGATGATCGCCTGCGCGACCTCGGCCGGGGTGTTCTTCGGGCCGTCATAGCCTTTGGCCATGTCGGTATCGACGGCGCCGGTCATCACGGCCTGCACGAAGGTGTGCTGGGCGGCCAGCTCGGCGCGCACGCTCTCGGTCATACGCAGGTTCGCGCCCTTGGACGCGCTGTACGATCCGTACGAAGGAATCGTCGCCTTGGCGACAATCGACACCACATTGACCAGCGCGCCGCCGCCATTGGCCTTCAGTGCGGGCGCGAATGCGCGGCACATGGCCAGCGTGCCGAAGTAATTGGTCTCCATCTCGGCGCGCGCTGCCTGCAGCGAGGGCGCAGAGATACAGCCTGACGCATGATTCGTTCCGGCGTTATTCACCAGCAGGCTGACATCCTTGCAGTGCGCGGCAGCGGCAGCGACCTGAGCTTCGTTCGTGATATCGAGCTGGATCGCTTCGACCTTGCCGCCGCTGGCGGCCACGAGGTCTTTGATGCCATCGGTATTGCGCGCCGCAGCATAAACCTTTCGCGCCCCGCCCGCGACCAGCGCCTGAACGATAGCGCGGCCAACGCCGCGATTCGTGCCCGTCACCAGCGCCACGCTGTTCTTGATATCCATTTTGTGAGTCTCCTTGTTGTTATCGATGTGGGTCCCGCCTGCGTATGCTACCGTATCGCCCGACGCTGGCGGCAGAGAGATCGCCGGCACCGGATCCTGATACCGATCGCACCGAGGACACGATATGAAAAAAAACAATTCGCCTTCGACCACTTCCCGCATGATCAAGATCGAGGCCAGTGATGGCAGCGGCAAATTCGGCGCCTATCTCGCCAAGCCCGCCTCGGGCAAAGGCCCGGGCCTCGTGATCGCGCAAGAGATCTTCGGCGTGAACGTCAGCATGCGCCAGATCGCTGATTACTATGCCGAGGAAGGCTACATGGTGCTGGTGCCGGATCTGTTCTGGCGCCAGAAGCCCGGCGTTCAGCTGGGTTACACGCCGGAGGACTGGCAGAAGGCGTTCGGGTTCTATCAGGGCTTCGATGAAGACGCGGGCGTGGAAGACATCCAGGATGCGATCACCACGCTGCGCGAAATGAAGGGCTGCACCGGCGATGTGGGCGTGCTGGGCTTCTGCCTCGGCGGCAAGCTCGCGTATCTGTCAGCCTGCCGCACGGATGCGGATGTCGCGATCGGCTATTACGGCGTCGGCATCGAGAAGGCATTGAAAGAGGCAGAAAACATCGAATGCCGTCTCGTGCTGCATATCGCCGGCCTGGACAAATACTGCCCGCCCGAGGCGCAGGAGAAGATCAAAAAACGTCTGGGCAAGTATGAAGGCATGGAGATCCATGTGTATCCCGATGCCGACCATGCATTCGCGCGACCGAATGGCGAGCACTATCACAAGCCGTCGGCGCTGATGGCCCACCAGCGCAGCATCGCCGCACTGCGTGAAGAGATCGGCCCGCATTACGACCTGTCCGCGCTGTGGGACAAGCACTGCGAATATGAATTCGCGACGCGCAATGTGGACGACACGATGGCGACCATGGTGGCCGAGCCCTATGTGAACCACATTCCGACGATGACCGGCGGTGTCGGGTATCAGGATCTGTACCGGTTCTACAAGCATCACTTCGTCAACAGCAATCCGCCGGATACCTCGCTGATACCGATCTCGCGCACCGTCGGCACGAATCAGGTCGTCGATGAGATGCTGTTCTGCTTCACGCATACCTGCGAGATACCGTGGATGCTGCCCGGCATACCGCCGACCGGCAAGCGCGTGGAGATACCCCTGCTCGCGGTGATCAAGTTCCGGGGTGACAAGCTGTATCACGAGCACATCTACTGGGATCAGGCCAGTGTGCTGGTGCAGATCGGCCTGCTCGATCCGACCGGCCTGCCGGTGGCGGGTGTTGAGCAGGGCAGGAAGCTGCTGGATGAATCGCTGCCGTCGAATACGCTGATGGCAGCGTGGAAGGATTCGGCGGGGAAGTGAAGTCCTTATCACCCGACTGTTTCACTGCCAGCGTGGTGATGGATTCCAGCTTGCGCTGGGATGACGGTTTTTCAGCTGACGCGAATAGTTACGTCATCCCAGCGCAAGCTGGGATCCATCGTCGATAACAAACACATCAAACATCCTGACATTACCCGGCGTTTCGTAAATGAAGGTGACAAGCCTTGTGTTCACCGTCATGAAAAGCCAGTCACCGGAAAACAAAAACAACCAAAATGATCATCGAACCCCTGAACAATCCCCGCCCCGTCGAACTCCCCGTCAACCCCGGCTTCGGCGTGATGTACACCAACCGCATGTTCATTCAGCAGTACACGCAGGACAAAGGCTGGCATGACCAGCGCGTCACGGCGTTTGGCCCGATCCCAATGCACCCGGTCGCGCAAGTGCTGCATATCGGTCTGGATATCTTCGAAGGCACCAAGGCCTATCGCCGCCCCGATGGCAATATCAACCTGTTCCGCGTGGATCGCAATATGGCGCGACTGAACCGCTCTGCGCTAAGGCTGGGAATGCCGCAAATCGATTCGGACACGCATATCGGCTACATCGAGGAACTGATCAGGCTCGAGCATGACTGGGTGCCCGGCCTGCCCGGCTGCTCGCTGTACATCCGGCCGGTGATTTTCAGCAGCGAGCCCACGCTGGAAGTGCGCGTCGGTCGAGAGTTCATGCACTACATCTTCCTGAGCCCGGTCGGGCCCTACTTCCCGAAAGGCTTCAACCCGGTGTCGGTGCACATTTCGGATGACTATGTGCGCGCGGTGCGCGGCGGCACGGGCGAAGCCAAGACTACGGCGAATTATGCCGGCACGGTCTGGGTGGCGGAGCAGGTGCGCCAGCACGGCTACCAGCAGGTGCTATGGCTGGATGCGATCGAGCGCCGCTATATCGAGGAAGTGGGCGCGATGAACATCATGTTCGTTCGCGATGGCAAACACATCGTCACCCCGGCACTGTCGGGCAGCATCCTGCATGGGGTCACGCGCGAATCCGTGCTGCAGCTCGCGCCGGATCTGGGTTTCACGGTCAGTGAAGAACGCATCGAGGTAGACGAGATGCTGGCCGACATAGAAAAAGGCCGAATCACCGAAGCCTTCGGCGTGGGCACGGCGGCGGTCGTGTCACCGGTCGGCAAATTCGGCTACAAGGGCAGGGAATACCGGATCAATGACGAGAAAACCGGACCGGTCGCGCAACAGCTCTACACCGCACTGACCGACATCCAGTATGGCCGCGCGCCCGATCCCTATGGCTGGACGAGGCAGATCAGGGTCGCTTGACCGGCGTCCGATAACAACAACGACCGAGAGACACCATGAGCGACAACCTGCTGCTCACCCGCGATGGCGGCGTCGCGGCGCTGACGCTGAACCGTCCCGATTCACTGAACAGCCTGTCGCTGCAGGCGGTGAAAGACCTGCTGCAGACACTCAGGACACTGAGCGACGATGACAGCGTGCACGCACTGCTAGTGACGGGCGCGGGTCGGGGATTCTGTGCGGGCTGGCAGCTGGAAGAAGGCGGCGTGCCCGGGCTACCGGACGAATCTTTCGGCGTGCGGCAGGCGCACCTGATGGCGGAGTATTTCAACCCGGTGATTCAGGCCTTTCATGACCTGCCCTTCCCGGTCGTCGCCGCGGTGAATGGCCCCTGCGCGGGCGCGGGTGTGAGCATCGCGCTGGCCGCCGACATCGTGCTGGCGGCGGAGTCGGCGTATTTCATGCTGACCTTCGCGCCCCGCCTCGGACTGATACCGGACCTCGGCGCGACCTGGAAGCTGCCACGGCTGATCGGCTGGGCGCGCGCTCAGGCGGCAACGCTGCTGGGCGACAAAATCCCCGCAGCCGAAGCCGCTGCCACGGGGATGATCTGGCGCTGCCTACCGGACGCGTCGCTGATGATCGAAGCTCAGGCCATGGCTGCCCGCCTTGCGAAAGGCCCGCCGGGCATTGCGCGCGAAGTGCGCGATACGTATCACGCGTCGTCGAACAACACCTTGGCCGAACAGCTGGACTATGAACGTCTGCGCCAGCGTGCGTTGCTGGATTCGGATGCTTTCCACGAAGGTCTGACGGCGTTTGCAGAAAAGCGATCCCCAGAATTTCATCGCAAATAAAAAACACAAAAGGATAGTCGCATGAATTACGAGACCCTGAGCTGCGAGCTGTCGGAACACATCCTGACGGTGACCCTGAATCGCCCTGACAAGCTGAATGCGTTCACGGTGACGATGGCAAATGAGCTGATCGATATGTTCAACCGGGCAAGTGACAATGATGCGGTGCGCGTGATCATCGTCACTGGCGCGGGACGTGCGTTCTGTGCGGGCATGGACCTCGCCGTCTCAGGCAATGTGTTCGGGCTGGATGAATCGCAGCATCCGACCATGCAGGACATGCATGAACGACTGGACGATCCGGCGATCGTCAAAGGCGTGCGCGATACTGGCGGTCGTGTGTCGCTGGCGATTTTCGAGTGCAAGAAACCCGTGATCGGCGCGATCAATGGGGCGGCCGTTGGCGTCGGGATGACGATGCAGCTACCGATGGACATACGGCTCGCCTCAGAGCAGGCGAAATTCGGCTTCGTGTTCGGCAAGGTCGGCATCGTGCCGGAGGCCTGCTCGACCTGGTTCCTGCCGCGTCTGGTCGGTTTGTCGAAGGCGATGGAATGGATACACACCGCCGAGATCTTTGGCGCGGAAGAAGCGCATCGCGCCGGGCTGGTGAAGGAAGTGCTGCCCGCCGATCAGCTGATGACACGCGCCCGTGAGCTTGCCCGCACGCTGGCCGAGCGCTCGCCAACGTCCATGGCGATGGCGCGCCAGATGATGTACCGGAACAGCGCGTTCAGCCATCCACTGGAAGCACACAAGGTGGAATCGCTGGCAATGTTCTATGCAAGTATCGACGATGGCAAGGAAGGCGTCACTGCCTTCAATGAGAAACGCAAACCGGCCTTCAGGACCAGGGCGTCGGAGATGCCGGAGTTTTATCCGTGGTGGTCGTCGCGCACCACGACATAGGCCCCATCCGGCCGGACGGCAATCGCATGATTGCGGTCCAGTATCACCACGTTGCAGAGCCTCTCCAGCTCTCTGAACGGCTTGCAGGTCTGCCCGTCTCTCCGGGGCACGTCCTGATTGGCGATCGTGGCGAATTGGTCCATGGCCACCGACGAGCCCAGTGCAATGATGCACCTGGGCTTGCCGGAAGATTCGGATGCCTGCCGGATCAGTTCCAGCGACTGCATGATCCCGTCGCTGTCGTCAAGGCAGGAGCCGAGGATGTGCATCAGCGAGCGTTGTCCAAAAGTGTCGGACTGCTCGTCATAATTGGTGCACAACACGATCGCACTGCAGTCACTCAGGTTTTGGGTGAAGATGACCTCATCCCTGATCGCGGTCTTCATCCATCCCCACCCGACCTCGACCGCCTGCGGTTGCCGGATCCACGCGTCAAAGGCGTCCGGTCCGGCGGACAGTTCCGGAATCCCGGACTTTTCTATCTCCGACAGCGTGCTCTCGATGGAGGCCAGCAATTCGGCGGACTTGTTCGGTTGCGCAGGTCGCATCGCTCTCCCGGGCACCCGGGCCGAAAAACAGTACTTTCGGTAGGTGGTCCTGCGCGGGGGATCGCCTCGCCGGTCAGTGCGTTGGCAATGGACTAGAGCGGGTGCGCCGCGTAGGCAAAACGCCCCGGTTGCCAGGCCTTGCCGGAGGCCTGGCCTGAACGCCTCTCCCGGGCGTTTTATGGACATTTTTGTATTCAATTCATGAAAGTTCTTTGGATGAAACAATGATCCATATCAATCTTTTCTAAATTCAACTCATGCTTCCGTGCCTATCCCTCAATACTGTCGGGTCGGCGTCAGTACCTTCTCTGCATTGAACGAAATCCAACACTGGCTCTCGAAAACATGCGGTGAATCAGGGACGTGACAGATACGTGACAACTCGCGCACCTTCCTTGTCAATGAAAAATTCCATGTCGACACAGCCCAAACCCAGTCCTGCCCCCGCTACCCTGCGCGAACGCGCTCCGCTCGAAATGTATGACGATCGTTTCCGTCTGGTCGTCGAAGCCGCGCCGAATGCCATCATCGTGACCAACGCCCACGGACAAATCGAGCTGGTGAACCGGCAGGCAGAGCGGCTCTTCGGCTATTCGCGATCGGAACTGCTGGGCAGGCAAGTCGAAACGCTGATTCCTGATCGCTTTCGTCCTCATCATCCCGCGTTGCGCGGCAATTTCATGGAGAACCCAAGCACGAGGCCCATGGGCGCGGGGCGTGATCTGTATGCCTTTACGAAGGACGGCAGGGAGATCCCGATCGAGATCGGCCTGAACCCCATTCATACCGAAGAGGGCATGCTGGTACTGAGCTCGATCATCGACATACGGGAGCGCAAGGCAGCGGAAAAGCGGTTCCGCGAACAGACCGAGCAGGTCGCTGCAGCCAGCCGCTACAAGTCTGAATTTCTCGCCAATATGTCGCATGAGCTGCGCACGCCGCTCAACAGCATTCTCATTTTGTCCGAGCAGCTGAAGAACAATGCGCTGAACAATCTGACGCCGCGACAGGTGATGCATGCCGACACCATCTACCGGTCAGGCACCGACCTGCTTGCGCTGATCAATGACATCCTTGATCTGTCGAAAATCGAAGCCGGACGAATGTCCACGGTGATGGAAAAAATCCCGGTAGGCGACCTTGCCGAGAGCATCGAGCGCAACTTCCGTCCGATGGCAGAATCGAAGCATCTGGGATTTCATGTCGATGTCGATCCCCGGGCGCCTGCGGCACTGTTCAGCGATCACCAGCGCGTTTTTCAGATCATTCGGAATCTGTTCTCGAATGCGCTCAAATTCACGATGGAAGGTTCCATCCATATCCGTCTGTCTGGCGCTGAGGCTGACGATACCCGGTTGATGATCTCGGTCGTCGATACAGGCATAGGCATACCGGAAGAAAAGCATCACATGATTTTCGATGCGTTCCGTCAGGTCGACGGATCCACCAGTCGCCGTTTTGGGGGCACAGGTCTGGGCCTGTCGATCTCGCGTTCGCTGGCTGAGTTGCTGGGCGGTGAAATCACGGTATCCAGCCAGCCCGGCCAGGGCAGCACCTTTACGCTGACTCTGCCGGCAGGCATGACTGAATCGCACGCATATTTGCAGACCCGTGAGATCGAATCACTGCCAGCCACGACGATACTATCAGGAATGAGAGGCCTGAGCGTTCAGGCAGGCAATGATCTGATCGATGAACTTGGCACATTCAGCGAGCACGCGCATCCTGCCGGAGCAGTCCGCCAGTTTTTCGGGAAACGTCTGCTACTGGTGGATGATGATGTAAGAAATATCTATGCGATATCCAGCATTCTTGAGGACATGGGACTTGACGTGGACATTGCCCGAGATGGCCGGCATGCACTGGATATCGTAGGTCACGACCATCAGATCGACATTATTTTCATGGACATGATGATGCCCGTGATGGATGGCTATCAGGCGATTGATGAGCTCAAGCGACATCGTCATTTCAACAAGCCCATCATCGCGCTGACTGCGCATGCGATGAAAGGCGACCGGGAAAAATGTCTGGTCGCCGGCGCCGACGATTATCTGGCCAAGCCGGTGACCCAGGCCGAGGTTGTCGACATGCTCAGCCGATGGCTGGAGCCGGGAAAAACTGCAACATGAACCAACGGCTCAATGACATGCCCATGCTGGAGATGGAACAAACGGTGCTCATGGTAGATGATCGCCAGGAAAATCTCGCCAGTCTGGAAGCCATACTTGATGATGGAAAATGCCATCTGCTGAAGGCAGGGAGTGGCGAGGAAGCCCTTGGCCTGTTGCTCGAGCATTCGGTCTCTCTGGTGCTGCTTGATGTGCAGATGCCCCTGATGAACGGCTATGAGGTCGCCCGCCTGATGCGGGGCAACCGCAAGACCCGGAACATTCCCATCATCTTCATTACGGCGATGGAGCGCGGTGAATCCGCGGCGCTGCTGGGCTACCAGTCCGGAGCCATCGATTACATCACCAAGCCGGTCAATTCGATGATCTTGCAGAGCAAGGTCGCACTTTTCCTCGAGCTGGACCGGTCACAGCGGCAGTTGCAGCAGACGTTCCTTCGCCTGGAAAACACCAAGGCCTTCTATGAATCGATACTCAATGCCGCTGGCGAAGGCGTGATCGGTATCGATAAAGACGGATCCATCAAATTCGCCAATCCTGCAGCACTTGCCATGCTGGGCAGTCGGGCGGACCAGTTGATCGGCCGCTTGTTTGACGAGTTATGGCAGCCCGTGGCCCAGTCCGGAGGGGCGGCCGGTGTCAGGGACGCTCAGGATATTGCTTCTACCGTAGTCAGCGAGCGCCTGCTGCGCCGGATCGACGGCGGCGAATTCCTTGCCAGCTGCTGCGCGTCGACGCTGGCGGGAACCGTCGAAGGAAAAGTGATCGTCTTTCAGGACATCACCGAGCGCCGGGCGCTGGAAAACGAATTGCGCCAGCAATCGGTGACAGATCATCTGACCGGCCTGCTGAACCGTAACGGGTTCAAGGCCGCACTGCATGCCGCGCTGGAGCGCACCCGTCGCTCCGGCCTGTATGCCGCCCTGATGTTCATTGACCTCGATCATTTCAAACGTATCAATGACAATCTCGGGCATGAGGTTGGCGATCGTTTGCTGAAAAGCGTGTCTCAGCGGCTGAGGCAGCAAGTCCGTGCTTACGACGTCGTCTCCCGGATAGGCGGGGATGAATTTACCGTCGTACTGGGCGACCTCGAACATCCGCAAGACTGCGCGGCGGTCGCGAGGAAAATTTTACAGGCACTGCGCCAGCCCTTTGGCGTGGAGGATGACATGCACGTAGTCGTCAGCGCCAGCATAGGCATCGCCAGCTACCCCGAATGCGGTGACGACATCATTACGCTGATGCGCGCGGCTGACGTGGCAATGTATCAGGCCAAGCGCGACGGTCGCAATCTCTATGCGTTCTATCAGCCCGACATGAGCGGCAACGATTACCGCGAGCTGAAGCTGGAGCAATCACTCCGGCAAGCGGTCGAGCACAGCGAGTTCAGCCTGCATTACCAGCCGCAGATCGACCTGCGCAGCGGCAAACTGGTGGGACTGGAGGGACTGATGCGCTGGTCGACGGCGGGGCAGGCCGTGGAGCCTTCCGTCTTCATTCCCTTGCTCGAAGATACCGGGCTGATGATCCGCGCCGGGAAATGGGCATTCCGCGAAGGCTGCCGGCAGCGGCTCGCATGGCGGGACCTGCTGCCCGAGGACTGCACGATCGCGCTGAACCTGTCCGCACGCCAGTTCGCCGACCGCAAGCTGATCGATTCCATCACCGCCGCACTGGAAGAGCATCAGTTGCCGCCATCGCAGCTTGAACTGGAGCTGACCGAGAGCATGCTGATGACCGACACCGAGGCGGCCTGCCGTATCCTGTCACGCCTGAAGGACATGGGCATCCGGGTCTCGATTGATGATTTTGGCACCGGTTATTCATCGCTCACTTACCTGAAACAATTCCCGCTGGACGCGCTGAAAATTGACCGCCAGTTTGTGCACCATCTGACCACGTCGGACAAGGATGCGGCCATCGCCACGTCCATCATTCAGCTCGCGCACAATCTGGGCCTGAAAGTGGTCGCCGAGGGCATCGAGGAAGCGTCACAGGCGGTAATGCTGGCCGAACTGGGATGCGATATCGCGCAGGGCTTTTTCTTCAGCCGGCCCCTGCCCCCCGACCAGGTCACGCACTTCACCCTGCCTGCGCCCGCCTGGCAATGAGCGTCGATTAGCAGGAAGAAGCGGCAATCAGGCACAGCTGGCCGGTGGCGGTCAGCGCGGTGGCCTCGCTTATACTCCACTGACTCCACCGACTCCACCGACTCCATTGACCCCATCGGCCGATTTGCCGTGTAGTATTCAGACAGACCGGAGTCTGCGGGATGCTGCAGCACAGCATCCCGCTGGAAGTCCCCTGAAGCACGCTCTTAAGAAAACTATAAGCTAGGAGACAGGATCATGGGCATCAAAGGCGACAAGAAGACCCCCCCGCAAAAACCCCAACGCCGCGCGCTGTTGCAAGGCGCAGGAGCGATGGCCAGTCTGGCCACGCTCGGCTTTCCCTATCTGTCCTTTGCGCAGAACAAGCCGATACGCGTCGGCATGCCGACCATCCTGTCGGGACGCGTTGCGATGCTCGGTCAGGCATCGACCAATGCCGCGCAAATGGAGGTCGAGAAATTCAATGCCGCCGGCGGACTTGGCGGCCGCAAGATCGAACTGGTGATTCGTGACTCCAAGGGACAGCCGCAGGAAGCCGCCCGCGTCGCACGCGAGCTGGTGACCGCAGAAGGCTGCGAGATCATTTATGACGCCGAGGCCTCGTCCGGCGCTTTTGCGGTACATGAGGTCGCACGTGATCTGGGCGTGCTGGTGATCCACACCTGCTCGGAAACCTCCGCGCTGTCAGCCGATCCCAAGCTGCGCACGCCACTGGCTTTCCGCTGCGCGCGTCAGGGCATTCATGATGCGGTGATCGGCGGCGCGTACGCGGCCAAGGTCGCGAAAGAAAAGAACCTCCGGCGCTGGATGACCTGCTCTCCCGATTATGCGTACGGTCGCGACACCACCGCAGAATTCGTCGATTACCTGAAATACTTCAACAAGGATGTCGAGGTGATCGGCGATGTCTGGCCCAAGCTGTTCCAGGCCGACTACAGCGAGAACATCACCCGACTGTTGCAGGGCAATCCGCAGGCCGTGTACTCCTGCCTGTGGGGCGGCGACCTGACCTCGTTCATTGATCAGTCGAACATTTATGCACTGTTCAAGGATCGTCAGTTCTTTGGCGTGAACATGGCCGACTATGCGGTGCTGCATAACGTGAAAGCGGTGCCGGCGGGTCTGCACTCGGGCAATCGCTACCTGAAGAGCTTCCCGAACAACCCGGGCAATGCCGCGTGGTCGAATGCGTATCAGGCCAAATACAAAGACCTGCCGCTGAACTGGGCATGGCAGAACGCAGCGGGCATTCAGTTCCTGACCACGGCCATGAAAAAAGCCAACAGCACCGATGGCAAGAAGATCGCCACTGCGCTCACCGGCCTCACCATCGATTCGCCGTTCGGCGCCAACGGCAAGCTGACGATGCGCGGTGAAGACCACACACTGGTCGATTACGCGCTCGGCTGGGGCGAGCTGTCCGGCAAGGAACCGTTCATGCCCAGCCCGGTGCCCGGCAACTGGAAACAGATCGCCGAGCTCGAGGCCGAGTGGAAGAAGCGCAAGGGTTTCGCCTGATCGGCTGACCTCCCTCCCCGCCCGCGCGGCGGGGAGTCGTTTGCACGGCAGGGCACGGCCGCATCCGTCCTGCCACTCCTCACCCGCCTGCCTTTCCGGAGTATTGAGTGAATCCCACCGCATTGCTTGATTGCGTCAGCTCGATGTCCTGCATCGTCACGCAACTGTCCACCGGCCTGATCGTCGGCGCACTGCTTTTCCTGGTTGCCGCCGGCCTGACGCTGATCTTCGGCGTGCTGGGCATCGTGAATTTCGCGCATGGCTCGTTCTACATGCTCGGCGCATATCTGGCGCTGACGGCCTATCGCTTCTCGGGCAGCTTTGTGGTGGCGATACTGGCCGCCGGCCTGGGCGTGGGACTGTTCGGCCTGATCTTCGAGCGCTTCTTCATGCGACGGGTGTACAACGCCGATGTGCTGATGCAGCTGCTGGTCTGCTACGCGCTGGTGCTGATGATGGACGATGTGGTGAAGATCGTCTGGGGCGCAGAGTTCCAGTCGATGGGCATGCCAGACGCCTTTCAGGCACCGCCGCTGTTCATTCTCGGCGGCGTCGTGCCGCTGTTCTATGTGTACCTGATCAGTGCGGCCGGGCTGATCGCACTGGTACTGTGGGCGATACTGAATCACACGCTGATGGGCAAGATCGTGCGCGCTGCCGCGCAGAACCCGACGATGACCTCGGCACTGGGGCTGAACACCAGCCTGATCTACGCCGGCGTGTTCGCGTTCGGCGGCGCGCTGGCCGGGATGGCTGGCGGGCTGGCTGCGCCGGTGCGCTCGATGTCGCCGGGCATGGGCTTCTCCATCCTGATCGAATCCTTCATCGTGACCGTGATCGGCGGCATGGGCTCGGTCAGCGGCGCGCTGGTCGGTGCGCTGTTGATCGGCCTGATCCGCGCGTTCGGCACGATCGGCTTTCCGTTGTTCGTCGAAGGCCTGATGTTCATCGCGATGGGGCTGATCCTGATACTGCGGCCGAATGGCCTGCTCGGCAAGGAAGGACGGACCGCATGAAATCCTCGACCTTCCGAACCGACCTGCTGTGGGCGCTGGCCGCGCTGGTACTGCTGGCGCTGCTGCCCGCGATGACTTCGTCGCGCGTGCTGCTCGATTATGTGATCCGCCTCGCCGCGATGGGTATCTTCGCGACCTCGCTGAACATCCTGATCGGCTATGGCGGGCTGGTGTCCTTTGGCCATGCGATGTTCTTCGGCGGTGGCGCGTATGCGTTCGCGCTGATGATGCAAAAGACCGGCGTCAGCATTCCGGTGGCCATGATCGTGGCGATTCTGTTCTGCGCTGTCATGGGGCTGGTGGTTGGCGCGATTTGCGTGCGCCTGAAAGAGATTTATTTTTCCTTCATCACGCTGGCGTTCCAGATGCTGCTCTACAGCGTGATCCTGACCTGGACCTCGCTGACTGGTGGTGATCAGGGACTCACCGGCGGTATACCGCGCACGCCCTTTCTCGGTATCCATCTCGCGGACCCGACCCAGTTCTACTGGTTTGCCTGCGTACTGGGCGTGGCCAGCCTGCTGCTGATGCGAACGATCCTGCAATCGCCTTTCGGCTACACGCTGCGCATGGTACGCGACAACGCCGAGCGCGCGCGCTATCTGGGCATTGATGTCTGGCGGGTGAAGCTGTATGCGTTCATTCTCGCCGCATCGCTGGCGGGCGTGGGCGGCATTGTGATGGCGCTGTTTGTCTCAGGCGCCTTCCCGGAATTCAGCTATTGGACCATGTCGGGCGAAGCGACCTTCATGATCATGATGGGCGGCCTGCATGTGTTCATCGGTCCGGTGGTCGGTGCCGGGCTGCTGCTGCTGTTCAATGACGTGATCACCCGCAGCACCGAATACCACGGCCTCGCGCTGGGCATCGTCGTGCTGCTGTTCGCGCTTGGCTTCAAGCGGGGCATTACCGACTTCGCACAACAATTGATCAATACCATTAAAAAGAAGGGAGACACCCCATGAGCAAGAAACCCCTGACCGTCGTCACCGGAGGCGCGAGCGGCATCGGCGCGGCCTGCGTGCGCCATCATGTGAGGCGCGGCGACGAGGTGATCGTGCTCGACCTGCCCGCCGGCTGGTCGGACGCGAAAGCAAAAGACCTGGGGGTCAAGGCCTTTTATGCGTGCGACGTGCTGGACGACCAGCGCGTGCGCGACGTCGCCGAACTGATCGAGAAAGAGCATGGCGCCATCGACTACCTGATCAACAGCGCCGGCATCCTGCAGCGCAAACTGCCGCCTGAGCAGCTGCCGATGGATCACTGGGATGCGGTCACCAATATCGACCTGCGGGGCACCTATCTGTGCTGCGCCGTGTTTGGTTCCCGCATGGCCGCGCGTGGACATGGCGCGATCGTGAACATCGCCTCGATCACCAGCTTCCGCTCGTCGCCTTTACATGCGTATGGCCCGGCCAAGGCAGCGGTCGCCTCACTGACGATGGGCCTCGCCGCTGAATGGGGACGCTCGGGTGTGCGCGTGAATGCGGTCGCACCCGGCTTTACGCTCACTGAAGGCCTGCAGGCGGCCATTGATCGCGGCGACCGTGATCCCGCGGAACTCGCGCAGCCATCGGCGATGAACCGGCTGGTGATGCCGGACGAAGTCGCCGACGGGATCGGCTTCCTGCTGTCGGATGCAGCACGCGCAATCACCGGCATCACGATGCCGATTGACTGCGGCTGGATGGCCGGCAGCACCTGGGATACCTGGGGCGGCATGCAGGGCCCGCGCACCTCCTGAATGATCATTGACTGAACGAGAATACGGACACCCCATGCTGACAGTCGAGAAGCTACGCAAATCCTTCGGCGGCGTGGTCGCGACCTCGGATGTGTCGATTGATTTCCCCGCCGGCTCGTTGTCGGCCGTGATCGGCCCCAACGGCGCAGGCAAGACCACCTTCTTCAATCTGATTTCGGGTGGCCTGCAGCCGGATTCCGGTCGCATCCTGCTGGATGGGGAAGATATCGTCGGCCTGCCCAGCAGCGAGATCGTGCGCAAAGGCATAGGCCGCGCGTTTCAGGTGGCCAAGCTGTTCAAATCGCTGACGGTGGAAGAATCGCTGCGCGGTGCGCTGCAATCGCCGCTCGGCCAGTCACTGCAGATGCAGGGGCGTTTTCCTACCGACGATACCCGCGACCGCGCGCATGAGGTGATGGAGCAGCTCGGCCTGCAGGACAAGGCCGATGTCGTCAGCGGCAATCTGTCGCATGGCGACCAGAAGCTGCTGGACATCGCGCTGGCGCTGGTGCTCAGGCCCAAGGTGCTGCTGCTGGACGAGCCGGTGGCCGGTATGGGCCCGGAAGAACGCTGGCAGATGATCGATACCGTCTATGCGCTGTGGAAGCAAGGTGGCCTGACGGTGGTGCTGATCGAGCATGACATGGAGATCGTGTTCAAGGTGTCGCAGCATATTCATGTGCTTTCCTACGGCAAGCTGCTTGCACAGGGCACACCGGACGACATACGCAACAACCCGGCCGTGATCGAAGCCTATCTGGGCAAGCCGAAGGAGGCGCACGCATGAGCACGATGCTGGAAGTCAGGACACTTGATGTCAGCTATGGCAGCAGCCAGGTGCTGTTCGGTCTGACGCTGACCGTGAACCAGGGCGAAACACTGGCACTGCTGGGCCGCAATGGCGCGGGCAAAAGCACGACCATGAAAGCCATCGCGGGCGTCATTCCAGCCAAACGTGGCAGCGTGGCGATGGAGGGCAAGCCCATCACCGGGCAGCCCTCGCACAGGATAGCGCGCGCCGGGATAGGCTTTGTGCCGGAAGACCGGCAGATCTTCATTGACCTGTCCGTTGATGACAATCTGCGCATCGCCGCCAAGCGCGGCGCGCATGGCGCGCAGGACTGGAGCCTCGAGCGCGTCTACGACATGCTGCCGCTGCTGAAACCGCTGCGCGAGCGTCTGGGCGGACAGCTGTCTGGCGGCGAGCAGCAGATGCTGACCATCGGCCGCTCGCTGATGGGCAACCCCAGCCTGCTGCTGCTGGACGAGCCCAGCGAAGGGCTCGCGCCGATCATGGTGCAGAAAATCGGTGAGCTGATCGAGGACTTGCGCAAGCTCGGCACGACCATCGTGCTGGCCGAACAGAACCTGCATTTCTGTCTGGGTCTCGCCGACCGCGCGGTCGTGATAGATAAAGGCAGTGACGTGTTCGAGGGCAGTATCCGCGAACTGGAAGCGAATGCCGACGTGAAGCAGCGCTATTTGTCAGTGTAAGAACGACGCTTTCCTCCAGCATCACCATCAACGGCACCGCCAGCGACAAGAGAGGCATCATGGGTTCCACCCTTCCGAAGGCATTCGACATGCACGGCCTGCGCGTGCTGATTACCGGCGCTGCCGGTGGTATCGGTTCGGAGACGGCCAAACTGTGCAGCCAGCTTGGCGCAAGCACCGTGCTGACCGATATGAACAGCACGCTCTCAGTGATGGAGGCACTGGCGTCAACACTGAGCGGTGTGGAAGCGGTTCGCCCGCTGGATATCTCGGACCGCCATGCCGTTGAGACGCTGGTGGCTCAGCATGCGCCCTTCGATGCCCTGATCGATACGGCGGCCATCTGTCCGTTTGATGAAGACTGGATGCAGCCAGAGTGGGATGAGAAGTTCCATCGGGTGATGGCGGTGAATGTGCTGGGCCCGATCAATCTGGTGCGCGCGGTGATGCCGGCCATGATGGATCGCCGCCGTGGCAGCATTACGCTGTGCGGATCGATCGCCGGCTGGATGGGCGGGCTGCTCGCCGCCCCCCACTATGCGGCGTCCAAAGGCAGCGTGCATGCGCTGGTGCGCTGGTTCGCCCAACGGGCGACACCGCATCAGGTGCGGGTGAATGCGGTCGCACCGGGCCCGATCGCGACGGGGATGACCGATGGGCAGCCCTACAACAAGGACAACTATCCGATGAAGCGCATGGGCGAGCCGCAGGAAATCGCCCATGCGCTGGCCTTCCTGTCCTCGCCAGCCGCGTCTTTCATTGCTGGCAGCGTGATGGATGTGAACGGGGGCGTGCTGATGCGGTGAGTACCCCCTCCCGAAAGAATAAAACTTTTCAGCGAAACTCTACGGAAACTCTGCAAAAGTTTTTGACACACATGACCTTTCCATCAATGAAAAGGTCAGGCCATGAATCCGTTAAATCCCCATCCCGACGCCAATTCCTCAAGCTTCGCTTATCTGGATAATCTCCCTCAGGGCACCGATCCTTTTACTACCGCTGACCCGACGCAAACTCCGGCACGGCAGTCGCCACCTTCGTCACCACGCATGCAAACTATTCCTCAGCGCGGTCGTGATCCTGTTCAGGCGCAGGAAGATTTGATGGATGTAGACACCGGTACTAAGATCGCCACCCCGGTAACGGATGGCTCGTCGGATGGCAATACAGATGATGGCGCTGAACTCCTTCGTGGCCGCAAACGATCACGTTCCGAGACGAATGGACATGAGCTTGTTGAGCATTCCGAGCCCACCACCAAACGGCTTCGCGGCAGTTCTCCGATTCCCGGAACCACGGAAGAACTTCCAGCACCCGTCCAGACAGCGCAGCTCAACCTTCAAAAAGATTTCAAGCGCGCTGCTGTGGCGGGCGATCTGGATGAACTGATGCGTTTGCTGACACTTGCCAAAAGCTCGAGGCAAAATCTCGGCGAGTGGAATCTGCCTTTTACAGCGGCCAAGCACGGCCATCTGCATATATTGAAATGGCTTGCCGGGCAAGGTGACGCGCTGGACGGTGTCGACGACAACGGATATACGCTACTGCAAATCGCCGCCCGACATGGTCGCCTTGAGATCATGAAATGGCTGGCTGAGCGAGGCGCTGATCTGGAACAGACCGACCGATACGCCAGAAATCTGGTTTGCCTGGCCGCAACCCGTGGACATCTTGAAGTGATTGAGTGGCTACACAAAAAAGGCTGCGATATCGATCACCTCTCCAGCGATGAAAAAACACCGCTACTATTTGCAGCAAAACATGACCAGCTTGAAGTCGTGAAATGGCTTGTAAAAAACGGCTGTGATATTAACCATAGCCAGATGTGGGGTTGTACTGCACTCATCTACGCTGGGGACTATGGACACACGGAACTTGCAGAATGGCTTATTGAGCAAGGTGTTGACGTGAACCACGAAACCTGTGACCACGAAACTCCCATAAGCTGGGCGATACGATCGAACCATAGTGAGATCGTTAAATTACTCCTGAAAAAGGGAGTGAACCTCAACGTTGCCGCAAACTCGAAAGAAAATCCTCTGCTGTTTTTGGCGATAGAGACTGGCCATCTCGATGCTGTTGAGCTGCTGATTCCTTTGTACGATATGGCAACCCGCTCATCATCGGGTCAAACTCCCCTTCAATTTGCCACGCAGGTTTTTAACGTGGGTGAATTTGTTCTTGTGCTACTTGCCACCCTGAAGCACCCTTCGGGGAATGATTTACTGAAAGAAGCCCTTTCGATTGCTGAATATCCGTTGGCTCGGGATTTGCTGACCCAGCCCGCTTTATTCACTAGCGATACGCTCAGTCACAGCCAGTTAAAAGAGGGCGCGGATGCGGTGATCATCAGCCAACTCGTGCAAGAGAGACTTAACTTGCTACGCCGTGAATTGAGCGAACTTCAATTTTTTCTCGGTTCCAACGCAGGACTGACCGCAATGCAAGCAAAGGCTGCCCATATCGGCATCGTGGCCAGTCTCGCTGACTGGAAGGTCACCGATTATCCGACGAATGATTTTTACCCCGAGCTTGCCACAACCGACACCACGAATCCGGCTTTTGCCAATCAACTCAGAGACTTGCACAAAAAAATCAATCAATTCACGGGCACCGACATCGACCTGCTGGTCGCTGAAGCCTATCAATGGGAGGAAACCCATCTGATACCAGTGATAGAAAATCTTTTCGACGTCTGTTTGCGCCACGGACTGAGCGACAATCCAGAGAAGGATATTAGGGAAGAACTTGCGGCAAAAGGAGTTTATCAACCACTGGCCAAGCGCATCGCCACAGCCTGGGTGACTGCGTGGACACCGTTAGCAGAGATCGCGGTACCTTTGCTGACACCACCGGCAGGACCAACAAGCATTGATGAATGGGAAAACGAGTCGCTTGCAGATCTGGATCCCATGACTGGACTGATCGCAATCACGCCGGACAGCGTGGGTAAACGTATCGACAACTTCTCCGATGCGCCAGTATCCACGGCGCTGCTGCAAGCCTTTCAGGCTGCATTACGGTCAAAGCTCGATAACGCGAGCGCAGGGGTGCTTAATGTGAATGATCCCGCCTCGACAAGGAATGGCAAAGCGCTGTATGCCGATCTGATCAATCGTCAATTCCACATGCTCGCGCAGTTCTGGCGGGGTTAAATCCTCCTTGATTACCGCGATCGCTTTTCGCTACAGCTGATTTTTGACCGGGAGCACGACCTCAAAACGTGCTCCCTCCCCCGCCTTGCCCGAGACGCTGATCGTGCCGCCATGTGCATTGACGACTGTCTGCGATAGCCACAAGCCTATCCCCATCCCCTCGGACTTGGATGTCTTGAATAACTCGAACACGGAGGCTTGCTGATCGGGCGGAATACCTGTCCCGTTATCCTCGATCGTCACGATCAGCTCGGTCGCTCGGCTGTGCGCAGAGAGCCGTACCCATTTATCTTCTTTACCCGACTCGCGCAACGCATCGATCGCATTGCTGATCAGGTTCAGCAGGACTTGCTGAAGCTGCGTACGGTCAGCCGGGAGATACACGTTCTCTGGAACTGACGTATCGATGCGCACACCATCGGCACGCGCCCGTACGCTGAGCAGCGCGACGCAATCCCCGACAAGCTCCCTGATATCAATCGTCTCTTTGACACCCTCGCCCTGCTCGAACAGCATGCGCAGTTTGAGGATGATGTCTGCCGCACGCCGGTTGTCCGACTTGACGGACGCCAGCAGCTCTTGCAGCCCGTCGGGCTCGCTCGCATCCTCGCGAAGCTTTCGTTCCAGCAGGCTGAGATTCAGGCCGATCGAGCACAAGGGCTGGTTCAGCTCGTGCGCCAGACTGGCGACCAGCGCACCCATCGCTGCAGTCTTGCTGGACAGCGTCAGCCGGCGGATGATTTCTTCCCGCTCATGAAGCAGCGCAGTCAGTTCCTCGTGATGGCGTGCCAGCATGCGACGGCTCGCTTCAGCAGCGGCAAGCTTACGCTCCGCACGCAGTCGCTGCCTCTCCCGCTCTTCAAGAAACACGCGCAGGAAGCCAATGTTGGCCAGCGGGATGCAAATGAACTGACCGAGCACCAACACATACTGGTCAAGGCTGGGTGCATAAATATCCTCAGCATAGGGCTGCGTCAGCAACCAACCGACTTTGAACCAGTGCGTTGCCGACAGGCCGATACCCGCTCCCATCAAGAGCACCGCGCCAAAGCTCTGCTGTTCGCGCCCAAGCCGGCGGCCGACCAAAAAATAATCGATGAGAATCAGCGCATAAAAGCTGAAATAGACGAGACGTAAATAATATTCAGGGACATCCCTCTCATGACCGACGCCGAGTACGACCAGCAGCAGCACGCTGGTGATGGCATAGAAGAGCATGGGCGCACGGGAGACCGACGGGAAGAACATGCGCAAGGCCAGACTGCGGCCTGCATTACCGAACACCATCAGCGCCTGTCCGATGTGCACGAAGACGAACTCGCTGACCGTGCCCCGGGTCGCCAGCGCGATGACGCCCAGTCCGCTCATCAGCCCCGACACACTCCATAGCCAGACCTGTGCATCGCGCTGTTCTGACAGCGCAAGCCAGATCACGGCGTGCATGGTCAGGTAGACCACGCAGACCATGAAGATCGTGGTTTGGGTATGCAATTCCAAGCGCGGCTCCCTCACTGGCTGTGCGCCCCGAACGGGCAGCATCGGCCTGCGGATGTCTATTTTATTGCAAAATAGAAAGATTCCAGTCGCGGCTGGCTATCGCTCGCAGCAGCCCGCTCGCTGCCCTTCACGCTAGCGACTCAGGCTGAAACCCTGATAACCGGCTTGCGTCCGCTCCTCGACGATCTTGCGGTATTTCGCAAATCCACCGGCATACGGCATGAACACGCGCGGTTTGCCCGGTACATTCGCGCCGAGGTACCAGGAATGGGTGGCGCTGGGCAGCAAGGTGGAATGGGCGGCGTCATTGACCTCCTGCACCCAGTGATCAGCGGCCACGTCGTCGGCTTCAATGCGCTGCACGCCTTGCTTGCGCAGGTACGCGATGCAGGCCGTGATCCAGTCGACATGATGCTCGATCGCGGGCGGCATATTGCACAACACCGACGGACTGCCCGGCCCGGTGATGGTGAACAGGTTGGGGAAGCCCGGCACCTGCAGCCCGAGATAATTGCGCGGGCCGGCATGCCAGGCGTCTTTCAGCGTCAGGCCCTTGCGTCCTTCGATATCGATCTTCAGCAGCGAACCGGTCATCGCATCAAAACCTGTCGCGAAGACGATGATATCGAGTGGGTAGTCCTTTTCTGCCGTGCGGATACCCGTCGTCGTAATGCGCTCGATTGGATGCGCGCGGATATTCACCAGATCCACATGCGGCAGATTGAAGGTCTCGAAATACTGGGAATCGACCGGTGGACGTTTCGCCGCAAAAGGATGATCGATATCGGCGAGCAGTTCAGCCGTCGAAGGATCCCGGACGATATCGCGTATCTTGCGCCGGATGAAGTCTGCGACGATCTGGTTGGCGCGCGCATCGAGCAAGGTGTCACGGAATTCTGCACGAAACGACAGACCGCCCCTCTTCCATGCCGCCTCGAGTATCTGCTCGCGCTCTTCGTCGCTGACATCGAACACCGACCTGTCCTTGATGTAGAAAGGATGCGCATTCGTGTTCGAGTTCATGATCCCGTGAATCTCGTCGACGTGTTCTTTCGCGTAGCGCTTGAAGTCCTCGGTCAGCGGTGCATTGCGCGCGGGGATGCTGTAGTTGGCCGTGCGCTGAAACACGGTCAGATGCTTCGCCTGCGCCGCGATCACGGGTATCGCCTGAATGCCGGTCGAACCGGTACCGACCACGCCCACGCGCTTACCCGTGAAATCCACGCCTTCATGCGGCCACTGACCGGTGTGGTACCAGTCCCCCGCAAAATCACCCAGTCCCTCGATTTTCGGCACATTCGCGGACGACAGGCAACCGACGGCAGTGATGAAATACGTGCAGTGAAACGTCTCACCAGCCTCCGTGGTCACCGTCCAGCGATTCGCGGTTTCGTCATAGCGCGCGGACCTGACGCGGGTGTTCAGCTGAATATCGCGCCTGAGATCGAAGCGATCCGCCACATGATTCAGGTAGCGAAGGATCTCGGGCTGCTGGGGATAGCGTTCAGTCCAGTTCCATTCCTGCAGCAGCTCTCTGGAAAAATAATACGAGTACGAGTGGCTCTCGGAGTCGCAGCGGGCGCCCGGGTAGCGGTTCCAGTACCAGGTGCCACCCACGCCATCGGCAGCCTCGAGCACGCGCGCCTTCAGTCCGAGCTTGTCGCGTAGCGACAGCAGCTGGTACATGCCGGAAAATCCGGCGCCGATGATCACTGCGTCGTAGTCATGTTCAGTGTTGTGTGCGGTATCGGAGATACTGTCTGCCATGGCGTCTCATCCGTGATTGTTTTTATCGTCTTCGATCGGAACAGGGCTGCAGCCCATGGACGCATTGCCGCCATCCGGGGGCGGCCGCGTGCCCGATTACCTTACCTTACTCACGTCACGCCGCGAAACTGCAGCCGACCTGCCCCAGCACGCCGAAATCAGCATGAACCGTATCGCCGGCCGTGATCTTCACCGGAACGCGGCAGGTGCCGGTGGTGACGAACTGCCCGGCTTTCATCGTCACGCCTATCGAGGAGAGCTCGTTGACGATCCAGGTCAGTGCGACGCGCGGATCGCCGAGCACATTGCGACCATAACCGGCATCGATGGCCGCACCATTCAGCGTCACGGCGATCGGCTGGTTGAGATAATCGAAATCTTTCCAGTCAGTGGCCGCCGGGCCAAGGATGAAAAGACAGGCGCAGGCATTGTCGGCGATCAGGTGCGCGGTGCCGACATTGACGAAATCCTCGTAGCGCGAATCCGGTATCTCGATCGACGGATGCACGGTGGCGACGGCCGCCAGCACCTCGTCCACGGTGTACTCGGTGGCACGGGGCGGCAGATCATGCGCGAACCGGAACGCGAATTCGATCTCGGCGACGTGCATCAGGTTGTCCTTCAGTGACACGCTGGCGCCGACCGGCAGCAGGCGATCCTGATAAATACGGCCGGCGAGCGGGCCATCGACATTGATATGCCGCTGGCCATCGACGCTGGTGGCGGCAATTTTCCAGCCGGACACCGGCTGGCCGGCCAGCTGCTCGACGGCCTGCTGCACTGCATAACCCTCGCGGCGGGTCGCCGGACGAATATTTTCTGGCAGCGCAGCAAAACGTCCCCGGCGAGTCCACAGCGCATACAGCAGCTTCGCGGCCTCCTGCTGGCTGGCGGTGGGGGAAATGGGGGAGGAATTGGCGGCGGAATGGGAGGTGCTCATGTCTCGTCCTGTTCTTGTTTTAATAATGGGCGGAGTGTATCCCGCAGGCGGGTCGCCACGGGGCTTTGTAATACAAAAAGAGATCTTCACACAAATTCTCAAGGAAGGGCAAACCGGTTAAGCTGACAGCCTGAGGGGTGCGATGCCGAGGGACCTGCGGGACGGCATGCGGCACGAGATTCGATGCGCCCCTCCCTGAGCAGCTCCCGATAACAACGATCAAGAGGAGACGAGCATGCCTTCCATTTTCACCCCGGAGCAGCGGGTCGCTTACGAGCGCGATGGTTATATTCTGGTGCGCTCGCTGTTCGACCCGGAAGAGATCGCGCTACTCAGAAGCGCGATCGAGACCGATCCGCAACTCCACGCCAGCCTGTATGACCGCCATGATGCGTCCGGCAAGTCCACCCGCATGGCCACCTGGAACCATCCCGGCGACAGCGTGTACGGGCTGGCCGCACGTTCGCACCGGGTGGTCGACACCATGGAAGACATGCTCGGCGGCGAGGTGTATCACTATCACTCGAAGCTGACCGCCAAAGAGCCGCTCGAAGGCGGCGCGTGGGAATGGCATCAGGACTACGGCTACTGGTATCACAATGGCTGCGTGTTTCCCTACATGGCCAGCATGATGCTCGCGCTGGACAAGACCACCCGCGAGAATGGCTGTTTGCAGGTGATACGTGGCTCGCATCATGCAGGGCGCGTCGATCATGGCGTGCTGCCGGGGGAACAGGTCGGCGCCGATCCGCGCCGCGTCGAGGAAATGCTGAAAACGATGGAGCTGGTCTATTGCGAGATGGAGCCCGGCGATGGCCTGTTCTTTCATGCGAACGTGATGCACCGCTCCGACCAGAATCGCTCGCCGAACCGGCGCTGGACGGTTCTGTTCTGCTACAACGCGGCGTGCAACAATCCCTACCTCGAACATCATCATCCGCAGTACACGCCGCTGCACAAGGTGGATGACGAGGCGATCAAGCGGGCGGGCGTCAGATATTCAGAGAATTCACCGGATTATTTCCGCAAGAATTTCGCGAATCCGCCCGAGCTGAAAAAATCGATGTCCTCTTCCTGATAATCACAATAACAACCCCTACGGAGACAGCGCTGTCATGAGCAACGATAATAAAAAGGACAAGCCCCTTCGCAGTACTGCGTGGTTCGGCAAACCCGACAAAGATGGCTTCCTGCACCGCAGCTGGACCAAGGCGTCCGGCCATCCGCATGACCAGTTCGACGGCCGCCCTGTCATTGGCATCTGCAACACCTTCTCGGATCTGACGTCCTGCAACAGCCATTTCCGTACGCTGGCCGAGTATGTGAAACGGGGCGTGTATGAGGCGGGCGGCTTCCCGCTCGAATTCCCGGTCATGTCGCTCGGTGAAGCGCAGCTGCGGCCAACCGCGATGCTGTTCCGTAATCTCGCCAGCATGGATGTCGAAGAATCGATACGCGGCAATCCGATCGATGGCGTCGTGCTGCTGATGGGCTGCGACAAGACCACGCCCTCACTGATGATGGGCGCGGCCAGCTGCAACCTGCCGACGATCGGGCTCTCCGGCGGCCCTATGCTGAATGGCAAATTCCGTGGCGAGGACATCGGCTCGGGCACCGGCGTGTGGATGATGTCGGAGATGGTACGTGCAGGGCAGATGACGCAAGAGGAGTTCATCGAGGCCGAATCCTGCATGAACCGTTCGCACGGGCACTGCATGACCATGGGCACCGCTTCAACGATGGCGAGCATGGTGGAGGCACTGGGGATGGCGCTGCCCGAGAATGCCGCGATTCCGGCCGTCGATGGTCGCCGCAATCGTCTTGCGCAGCTGACAGGACGACGGATCGTGCAGATGGTGAAGGACAACCTCACCATGGACAAGATCATGACGCGGCAGGCCTTTGAAAATGCGATCAGGGTGAATGCCGCGATCGGCGGATCGACGAATGCGGTCGTGCACCTGCTGGCGATGGCAGGGCGAATGGGCGTTCCGCTCACGCTGGAAGACTGGGACAAGCTGGCGAGCCAGCTGCCCTGCCTGCTGAACCTGCAGCCCTCGGGCAAATACCTGATGGAAGACTTCTTCTACGCCGGCGGACTGCCCGCACTGATGAGAGAGATGTCGGCGCATCTGCACCTCGACGCATTGACAGTGAACGGCAAGACCATCGGCGAGAACATCAGGGAAGCGCCCTGCTACAACCGCGACGTGATCACGCCGATCGACAAGCCGTTCAAGCCGGCAGCGGGCATCGCAGTCTTGAAAGGCAATCTCGCGCCGGACGGCGCGGTGATCAAGCCCTCGGCCTCATCGCCACACCTGCTCAAGCACCGCGGCCGTGCGGTCGTGTTCGAGAGCACCGAACATTTCCGAGAGCGTATCGAGGATGACAACCTCGACATTGATGAACACTGCGTGATGGTGCTGAAGAACTGCGGCCCGGTCGGTTATCCCGGCATGGCGGAAGTCGGCAACATGGCACTGCCGAAGAAGGTGCTGAAGAAGGGCATTACCGACATGGTGCGTATCTCGGATGCGCGGATGAGCGGTACGGCCTACGGCACCGTGGTGCTGCATGTCTCGCCCGAGGCCAGCGTGGGCGGGCCGCTGGCACTGGTACAGGATGGGGACATGGTCGAGCTGGACGTTCCGGCGCGGCGCCTGCATCTCGATGTCAGTGACGAGGAACTCGCGCGACGCAAGGCCGCATGGCAGCCCCCGGAAAAGCCGGCACGTGGCTACGTGAAGCTGTACGTCGAGCATGTGCAGCAAGCGCATCTGGGCGCGGACCTGGATTTTCTGGTCGGCGGCAGTGGCGCCGACGTGCCGCGCGAGTCGCACTGAGGCAGACGGCCGCCCTCGGCCCAGCCGCTACAATAGGGGCGCCTCCCTTCGGGGTCGCGCCTTTTTTGTTGTCAAGACCGCTCCCGATAAAACCAAAACAACACCATGTCGACTTCCATCGCCCCCTTCATTCGCCTGCATCCGCAAGATGATGTGCTGATCGCCCGCCAGCAGCTGGTCGGCGGCACGACTATCGAGAACATCGCTGTCAAAGGGCTGGTGCCCGCCGGGCACAAGGTGGCGGTGCGCGACATGGCGGCAGGCCAGCCGATACGTCGTTACAACCAGATCATCGGCTTTGCCACGCGGCCGATTCAGGCGGGCGAGCATGTCCATGTGCACAACTGCGCGATCGGCGAGGAAAAAGGTGGCTTCGCGCGCGACTATGCATTCTGCGCGGATGTGCAGCCCGAGAAGCCGCGCCGGCATCGCGACTTCATGGGCTATCTGCGCAAGAACGGTCAAGTCGCCACGCGCAACTACATCGGCATCCTGTCCAGCGTGAACTGCTCGGCGACCGTCGCTCGCGGCATTTCGGATTTTTTCTCGCGCCGGATGAATCCGGACGCACTGAAAGATTTTCCGCAGATCGATGGTGTCGTCGCGCTCACCCACGGCACCGGCTGCGGCATGGACTCCACGGGCCTGGGCATACAGCTGCTGCGGCGCACGCTGGCGGGTTATGCGACGCATGCGAACTTCGCCGGCGTGCTGGTGATCGGGCTGGGCTGCGAGTCCAACCAGCTCGCGGCCTGGCTGGACGATAGCCATCTGGCCGAGGGCCCGCTGCTGCGCACCTTCAATATTCAGGACTCGGGCGGTACTGCGAAAACCATCGACAAGGGCATCGCACTGATCCGGGAGATGCTGCCCCTCGCGAATGACTGCGCACGCGTCCCTTGCGACCTGTCACACCTGACCGTGGGTCTGCAGTGCGGCGGTTCGGATGGCTATTCGGGGATCAGCGCGAACCCGGCGCTGGGTGCGGCGGTCGACCTGCTGGTCGAGCATGGCGGCACGGCGATCTTGTCCGAGACGCCGGAGATCTATGGTGCCGAGCATCTGCTGACGCGCCGCGCGATCAGCAAAGCGGTCGGTGAAAAACTGGTGCACCGCATCCGCTGGTGGGAGCATTACACCGCGATCAATGAGGGCGAGATGGACAACAATCCGTCACCGGGCAACAAGGCCGGCGGCCTGACGACCATACTCGAAAAAGCGCTGGGTGCAGTGGCCAAAGGCGGCACCAGCAACCTGCGCGCGGTGTACGAATATGCCGAGCGGGTGACCGAGCATGGTTTCGTGTACATGGACACGCCGGGCTACGACCCGGTAAGCGCGACCGGTCAGGTGGCCGGTGGCGCGAAGCTCATCTGCTTCACGACCGGTCGCGGCAGCGCTTATGGCTGTGCACCCTCGCCTTCGCTGAAACTATCGACCAACTCAGCGCTCTGGCAGCGGCAGGAGGACGACATTGACATCAACTGCGGCGAGATCATCGACGGCACCAGCTCGCTGCCGCAAATGGGCGAGCGGATCTTCGAGCTGATGATTGCGACCGCATCCGGACAGTCCAGCAAGAGCGAGCGCCATGGCTACGGACAGAACGAGTTCGTGCCCTGGCAAATCGGCGCGGTGATGTGAGGCCGGCGCACCGATGGAAGCACTGATGACGCTGGTGGTCTGCCTGTCCAATTGCGGCCCCGCGCCCGCGCGGGACGACGAACTGGGCGCGCTCGCCGGCAGTTATGCGCAGCTCTGCGCCGAGGCCTATTACCTGCGGCAGAACCACTGCCCCGAGCTGGAGGCGCCGGTCATGCTCCAGTGCACCGGCGAGGTCGATCGCGCGCTCAGTGCAAGGCGCAGTCAGGAATTCAGGACTGGGCTGAAGCTGCTGATGCAGCGCTTTCCTCAGGAAGTGCCTCCGCTGGTACGGCAGAAGTTCAACCGTGCATTGCCGGGCAATGACAACGACACGACCAAGGCCTGCCTGTGGCTGGCGCAGGAAAACAGCCGCCAGCGCTTCCAGCAGCTGCAGACCATCAAGGGACTCGAAAAAAGACGGGACTGAACGCGGGGACTGAACGCGGGGACTGAGCGGGGGACTGCGGCCGCACGCCCGCTAGCGGATGCCTTTTTCTTCCCGCACTTGTGCCGCAATCGCCTCGACCTGCTCGTCGCTGATCCCCAGCCGGGCCTTGAGCCGCTCGAGCTTGAGCCGCTCCTCGTCGGTCACGATGCCATCGGCGAGCGCCTCGCGAATCTCCATCTCGTACATCACTGCGCGGCGCTCGACCTGCGCGGTGTAGGCGGTCGCCACGACACCGGTGAGGATCGCCGCCAGCGCGATGCCCAGCACCTGCGTCAGCACGACGAGGATGGTGCCGAAGAGGGACTGCGGATCGGCATTGCCCCAGCCGGAGATGATGGTCAGCAGGTACCACTTCATTGTTGCCGGTATGGAAGGGAAGACCTCCGGCTGCAGATGGCCCTCGGCGATATAGATCAGCGACGAGCAGAGCAGACAGGAGATCATCAGCAGGAACAAGGCCGAGGTGAATGAATCACGCTCGGCCTTCACGGCTTCGATCAGATCGGTCAGCGCGCTGTTGTAGCGCGACAGCTTGAAGATACGCATCAGCCGGAACAAGCGCAGGAAACGCAGATCGAGCCCCGGGAAGAGCAGTTGCAGGTAAAAGGGCAGCGTGCCGAAAAAATCAATGAAGCCGTAAAAGCTGAAAATATATTCCTTGCGACCGCGCCAGGCGCCGCCCTCTTCGGCGCGGTATTTCACGCCGTACGTCCAGACGCGCAGCACATATTCAACCGTGAAGATGATCACGCTGACCACGTCAAAAATGTGGAAATACGCTGCATACGCCTCATGCAGCTCATGAACGGATTCAAGAATGATCGCGATCACGTTCAGCACCACCACGGTGGCGATGAATATCTCGCAGTAGCGTGCTGCCTTCTCTTCTACTGCGCCGTCGAGGATTTGATAGAGGCGTCTCTGGAGGGATGTCATGGTCATTTGTCCGGATGCTGCTGCGGCCGGCGCCAGGCCCGGCGCTTGCGACTCCGCCGCATCAAATTATTTGCAGAGTTTTCCCTCGTATTATTCAATAAAAATCTGCCGCTGCAACAGGATCAACCAGTACCTGAGTCGCGTTATCAGGAAAACAGTGCCGCTTCAGCGAAGCCGGTGCCATGAAGCTGACATCGCGCTGACGAATAACCGCTTTGCGCCGCAGTATTTCATTAAAGATAACCATCAACGGGCGTGATGCAGGAAATCAGTTTCAAAAAACCAGCGCTTTCAATAAAATCGCGGGATCGGATGAAAGCAGTTTTGATTCTTTTATTTTTTATGGGGATGGCGACATGGCGCTCGACAAGGATTACGGCAATCTGCTGGTCGGCAAAGGGGTGACGATCAATGGCGTCTTTCATGTCCCCGGCGAGGCATTCATCGACGGCAAGGCCGAGGGTGAACTGACCGCCGACGCGATCAACGTCACGACCAATGGCGTGGTCACCGGCAATGCCGTGGCCAGTCATGTGAAAGTGGCCGGTCTGATGGAAAAATCCATCACCGCCAAGACGACGCTGCTGGTCGAATCCAGCGGATCGGTGCGCGGTTCCATCACCTACTCCGACCTCGAGATCCGCAAGGGCGGCGAACTCGAAGGGAACATCGTCATTCTCGGCAGCGGCAAGTAAGCGCCCGCCGCACCTACAGCGAAGCGCCCCGCAGCGGGGCGCGCGCTTTCAATGAAAGGGATGCCCCCTCGCCGGTGGTGGCCGGTCCGACGCAAGGCAGCCCGCCCTCAATAAAAGAAAAATCATGATCACGCACGACATCCAGGGGCCCGGCTGGCGGAACGCCATTGAGCGCTTCATCGCCCATCGTTGGGTACAGAACCTGCTGGTATTCCTGATCATCGTCAATGCGCTGATACTGGGGCTGGAGACCGACCCCGGCATTCATGAGGCCATTGGCGACCAGCTGATCGCCATCGACCACGGCATCCTCATCATCTTTATTGCTGAGCTGGCACTGCTGATGGCCGCGCGCGGCCTGGGCTTTTTCAAGGATGCGTGGTGTGTATTCGACCTGCTCGTAGTCGGTATCGCGCTGGTGCCTGCCACAGGCAGTCTGTCGGTGCTGCGCGCACTGCGGGTGTTGCGAGTACTCAGGCTGATCAACAAGGTCGAGAGCATGCGCACCGTCGTCGCCGGCCTGCTCCACTCCTTGCCCAGCCTCGGATCGGTGTTCGGCCTGATCCTGGTCATTTTTTACGTATCCGCCGTGATCGCCACGAACACGTTCGGCTCGGCCTTCCCCGAGCTGTTCGGCAACCTGTTCATGAGCGCGTTTACCCTGTTCCAGGTGATGACGCTGGAAAGCTGGTCGGAGGGCGTCGCACGTCCGGTGATGGAGACTTTTCCGTACGCGTGGATTTTCTTCCTGCTGTTCATCCTGATTGCGACCTTCGTGATCGTGAATCTGTTCATCGCGGTCATTGTCGATTCGCTGAACTCGCAGTCCTCGAAGCCCGGTAATCCGGCGTCACTGGATGCCGAACTCAAGGCCCTGCGCAAGGATGTGGCCGAGCTGCGTTCACTGCTGGTGCAGCAACAACGGCCAGATGGCTGACAGGGCGTTGCCCCGTTGAGAGCGCAAAAGCAAAACGCCGCACCCGGTCGGGATGCGGCGTTTTTTTTAGCGCTGATTACTTCTTTTTCAGGCGCTCGATATTCTGCCGGTGAAAGTGATTCGCCATCATGAAACCGAAGCCAACGACCCAGATGACCAACAGAATTTGCCAGATCTTCATGCGACTCTCCTGATGAATTTGTGTGGAGGGTTCCCGGTTTGCCGCTCTCTGCACGACCGCGAGGAATGACAGTCCAAGCGTCTGCGGGCAGATCAGCGAGCCGGAAACTCGGGCTCTCTTTGTGGCCCTTGCGCCCTATTATTGCCTAAATTGGCCAACGATGAGTTCGGCCAGCTCTGAGCCCAGTATTGCCCGGGGCTCCGCAACGGCGCAGAGCGCCTTTCATCATCCGTCCGCGAGGCGGGCCGATAATGAAAAAGGCCCTGCAAGACCAGCCATGGTCCGGAACCGCCGGTCCCGGACCATGAGGGATGATTATTTTCGTCCCGCTTCCTGCAAGCTCAATGCCGCCACCTGTGGCGACTCGGACTGGATGCTCGATACCTGAGCAGCACTGCCATTGAGGAATTTCTTGACCCAGGTGGTATTCAGGGTCAGTGCCAGATGCACCGAGAACGACGCCACAGCGACCGCACCGATGATGATGGGAATGCCCACCGACGGCTTCACTACGCACCACATTTTTCCATAGATCATGTCTAGTCTCCCCTTCCCTTAGTGAAGCCAGGGTGAATAGATGTACGCGAGCAGATGCGCGAACGCTGCGATCATCCCGAAGATTTGCGTACCTTGGATCAGATTGCGGTGTATTTCTTCTGATTCGGCCTCCGTTAAACCGGTCGGCCAAACTTTGTCTTTGTCAGACATCGTGACACCTCCTAAAAAGACATCGCTTACGACTGGATCCACGCCCGCGCATTCCTGACGGAAGTCACGGCGTGGCGTTGACCAACTATCGGTGTAATGGGTGTAACGAGAATCTTACACTTCTAATTGTCATGAAATATTGACGTCTTTTCTGTCGACAGTCAACCGGCTGGTCAGAAAAAATCCGCCCTGAATGCAAAAATCCCCGGGATTCCGGGGATTTCATTATCAAACGGTTACCGGCTTGCGCCGTTATCGCGGTTTGGCCATTGCGGTTTGATCATCGCGGCCTCAGTCGGCGCGACCGCAAAACCCGAGTATCTCGTCAGCGATCCGCTGCGGCGCCTCACGCTGCGGAAAATGCCCGAGACCTGCCATCGGCACGCGCTGGTAACGCCCGGTAAACCAGCGCTCCTTGCCGGCAGAGCTCTCCAGCGGATTGACCCCGTCCTCGGCGCCATGCAGCACCAGTGTCGGCGTCGCCAACACGGGCAGGGGCTTGAGCGCGGCCTCGTCGGCGTCATAGGCCGGATCGCCGGGTACGAGGCCCCAGCGATGCCGGTACGAGTGCAGCACCACGCTGACCCAGTCAGGATGGTCAAAGGCAGCGGCCGTGGCCTCGAATTCGGCATCGTCATACCAGCCCGGCGGTGCCCAGGTGTCCCACATGATCCGGGCGAACGCGCGACGATCGCCGGCCAGCGATTGCGCGCCGAGCGGCGTGTCCATGTACCAGTGATACCAGTAGTTCTTCGCCTGCTGCAGCGTGAGCGGCTGGCTGGGATCGTTGGTGCCGTAGCCGACCGACAGCATCACCAGATGAGAACCGATGCCCGGCACCAGCCCCGCCGCATTCGCGACCGCTCTCGCGCCCCAGTCATGGCCAACCAGCACCGGCTGCTGCAGACCGAGCGCCTGCACGAAATCGACGAGGTCACGACCCAGCGCGGCCAGCTGTCCGCTGCGCGGCGTGTCCGCGGAGAGAAAGCGCGTGCCCGCATAACCGCGCACCGACGGTGCCAGCACGCGATAGCCGGCGGCCACGAGCAGCGGCGCAGTGGCAAACCAGGTGCGCACGGAATCCGGCCAGCCATGCACGAGCACCGCCGTGCGGCGGCCTGACGGATTCCATTCGAGGTATTCGATCTCCAGCGTCGGGGTCAATACGGTGTGGGGTGTGAAGTGGTTCATAGAGCAGGATGGCGCGCATCAGGGCGCGCGATAAGTTGTCGTCTCTGGAGGCAGGGTTCCTCGGCCGGTGACATTCCGTGATCAACGCCTCCACCAGTGGTCCGCTGCGATTACGTCACCAACTATAACGCCGCGTGACTGCCGCGACCATTCGCGGATCACGAAGTGCGGATTGAGTGCCTTCCAAGTGCAGCGGGGTCAGCAACGGCATCGATAAAAATTTTGAATTTATTAATGGATTCGTCTGATTGTTCCCGGATGATGCGCCTTCGAGTCTCCGAGTTCAACGGCGGCTCCCGGCGACTGACCACTCGCATCGGATGAAAAGACTGAAAAATTGCGCCCGGATTTTGAATGTGAGGTCGTTTGATGGCACAATTTAGGGCTTTGCTATTTATCTCTGAGAAGAGCGTGTTGCCGAACCTGACATGCCACGCCTGTGCCCACGGCATCGGGCGCAGCAAGTCGCCAGAAACCTGTCCCGGATAAATCAGACACAAGAAATGCAAGGATTACATCTCACCGCCGACCTGTCGGGCTGCAGGCAAAACCTGTCGCTGATGACTGATGTCGACACGCTGCGCCGAACCTGCCTCGATCTTGTGCGGGCATCGGGACTGACCGTGGTGGGTGAGCTGTTCCACGCATTCCCCGGCATGACCGAGGGCGAGAGCGGCGGCATCACAGGCACAGTGCTCCTGGCCGAATCACATCTTGCGCTGCACACCTGGCCCGAACAACAGGCTGTGACTGTCGA